>MDTG01121878.1_pt1 | contig 10049 bp, 4 predicted proteins | sample 811421 | NCBI WGS metagenome assembly MDTG01 (sample SAMN05326645, study PRJNA326480) | marine metagenome | isolation source: seawater | place: Pacific Ocean: South East | collected 2011 | reverse complement strand
TTGTCATTGTTTTCATATTTATAATTTACCAAGTTTTTATGCTTAAAGCTTTCAACTCTTTGAAAAAAACTGACAATATCAAAATTAGGTTCTGGTTTTTTAAAAAAGAGAACAACTTTATTGTTGAAACCCTCGATTTTTTTAATTATAGAACCAGTAAGCAAAATCCGAAGATGAGCTGTGTTTGCTAAAGTTTTAGTTTCTTCTGGTAAAACACCAAAACCAGCTTCAAGGTTTTTAATAATCTTCTCTATATCTCTTTGTTTTTCGGCTTTTGATAATTGATAATAATAATCAATTCTTATTTGTTCTTTTTTTATGTAGGTGTTTGGGATTTCTGTTTTTGTGTTCATAATTAAAACAGGTTTACTTTTGCCTTTTTTTTGATTTTTCTTAACACTTATTTCTTCCCGCAAAAGATCGCAATACATTTCAAAACCAACGGCTGAAATATGTCCGCTCTGTTTATAGCCAAACAAACTACCCGAACCTCGTATTTCTAAATCTTTTTGTGAAATAGCGTGTCCGCTACCAAGGGCGGTATTTTGTTCGATGGCTTTTAACCTGTTATATGAGTCGTTTTCTAGTTTTTTCCCGTGGGGAATTAACAATAAACAGGAAGCCTGTCTCTTTCCTCGCCCAACCCTACCTCTAATTTGATAAAGTTGAGCTAAGCCAAAGTTTTGAGCGTTGTGAATAATTATCGTGTTTGCATTTGTTACATCTAGTCCAGATTCTATAATTGTAGTGCAAACTAAAACATCTATGAAGCCACTAAAAAAAGCTAAAACAACATCTTCAAGGTTCTTACTGTCCATTTTCCCACTAGCACCAACAATGGCTTTTTTTGGAAAGCGATCTTTTATTTTTTTTACAACAAAAGGAATACTTTTAATATCATTATATAGAAAATAAACTTGACCTTTTCGATTAATCTCTTTTTGTATATGAGAAAAAATAAGCGGCCAGCTAAAATATTTCACAAAGGTGTTAATCGGTTTTCTTGAAATTGGGGGAGTTTTTATCGTGGTTAAATTCTTTAACCCAACTAATGCCTGTTGAAGTGTTCTTGGAATTGGAGTTGCGGTCAAGGTTAAAACATCAACGTTGTTTTTAAAAGAGCGAATTTTCTCTTTATGGCTTACACCAAACCGGTGTTCTTCATCAATAACCAATAAACCGAGGTTTGATATTTGAACATCTTTTGACAATAACCGATGTGTTCCGATTAAAACGTCTACTTGTCCCTTTTCAACCAACGAAAGAGTTTTTAATTGTTCTCTTTTTGTTTTAAACCTAGAAAGTAAAGAAATTGAAACACCAAATTGAGCAAGTCGTTCTTTACATGTTATAAAATGTTGATCGGCTAAGATTGTAGTTGGGCAAAGTAAAACGGACACCTTGTTTGATAAAAAAGCTTTAAATATCGCTCTTATTGCAACCTCTGTTTTTCCAAAGCCGACATCACCTGAAACTAAACGATCCATTGGTTCTTCACCATTCATGTCTTCAAAAACATCTTTAAATGCTTTTTTTTGATCTGGCGTTTCCACAAAAGAAAAAGAAGAAGAAAGAACTCCATCTAAATCGTTCTCTTTGTCATAATTAAAACTTCTCTTTGTGCTTTTTTTTGAATACAATGAAAAGATTTCATAAACAACCTCTCTAGCTGATTCTTTGGCTTTTTTAACTTCGTTTTGCCATTTTTTTGAACCCAAAACAGAAAGAGAAGGTCTTCTTCCAGAACCTACATACCTATGAATAAAACTAAGTTGATCCATTGACACAAAAAGGATTGTGTTGTTTTTATATTCTAACTCAACACCCTCACGAACCCCGATTTTAAAAGACTTTTCAATTGGCCCCCTGTATAACCCAACACCAAAAGATTCATGTACAACTAAATCACCATTTTTCAAACTAGAAAGGTTCTTAACCGTGATTTCTAGAGCTGTTTTAGATTGTTTTGGTTGCCACCTTCTTGACTGAGTATAAACATCAAAAAAATCATTTTCACTTAAAACAAGGGTTTTTTGATTTTTTGACCAAAAACCTTTCTCTATAGAACCGTAAATAACATTAAAAGAATACCCTTCAAGAAAATTAGGGGTTTTGCCACCTTTTGAAATATAATAAATACGATTAAAGTTTTTCAAAAAAGCAGAAACACTAGATTTGTTTTTGTAATCAAATTCACGTCCAATAGAAACAGAAGAAAAAGAAATGTTTTCTTTACAATGGCTACCAGAAAGAATAAGCTCTCCTTTGTTCAGGTCACAAATAAAAAGAAGAAACGGGTCCGCGTGATCTATAAGATTAATATTATCAACAGTTTCTTTGTCAGGGGCCTCCCGTATTTTGATTTTTTTTAAGCTGTTTCTGGGCTGTTGGTTCTCAGGGTCAAAAACGTGGAGGTTTTCTATTGTGTCAAAACAAAAAGAAACCCTTACTGGGTTTTTAAAAAGAGGGGGAAAAAAATCTAAAACATCTCCCCGAAAGTTGTACTCGCTTGGGTTTTCAACAATTTCTACTCTCTCATACCTGAGGTTTTCTAAAAAATCTACCAAGGTCTCTCTTTTGAGTTTAAGATTTACAGCAAGGTCTAATTGTTTAATATCTTTTCTGTAGTGGCGAGGGATGATGTTTTCTCTAAAAGACGTGGGAGTTCCAACGCAGACTACGCCATTGTAACTTGATGTTTTTAGCTCACTTTCTTTTTGATATCGAATGTTTTCTTTTTCAAAACCAGGAACATTGTCATCACCTAAGCATTCAGGAAAGTAGGTATAAACAGAATGGTCGTGCTCTTGCCCTTTGTTGTAAAAATCAAAAGCCTCTTCTTGGTTTTCTATAGAAGCCAAAATATTTTTTTTTGTATATAAAGTTAGCTCTTGCAAAAGTATAATAATAGAGCTCGTTGTTAAATTTGTTGCCTTAAAGCCTTTTAAAACGTTTTCAAAAAAAACATTTGCAAAAATATTTTCAACTTGTTTCACGTGAAACCTTTATTTGCAAAGAAAGATAAGCAAAGAAGACGTATCCGCCGGCGTAACTCCGGAAACCCTGCTCGCTTGCCCTAGATTTTCTGGCTTAACAAGATTTAATTTTTCTACAGCCTCTTTTGAAAGACCGGGCACGGATGAAAAAAGAAAGTTTTTAGGAATTTTGTGGTTTTCGTGTTTCTTTAGACGGTTTATTTCTTTTAGGTGTCTGTTTATATATCCTTCGTATTTTATGTCTGATTCTAGGTCGTACAAGACGTCTTGCTTTAGCCAGTCAGCGAGACTCGTTTTCTTTTTAGTTGTTTCTAGGTTGATGTCAAAAATAGAAACCTCGGGTCTTTTTAAAACTTTAAAAGCAGGAGTTCTTTGTGAAAGTTTCACTTCACGTCTTATTTCTTTTTCTGAAATAGACTTGTTAAGCTCTTCTTTTGCTTTGTTTTTAAACGCCAGAGCGTTTTCTAGGGTCGTCAGTTTGTTTTTTGGTAGGAGCCTGTGCTTATCTGCGTTTTCTAGCAACCTTTCGAATGTGTTGGAGTATCTCAATATTAGCCGATATTCTGCTCTGGACGTAAACATTCTGTAAGGCTCAAGAGTGTCTTTGGTTATTAGGTCGTCTATCATGACTCCAATATAAGAAGAGTTTCTCGTTAAAATTAATGGTGGGTCGTTTCTAATTTTCTTAACAGCGTTTATACCGCAAACTAATCCTTGTGCCGCTGCTTCTTCGTAACCGGAGGTGCCATTCATTTGGCCGGCAAAAAAAAGTCCAGAAACGCTTTTCGTTTCAAGGGTCGATTTTACCTGTGAAGGGGGAAAAAAATCATATTCTATTGCATATCCAGGTCTTAACAGTCTTGCGTTTTTTAAAGCCGGGATATTTCTGATAGCTTTTAGCTGTGCTCTTTCAGGGAGGCTTGTTGAGAAACCGTTTAAGTATATTTGGTCTGAGTTTTTCCATTCAGGCTCAAGGTGCAAAAGGTGAGAATCTCTTTCTTTAAATCGTTCTATTTTATCTTCGATTGAAGGGCAGTATCTGGGTCCGGCTCCACTGATGTCGCCCGAAAACATAGGTGAAAGGTGTAGGTTTCTTCGAATTTCATCGTGTGCTCTTTTGTTTGTATAAACGGTATGGCATGCTTCGTTGAGGGGAGAAAAGTTGTTTGTTGAATAAGAAAAAGGTATTGGAAACTTATCTCCAAGTGAAACTGATGTTTTTGACCAGTTTATGGATTGCTTGGCTATTCGCGGTGGCGTTCCTGTTTTTAGTCTTGCTGAAAAAAAACCAAAAGACTCTAATGATTCCGTTATACCTTCAGATCGTTCTTCACCCATTCTACCGGCAAGTATTTTTCTCTCGCCTATGTGAATTAGCCCTGATAAAAAAGTGCCAGCTGTTATAATTAAGCAGGAGCAATTAATTTTCTCCCCTGACCGTAAGAAAACGCTTTTTACCTTATAGTTACGTATGGAAAGCGATGTTGCTTCTGATTGTATAATGGAAATACGGGATCTTTCAATTCTTTTCAAAACATTTTTTTCGTATACGCGCTTGTCAATTTGTGCCCGCGGAGACCAAACGGCTCTCCCTTTGCTTTTGTTAAGAATTTTAAACTGAAGACCAGATTCATCTGCAGTTTCCGCCATTACACCACCCAAAACATCCATCTCTCTAACAATCTGTCCTTTCGCTAGTCCGCCGATCGCGGGGTTACAAGACATTCTTGCTATTGCGTTTTTGTCCATAGTAATAAGAACTACAGATACACCTAAAAAGCTAGAGATAAGCGCAGCTTCTACTCCTGCGTGCCCACCCCCGACAACAACAACATCGTATTTTTCTTTAAACACTGATTATTTCCCCACACAAAAGTTTGAAAAAACACGATCAAGTATGTCGTTAGTTGTTGTTTTTCCAGTAAATAGATCAATTCTTTTAATTGCGCTTTTAACCTCTTGTGCTGGCAGCTCTATTGTTTGGTTGTTGTTAACAAAAAGGTCGATTGCCCTTGTTAGGCACGATGAAACTTCAACCATTGCTTCCTTTTGTCTAATGGTTGTTAACAATGGTTCTGCCGCATCAGTCTTAGAATTACCAATCTTTTTCTCAATGTGTCGGACTAGTTGTTTTACCCCTGTTCCTTTGGTAGCGGAAATAGAAAAAACATTTTTTTTCTCCCCAATGTAAGGTTTTATATCTGTCTTATTATAAACATATATTTGTTCACTAAAGCCAGAAATATCAACAACTTCTGATTCAAGACAAAAAAGAGAAACAACAAGGTCTGCTGTTTTAATTTCTTCAAAAGATTTTTTAATTCCTTCCTTTTCTATTTGGCTCTTCGTAGGGTGAATTCCTGCGGTATCTACAAGCGTAACAGGTGTTCCACCTAACAAAGTTTCTGTAGAAATCAGGTCTCGGGTAGTTCCCGGTATGTCACTTGTAATGCTTTTTTCTACTCCTAATATTCTATTAACAAGAGTTGATTTTCCAACGTTTGGTTTTCCTACAAATGCAATCTTAACTCCGTTTGAAAGAGCAGATCCGCGATTAAAAGTCTCTGTCATAGAGGTTGTTTTTTTTAAGCATTTCTTTAGGTTTCCTTTTATAAACTTTATTGATTCTTGTTCTAAAAATGGCCCCTCAGATACATCCAGTTCATACTCTAGAAAAGAAAGCACAGTTAACAAGATCTCTTTTATTTTCGATATTTTTTCTGTGATTCCCCCGCTTATATTTTTTGTTTGTTGTTTAACTGCTTCAATAGATTTAGCATTAATCAATAACGATACAGACTCCGCTTGTAAAAGGTTTAACTTCCCATTGATGAAAGCTCTCTTGGTGTACTCTCCTGGCTCCGCAATTCTTGCACCAAGTCTAATAATTTCTGTTATTATAGCCTCACAAACATGAAGGTTTCCATGGCAAGATATTTCAATAATGTCCTCACCGGTGTAAGAGTGTGGTGATAAAAACGCCGTAAATACGGCCTCGTCTACCTGTCTATTTTTTATGAAAACAGGACGAAGTGTTGCTTTTCTATGATTTAAAGCGGATTTTTTGTTAGAGAGTTTTGCTGCTATTTTAGTGGATTTATCTCCACTAATTCGAATAATTGCTATCGCAGAAAAACCTGATGGCGTAGACTGAGATACAATAGTCGCAACCGACACAAAAATACCTGTTTATGCTTTTGGTTTGTTAGGGATTAGTTTTTGTTGGGCTATGGTAAGAACATTAAACAAGGTGTAGTAAAGGTTTAGCCCAGAGGGGAAGTTGTTAAAAATTAAAAAGAAAAAAACCATCATTACGTTTTGCATCATTTTTTGTTGTGGTTGTTGTATACCGCCACTCATCATTTTTTGTTGGATATAAGTAGAAAGAGCCATTAGGATCGGTAAAAAGGCAACATGGTCTCCATAGAGAGGAACTGAAAAAGGGAGATTTATTATTACGTCTGGTGCAGAAAGATCTTTTATCCACCATATAAAAGGCTCGTTTCTTAGTTCGATTGTTGTACGAAAGACCTGAAAGAGAGCAAACAACAAAGGCATTTGTAAGAGCATTGGCAAGCAACCACCTAAGGGATTTACACCTTTTGTTTTGTATAGTTGCATTGTTGCTTGGTTTAGTTTTTGTGGATTGTTTTTAAACTTCTCCCTTATTTTGTTTACTTCAGGTTGTATCTCTTGCATAGCTGAGGTTGACTGGTAGCTCTTTTTTGTTAAAGGGTAAACTAAAATTTTTACTAAAAGGGAAAAAACGATAAGGACGACTCCATAGTTAGGTATGTAATCATGCATTCGCGTTAGAGAGTAAAGAACACCTTTAGAAATAGGGCGTATAAAAGACCACCCAAAGTCCATAATTTCATCAAGTTTTACACCGAGAGATTTGATTTTTTCATATTCAAGTGGGCCAAGGTAAAGAGTGAAAGAGGTTTCTTGAAAACAATCAAAAACAAAAGAAAGGTTATATTCCTCTTGGTTGGCAGATTTTCCGGAAACCTCAGCAAACCTTATGCTCTCTGGGGATTTTGGAATTAAGGCAGAAACAAAATATTTTGTCCTGATGGCCCCCCATTCAGTTGAACCATTTAGTTTTTTAGTTTCGTTCTCTCCCTCTTTTACTTTTAGCTCTTCAAGTTCTTTTCCTTGGTATACAGCTACTTTAAAATAAGTCTTATCGTCAACAGAATCTTTTTCTGTTGACGATAAGCCGCCTTTCCAAGAAAAGCGAACATCCCTGTAAATCAGATCTTTAACTTCAGAGAAGTCTAAATTGATTTCTATATTATAATTGTCTGGAGAAAAAGAAAGGGATTTTCTAATAAACTTGTTGTCGAAAACCTCCAAACTATATTCAAGAGTCTTGTTTAAAGGTAGTTCTGCTCGACTTGACTCTTGGTTTAGTTTCCAGTTTCCATTAAGTAGCACGGGATCTCCGTTTAAATCTTTAATTTCTAATTCAAGGTTGTTTTTTTTCGATCGTGAAATTGTGTTTACCTTTAAACTATCTGTCGTTAAAAATTCTTTTAATAAAAAACTTTGTATCGATCCACCGTTGACTGAGGAAACCTTAGCTGTAAAAAGATTAGTCTCTATGTTTGTTGTCTTAGTTTCATGTTCGTTTCTTAAAGAGTTTTCTATCGTTGATTTGTTTGTTTGTGCCGATTGTGTATTTATTTCGGGCGGTGAGTTTGGGTCTGTTTCTTTTTGATTTTCGTATATAACGCTTTCCTCTGTATCTGGTTGAGGTGCGAATGTTTCCATGTATTTTGGAGTAAAAAGCAACACGAGAGCAATTAAGAAAAACGCAAGTAATGTGTTTCTGTCCATATTAGTCTACGGGATCGTACCCACCAGGAAAAAAGGGGTTGCATTTTAGAATTCTTCTAATGGAAAAAAAAATGCCTGCCACCAAACCCTTTTTTCTTAATACCTCAAGTGCGTAATTGGAGCAAGTAGGGTGAAACCGACAATTTCTTCCCAACAAAGGGGATATGGCGACCTGATAACATTTAATTATATAGGATAGCGATAGAATAGTCGCACGTATAAGCAATTTAAGTGTTGTCTTTTTTTATTGGTTTAAAGCGCTAGCCTTTTTCGGCCTTTTTTTCTGCGTCTTTTTAATACAGTGCGACCACCGGTTGATGCCATTCTTTTCCTGAACCCGTGTTTGTTTCGACGCTTTCTTCTACTTGGTTGGTATGTTCTTTTCATATCTAGATTATTTTGTCCCGAAAATTACTAAAGAGAATTGAGCGGGACAAAAAAAATTCATACAAAAAGCTTTTTTTATATATATAGATAGAATTGCGTGCCAAAACACCGTAAGTTTTAGCTTAATAGTACATGTGGACAACTTGTGGATAACATAAAAAATAATGTAGTCAGTGCCTGGTCTCAGGTTTATAGTTATTTAGAAAAAAAACTTCCAGGACATGCGATACACGCTTGGTTTGACCCGATTGTTCCTGTTGGTTTTAGTGAAAGTTCTTTCCTTCTAGAGGTGCCAAACCAGTTTTTTCTTGAATGGATAGAGTCTCATTACAGGGACGACGTTCTTAAGGCGCTTGAAGTGATATATGGTGAAAACGTTAAATACGAATTTTTGATCTCAAAGGAAAAAAGTCAGAAAAATGAAGATATTGCTTCTCAAGGTCTAGCTGATCGACTTAGACCAAAAAGATTTAATAATTTAAATCTAAAGTATACCTTTGAAAATTTTATTGTTGGAAGTAACAACGAATTTGCTAAAACGGCATCTGAATCAGTTTCAAACAATCCTGGTGAGCAAAACTTTAACCCTCTTATTATTTATGGTGGAGTTGGTTTGGGAAAGACACACTTAATGCATGCGATAGGTAATAGAGCTTTGGAAAAAAATAATGACTTAAACGTTGTTAATATTACGAGCGAACAGTTTACTTTAGATTTTGTTAATAGTTTGAGGAAAAATAAAACAATAGAATTTGCTCAAAACTATAGATCCTCAGATATATTATTAATTGATGACATTCAGTTTTTTAGAGGTAAGGAACAAACGCAAGAACAATTCTTTCATACGTTTAATGTTTTACATCAAAGTGGTAAACAAATTGTGCTAACAGCAGATAAATTTCCAGGAGAAATGAAGGGGTTGCAAAGCAGGCTCCTTTCCAGGTTTCAATCAGGACTTTGTGTGGATGTTCAACCACCAAACTTTGAAGTGCGAGTAGCGATTCTCTTAGAAAAAGCGGATCAAAACGGACTCGTTTTGGATTATTCGATTATTGAATTTATCGCTAGGCACATAAAAAACAATGTTAGAGAACTTGAAGGAACAATTATTCGTTTGCTAGCGAAATCTTCACTGCTTAATGTTGAAATCAATAATCAGTTAGTAACAGAAGTAGTTAAAGAAAGAGTTGGCGGTAGGATTGGGAATGAGGTTTCTATCGAAAACATTGTAAAAAAAGTTTCAGAAATTTCTCATATAAAAGAACACGATATTGTGGGAAAAAGCAGAAAAATGGAGATAGCTGAGGCTCGACAAGTTTCTATGTACCTTTGTCGAGATATAATGGGAACTTCTCTTAATAATATTGGTATGTTTTTTGGAGGCAGAGATCACACTACGGTTATGCATGCGCTAAAAACAGTAAAAGAAAAAAAAGCAAATGATGTTCGTATGAAAAAAATGATCACCTCTATTAGAAAAGAACTTGGGTTCTCTTTCTTATAGAAAGGAATAAAAAAAGCTCTTACTTTATAATGATTTATTTTTTAAAAAAATTATCTGTTTAATAGATATTAGACACTTATAGGAGACCTAAATGCAAAAAAGCAGCGTCAATAAGGTAATTATTGTTGGTAACTTAGGGCAAGATCCCGAAGCAAGATTCACTCCACAAGGGACAGCAGTTACAAATCTAAGTATTGCGACCAATGAATCTTGGAAAAATCAAGAAGGCCAAATTCAGGATAGGACAGAGTGGCACAGAGCAGTTCTGTACGGGAAAATGGCTGAAACTGCAAGTCAGTACATGAAAAAAGGTTCTATGG
>MDTG01098750.1_pt1 | contig 10049 bp, 5 predicted proteins | sample 811421 | NCBI WGS metagenome assembly MDTG01 (sample SAMN05326645, study PRJNA326480) | marine metagenome | isolation source: seawater | place: Pacific Ocean: South East | collected 2011 | reverse complement strand
TCTTCCAGACTTTTCGCAGGGTCCCGAGCAGAGGGGCAATCTCGCCGTGAGAAAGATGTCTTTCTGCGAAACTGATGGCATCTCCATTCCATCCCTCGGTGGAGCCGGCCATCTTCTTCGCCATGGCCTTTCGGCTTGCTTCCGGGAGCTGGTCGAAAAGGTAGGCGCTATCCGGGGAAACCTGCTCAGTGCGTGCTATCCGGGAAACCATGCCGGGATCAAAGCGGAGCTGGGACTTGAGGGCATCGCGGAGGTTGACGCTCCAGTTACGGTCGGTCAGCAGTTTGCGTTCCCGGAGCTTCCGATCTATTCCGAGGAAGGCTCGTACGATCCGGTCGCGGCTGCTCGCCCGGGGTCCGGGAAGCTGGGCGAGGCAGAAAAGATAATGGGCATCGTGGGTCGGGTGGGAGGTTTCAGAAAAGGCAGAGACAATGCACTGGACTGCGGCCTCGGTATCGGCCTGCAGCATGGCCAGCAGCCGAGCGATCTCGTATTGCTGGGGGTGACCGGGATCCTCCGGTTCGAAGGCGGGAGGAAGGAGGGAGATCGCCTTCCGGCGAATATCTCCGGGGAGGGCATCGGGCTTGTTGGCGGTGTAGCCGGCATCGATCCTTTGTCGGGCCTCGCTGGTGCTGATGTCTCCCATCGCGAGCATGAGATGACGGATAGCAGTGATCCGAATCGAGGAATCCTTCGCCTCCTGAAAGAGAGTGAGGGCCCGTGCGGGAGAGAGCGCCGGGGTCTTTGGGACGCGATCCGCGTGGACGGACCAGTTCTCCGGGGTCTCATAAAAGCGAATGGGTTCGGCGCTCTTCCGGCCAGCCGGATACGAAATGCGATATACGGAGCCTCTGGTGCCTCGCCCTCCTACCGAGACGAAGAGGTCACCGGTGACGGGGTGAACTGCAAGATCGGAGGGAGCAAAACCAAGATTACCGTTCGGTTGCAGGAAGGTCTCGTATTCGCATCGCTGATAGGAGTCTCCAGCCGGGGTGAGGGGAGTGAAGTAGACCCGGCCGTAAGTCCAGCAGGCGAAGAAGAGGCCGTCCTGGTAGTGCCGGGGGAACTGGGTGTGGCGATAGACCTCCACTCCAGTCGGAGAACCACGATCAACCTCGTTCAATCTCGGAGCGGAATCAAAAAAATAGGGAGGTCGGTTGAAGGAGCGCTGGTGGCCTGGGAGGAGCCAGCCGTGGTGCCCTCCAACCTTGATGTGAAAGACCCGGCAGTAGGAATACCACGGGAGCTGGTGATCCCGCTCCCCGTCTGAGTCAAAGGTGAAAAGGTGACCGTGCTTATTAAAGGCAAGGTCATACTGGTTGCGGAAGCCATGGGCAATGACCTCACTTTGCTTGCCGTCCGGAGAGATGCGGAGGATGGTCCCCTGTGAGGGGTCTGCAATGGGTGACGTCGTGGTGGTGATGTTACCCTTTCCGATCCTGGTGTTATTGCCACAGGCGACATAAAACCATCCGTCCGGGCCACGCCGAATGCCGTGGGGTCCGTGTTCGCCACCACCACCCGGCAATTTGTAGAACAGGGAAGGATTACCGTCGGGAATACCATCGTTGTTCTGGTCCGCATGAAGGAATACGCCCTCGGGCTGAACGCTCATCAGGTCGGATCCAACCCACAGCAGTCCGTGAGGATTACGGGCCTTGCTGGAAACAAGAGCTACCCGGTCGGCCTCCCCATTCCCGTCGCGGTCGATGAGGATTTTGATGTAGCCCGGCCCGGCCACAGCCACCTGCCCCTGCCGTGAAATGGCAAGTGACCAGGTATCGTGAGTCATCTCGTCGCCGGCAAAGAGAGAGATTTCGAATCCGGGAGGAACCCGGAAGGGTGTCTGCGCAGGTAGCATCCCAGCCAGGGAACAGAATACGAATAGCAGACGCATCCGTAAGCTCTAGCGGCCGAAAGGCGGGGTGGCGAGCATCGGTGTGTTCCAGGAAGCGCTTTTACGGGGGGTTTTTGAGGTGGTCCGAGCCGCTCAGTGATTCGCCCTGAGGGAAACCTTGAGGGGTAGGCTCAGGGGGAGGATTTCACGCCGAATCCTTGTGGCGGGACGCAGGTGGGAAAGACCAGCATGGTTAAGATCATTTACCGAGGCAGAGCGCCAAGTCGTTTAGGCTCCCGGAGCAATACCAAGACCCTGCTCCTGCGGCCTCAGGCCTGCAGCGGCTTGCGCAGACCTTCCAGAAACGACCGTAACGAGTCCAGATCGGTAGGTTGTGTTGCTCCAATGGCCGACAGGGTTTTCTGGTAGGCTGGGGCACAACGACCCCCGGCGAGGATCGGAAGGCTGTCGGGAAGAGACTTACGGAGCTCAAGAAGCTCAGCCGGAAGAGACCCGTCGTCGCCCGGATAGACGATGCTCAAGGCGACCGCGAGGGATTTATTAGAAATGGCCGCACGGGCAATTTCGTGAGCGGGCAGGGAGGGTCCGAGGTAGGTAACCTCCCACCCGGCCCGACGGGCGATCGAGACGATCAGAACGGCACCCAGTTCGTGGATCTGGCCTACTGGTGTTGCGACAATAAGGTTGGGAGAGTCCCCCGTATTTACGAAAGGACGGCTGCTGGAAAGCAGAACTTCCTTTACCACGGCACTGGCAGCATGTTCTTCCGCGGCTGAGATCTCACCGCCTTCCCACGCAGCACCGATGCGTTCGATCAGAGGAACGATTACCTGGTGGATCAGTTTGGAGTGCCCGAGGGTGATCGCGGCACGATCAAGGGTACTGTGAAGGGCTGAACTATCGAGGTCACGGATACAGGACCAAGCCTCTTCGACCGGTGACTCTTCGGTGCGAGCCGAGCGAACCGGGCCGCAGTTGGCGGCCATGGTTGAAAGCTCGCCAAGGGGAAGGCTGGCGATGTTGCTGATACCGTGTCCATTTGACGTGAGAACAGAAAGAAACTCGAGACGAGTGACTTCTTCTTCGCTGTATAGCCGTCGGTTCGACTCGGAGCGCTCCGGGGTGACTGCTCCGTAGCGGCGTTCCCATACCCTGAGGACGTGGGGGCTCAGACCTGTCCGCTGGGAAACCGCTTTAACGGAGTATCGTGCATCCGACATTCAGAAAATATAGACAAAAATATAACGAATAGCAAATACCGGCAAAAAAATATTCGACAACATATTGACGAACTTAAAAACCTAAACAATACATAGACGCGGGCAGCGGGCGGCTCCAACCAAGCCCTCAACGCCCTCACAAAACTAGACATAACAATGACAATTAAATCACTCGCCATCTCAGGGATTTCATCCCTTCTCCTCCTCGCAGCTCCTTCTGCCTTGGCCGAAAAAGCTGATTCTAAGAATATTGTGGAGATTGCCGCAGGCAACAGTGCCTTCTCAACTCTCGTCGCTGCGGTGAAGGCAGCAGGCCTCGCCGAGGCCCTGAGCGGAGAAGGGCCGTTCACGGTCTTCGCGCCGACCAACGACGCTTTCGCCAAGCTTCCAAAGGGCACGGTGGAGACTCTGCTAAAGCCTGAGAACAAGAAAAAGCTGCAGGCAGTCCTGACCTACCACGTACTCAGTGGAAAGGTGACCGCCGCCCAGGTGAAGCCTTCGAAAGTGAAGACCTTGAACGGCGCCTCCCTGACCATCAAAGTTCAAGACGGTAAGGTGATGGTGGATGGTGCACAGGTAGTGAAAACCGACATCGTCGGTAGCAACGGTGTAATCCACGTAATCGATTCCGTGATCCTTCCCTCCAAATGAGCAAATTCCCGGGGGGGTCGCTCCACTTGGAGTGGCCCTCCTGGGTTTTTTCCATGACTCACCATCATCATGCAAAACATTCCTTTTTTGTGGGCCGGGGCCATGGCCCTCTTCACAGTTGGTTCGTGCGCCAGTCCACTCGGACGGGGCAAATATGAGACCCCCAAGTATGACACCGTCATCAGCGACGGAGCATTTGAGGTTCGCGACTACTCAGAGATAGTTGTCGCGAGTGCGCCGATGAAGGCAGGTCGATCGAACCAGAACTCTGCTTTTATGAACTTGTTCCGCTACATTTCCGGGGACAACGAGAAGAGCACAAAAATAGCCATGACCACTCCGGTGTTCGGATCCGGGGAAGAGGGAGAACGCGTAATGAGTTTTGTTGTTCCTGCTGGGATCGTGGCTGGGGGAGTACCCGAAGCTATGAATGACCAAGTCACGATCGGCAAGCGGCAGGCAGGCCGGTTTGCAGTTTATCGCTACAGCGGCCGATGGTCGGAGGATTTGGAGCGCAAAGGCCGTGAAAAGTTGCAGGCTTGGATGAACGAGCGAGGCCTCGAGGCTGTCGGACCATTCGAAAAGGCAAACTATGACCCGCCTTTCACTCCTCCCCCATTGCGGAGGAACGAGGTTCTGGTCCGAGTACGGAAGGATTCCTGAAATTCGAGGCAGCTCAGCGGGCTTGACAAGGTCCAGAACAAGACCCGTCGGAGGGCCGGATCAGCACTGATCCGGCTTCTTCTTTTCGCACTCCGCACGTTTTCAGCGGGTCCTCGGAAGCCCCTCAGAATTCCTCGCGGGTCACCTGTCAGTAGGATCGACAGGACAACGTTCAGCTGATCATATGGAAGCGAATGCGTATCGTTGAGCGACTCTCGTTTTCGAGGACGCGTGGGGCTAACCTGGTGGCGCTGCTTCTGGCCTCATTTTCGGGAAGCAGCGCGGCAGAGAAAATAGACTTCAACCGTGATGTCCGCCCCATCCTTGCCGGTAGTTGCCTCGACTGTCATGGTCCGGACGGGGAGGCTCGGAAAGGCGACTTAAGGCTTGATCGGTCCGATGGCGTCTACGCACTGCGGCAGGGCTACCGGGTTATCGACCGGCAGAGACCGGGAAGAAGCGAACTCCTGAGGAGAATTGCGAGCACTGACCCGGACCTTCAGATGCCTCCTCCGGATTCTGCGCATGAGCCTCTTCCAGAGGAGCAGGTCGCGATTTTGCGCCAGTGGATTGAAGAGGGTGGAGCATGGGCCGAACATTGGGCTTTTGTCCCTCCTGAGCGGCCAAATCTGCCTCAGGTCCAAAGGCCTGAATGGCCACGCAATGGAATCGACCACTTCGTCGCGAAGCGGCTGGAACAAGAGGGTCTTTCGCCCTCTCCGGAAGCGGGCAAGGTGAGCTTGTTGCGGCGGGCTACCCTGACCTTGACCGGGTTGCCACCTACGCTTACGGAGGTGGAGGCCCTGCTTGCCGACGAGGCACCGGACGCGTTTGAGAGGGCGGTCGACCGGCTGCTGGGGTCTGCGCACTACGGGGTTCACATGGCCCTGCCCTGGCTCGATGCCGCCCGTTACTCCGACAGCAGTGGATACCAGGCCGACTGGGAGCGCTACCAGTGGCCGTGGCGGGACTGGGTAGTCAATGCCCTTAACGCCAACATGCCTTTCGACCAGTTTACGATCGAGCAGTTGGCAGGCGACCTTCTCCCGGGGTCGACTCTCGAGCAGAAGATCGCCACGGGCTTTAACCGTAATCACCGGATCAACGATGAGGGGGGAAGTCTCGATGCTGAGTTTGAAGTGGAGTATGTGGTAGATCGGGTGGAAACGACCGCGACGGTCTGGTTGGGTCTCAGTGCGGGGTGTGCTCGGTGTCATGACCATAAGTATGATCCAATTTCGCAGCGCGAATTTTATCAACTCTTCGCCTATTTCAATAATGTCCCGGAAAAGGGAATTGACGGGCGGAAGGGTGCAGCGAAGCCCTTTATTGAGGTTCCAAATGAGAGGGCGCGGAAGGAGCTGGCAACGTTGAGGGAGCGTATCCGGCGGGCTGAAGAGCAACGGAAGCAGGCCGAGGCCACGGGCAACCGGAAGCAGAGTGATACACTCCGGGAGGAAATCGAATGGTCCCGCCGGCACATCAAGTGGCTCGAGCGAAATCAGAAGGGGATGGCGATGGTCATGGTGGAACGGTCCGAGCCCAAGCCATCCTATATCCTGAAGCGGGGCGACTATCAGCAGCCTGACAAGAGTGAGATAATCAAGCCGGCCCTTCCCGGGGTTTTCGGGAGCCTCCCTGCGGGCTTTCCAAACAACCGGCTAGGCCTGGCCCGGTGGCTGGTCGGTCCCGATAACCCGCTCACCGCACGCGTAATAGTGAATCGCCTCTGGCAGCAGCACTTTGGAACAGGCCTGGTCCGAACATCGGAAGATTTTGGAACTCGTGGGGACCGACCCTCGCACCCTGAGCTGCTTGATTGGTTGGCAACCGAATTTGTGCGCATGGGTTGGAACCTGAAGGCGATGCATCGCCTCATCGTGACCAGTGCAACCTTCCGCCAGGCTTCCCGCTTTCCGCCGGGACTGCTTGCGCGCGACCGGGCCAACCGTCTCCTGGCGCGGGGCCCGCGCATGCGTCTTACGGGGGCTGCGATTCGGGACCAGGCCCTCTTTGTGGGTGGAATTCTTTCTGAGACGATGGGAGGGCCATCGGTCAAACCATATCAGCCTCCCGGGTTATGGGGCGAAGTCTCGTTTGGAACGGGTAAGACTACGATCGATTTCTATGAGCAGGATCGGGGGGATCGTCTTTATCGTCGTTCGCTGTACACCTTTTGGAAGAGAACCGTTGCTCCAACCAGAATGTCCATCTTTGACGGTGGTGGACGAGAGGCCTGCCGGGTACGGGCTGAGGTTACCAACACTCCAATGCAGGCGCTCACACTCCAGAATGATGTGACTTTCGTCGAAGCCGCACGTCACCTGGCCGAACGGATGATGAAGCAGGGAGGGGATTCCGCGGAGGACCGCTTGGCCCATGGGTGGCGCCTCGCCCTCGGGAGGTCGCCGGAAGCTACGGAGCTTGCCATCCTGCTCCGGGGCCTCGAACGCAACCTGTCTGTCTATCGGGCCGACAGGGAGGCAGCGAATAATTTTCTTGAGAACGGAGAGTCGGAGCGGGACGAGGAACTACCCCTCGTTGAGCATGCCGCATACACGCTTGCAGCTCAGACCATTCTTAACCTGGATGAACTGATCAATCTCGAATAAGACCATGAATTACGAAGAACCCGGACAATCGCGCCGACAGTTCCTTATGCGGAGTAGCTCTGGTATGGGAGGGCTGGCCCTTGCTTCGCTCCTCAGCGAGGATGGGCTGGCGGCGGGACGAAACCGTGGAGAGCTGCCGGGTTTGCACTTTGCCCCGAAAGCCCGCCGGGTGATTTACCTTTTTCAGAGCGGTGGTCCTTCGCAGCTGGACCTTTTTGACCCCAAACCGGGACTGGAGGGTGAATTCGACAAGGACTTGCCTGACAGCGTGCGGATGGGTCAGCGCATTACGACCATGACGTCGCGCCAGAAGCGCTTTCCGGTGGCGCCCTCCATGTTCAAGTTCAGGCAGCACGGGAAGAGCGGGCAGTGGTTCAGCGAATTGATTCCGCACATCTCCGGTATCGCAGACAAGGTCGCGGTGGTGAAGTCGATGGTTACGCAGGCGATCAACCACGATCCTGCCATCACCTTCTTCCAGACCGGTTCCCAGCTTGCCGGCCGTCCGAGCATGGGCTCGTGGGCGAGCTACGGACTGGGAAAGGAAAATGACGACCTGCCGGCCTTCGTGGCCATGACCTCCCGGGGTAAGCGCGGCGGGCAGCCACTGTATGATCGATTGTGGGGCAGTGGATTTCTTCCTACCACGCACCAGGGGGTGAAATTCCGGAGTGGCAATGATCCAGTACTCTACCTGAACAATCCATCCGGGGTGAGCCGGGACGTCAAGCGCGGCCTCCTTGATGACCTCGGGGCGCTCAACGCACGACGGTTAGAGGTCATGGGAGACCCCGAGATCGCAACCCGTATCTCGCAATATGAACTCGCCTTCCGGATGCAGTCTTCGATCCCGGAGCTCACCGATATAAAGGCCGAGCCCAGAAGCGTTCTGGATCTATACGGGCCGGATGTAACCAAACCGGGAACCTATGCTTCCCAGTGTCTCCTGGCGCGCCGCCTGATCGAGCGGGGTGTGCGATTCGTGCAGCTATTCCATATTGGATGGGATCAGCACGGAAACCTGCCCCGGGAGATCGGAACCCAGTGCCGAAATACCGACCAGCCTTCGGCGGGCCTCGTAAAGGACCTCGAGCAGCGTGGCCTGCTCGACGAAACCCTGATTGTCTGGGGCGGGGAGTTCGGGCGTACCACCTTTTGCCAGGGTGGGTTGAAAAGAGATAACTACGGAAGAGATCATCACCCGCGGTGCTTCTCGATCTGGATGGCCGGGGGAGGCATCCGGGGTGGAGTAAGCCATGGGGCGACAGATGACTTCTCTTACAACGTTGAGTCCAGTCCGGTAGAGGTGCACGACCTGCATGCCACCATGTTGCATTTGCTGGGAATCGATCACCGCAAGCTGACCTTTCGCTTCCAGGGCCGCGATTACCGCCTCACTGACGTGCATGGCCGGGTGGTGAATGAGATTCTGGGGTGAGTTTGAAGAAGTAATGATGGCCGAATGGGAACCGGGTCCGTCACCGCCGGAGTAGTCCCCAGCGGGTGGTTCGAAGAGGGGTGGCCATATCAGGGGACGAGATGAAACCGGGGAGTTGGCAGAGCAGGGCCCAGTCTTACACTTCCGGAATGCTCCGTATCAACCTAGCCCTCTTCCTGTGGATGCTGTTGATGGTTCCAGATCAGGTAAAGGCTGCGCCAGAGGAGCAGGACTTCCGGGAGGCCGCGATGACGGGAGGAAATGTGGCGAAGGGTCGAGTCCTTTTTGAGGGTGAGCGGGCTGCCTGCACCCAGTGTCACACGGCAGACGGGAGCGGGGCTGGAATTGGTCCAGACCTCTTTGCAGCCGGCGATAAGTTTTCGAGGAGGGATCTTGTCGCTGCGATCCTCGACCCGTCGGCTACCATCATGACGGGATATGCCACCACTATCCTCGAAACGAAGGGAGGCGGACGATTCCAGGGTATTCTAAGGGAGGCTTCCCAGCAGGAGTTGGTGCTCGTGAACGCGGGGAACGTCGAGCAGCGAATAGACCGTTCTGAGATCACCAGCCAGGAAACCGGAAAGGTATCGCTGATGCCGCCGGGTCTGCATGCCAGTTTTAAGCCGGAGGAATTCCGGGACCTCATCGCTTACTTGGAGAGTTGCAGGCAGCCGGAAACGAAGTCCGTACACGAGGGAGGGACTCCAGCCGAGATTCCCGCGGTGCGGAATCCTGTTCACTTTGAAGCAATATTCGGGATGAAGGAGAGTTTTCATAAGCCGGTCTGGTTCGGGGGACATCCCACCGTTGAAGGGGCTTTTCTCATGGCGGAAAAAAGCAAAGGGGTAATTTCTCTGCTCCAGAAAGATGGGGAGGACGAAGTGATCTCACCGTTTGTGGACATCCGTGACGAAATCTATGTCGCCAACGATGAAGGGCTCCTCGGGGTGGCCCTGCATCCCGGATTTGCAGAAAACGGACGTTACTTCATGATGCATGAAACCATGACCGGGGAACAGCGGGGCATGGCCGTGGTGGAACGGGTGGCAACTGAGGATCGCCGGAAGGACTCGGGAAGGCCAACCCGCAGCATCCTGCGGTGGAATATCGATACTCTCTTTCATCACGGGGGAGGACTCGAATTCGGACCGGACGGATTCCTCTACATCGGGATGGGGGACGGGGGACCGCAGGAGGACCCGGAAGGCAAGGCCCAGGACCTGCGCCGTTTCGAGGGTAGTCTCCTGCGGATTGACGTGGACCGGGAGGAAGAGGGGCTGGCTTACGGGATTCCCCGGGATAATCCCTTCGTGGCGGAGGACTGGAAGAAGGTTCGTCCGGAGATCTTTGCCTATGGATTGCGTCAGCCGTGGCGCTTCAGCTTCGATCCAGCCAACGGGGATCTCTGGGTTGGCGACGTGGGGCAGAACCGGTTTGAGGAGGTGTGCATTGTGCGCTCCGGAGAAAACCACGGGTGGAATATTCACGAGGGCTTCGCTCTGTTCTCGACGCAGTATCGGACCGAGACTGCCAAATACATTCCCCCGGTTGTAGCCTTCCTTCGTAAGCACGGGGTCTCGGTCACGGGTGGCTACGTGATGCGC
>MDTG01252329.1_pt1 | contig 10050 bp, 10 predicted proteins | sample 811421 | NCBI WGS metagenome assembly MDTG01 (sample SAMN05326645, study PRJNA326480) | marine metagenome | isolation source: seawater | place: Pacific Ocean: South East | collected 2011 | reverse complement strand
GGCGGAAGCTTCCACTGCATGACCCGCGAAATTCCCGCTTGATCCGGAGGATCTGAGAATGAGCCGTACAATCACCGTTGCCAGCATCCAGTTCACGCCCAGCGACGACATGCAGGCGAATATCGACCGTGTGGCCGGTTTCATCCGCGAAGCGGCCGGGCAGGGCGCGGATGTCGTGCTGCCGCCGGAACTCTTCTGCGGCTATTATTTCTGCAAGACTCAGGAAGAGCATCATTTCGCCCGCGCACTGCCCTGGCAGGATCATCCGGCCGTAATGCAGCTGGGTGAGCTTGCCGCCGAACTGGGCGTTGTGATCCCGGTCTCGATCTATGAGAAGGACGGGCCGCTCTATTACAATTCGCTCGTGATGATCGATGCCGATGGCACGCCGCTGGGCGTCTACCGCAAGAGCCATATTCCGGATGGCCCGGGCTATCAGGAGAAATACTATTTCCGGCCAGGCGATACGGGCTTCCGGACCTGGCAGACCATGAAGGGCAATATTGGCGTTGGCATCTGCTGGGATCAATGGTTCCCGGAAGCTGCGCGGGCCATGGCCCTTATGGGCGCCGATGTGCTTCTGTACCCGACCGCCATCGGGGCCGAGCCGCAGGATGCCAGCCTCGACACGGCAGCGCGCTGGCGCCGGGTGATGCAGGGGCATGCTGTTGCCAACGTCATGCCCGTGGTCGCAGCCAATCGTGTTGGCGATGAGGAAGGCCAGGTCTTTTACGGCACCAGCTTCATCACCGACCATGTTGGTGAAGTTGTTGCCGATTTCGGGCGCAGCGAAGAAGGCGTGCTGGTCGCGCGCTTCGATCTCGACCTCATCGACCGGGACCGGGCCGCCTGGGGCTTCTTCCGGGACCGTCGGACGGACCTTTACGACATTCTGGTCTGATTAAACGGCTCAATCCCCGGCGGGCGTACCGCGGGGCGGCCGCTGTCCGGTATCGAACGGGGAGCGCTCATTCCGTTCTGATTTGGGTTTCGGCGCCTTCAGTGACGCGATCACGATTACGTCGCTGGTGTCCTCGACATAGTGTTCAGCAAGCTCCGCGATCACGGCTTCGAACTCTTCCGGGCTGACGCGGCGGTCGAGGTTTGGATCGAAACGGACCGGATTGGCGAGGGAATCGTCACGTGTCGGCAGGCTCTCGGCCCAGCTGATCTGCTCGAATGCCGTCAGGTGGCCGTCGCCATTCGCATCGGCTTTCCGGAACGCGGCCTTCGTGCCGGCCTGCAGCTCTTCGCGCGTGATCTTGCCGTCGCCATCGGTGTCGAAGCTGAGGAACAGCCCCCCGCCTGCGACCAGCCTGTCAGGGGTCCCTCTGGCGCGGCGTGCTTCGGGTTTGGTAAATCCCTGGCCCGGCAGGCGCACGATTTCGTCCTGAGCTTCCTGCGCCGCAGCCGGAACAGCTGCAGCCATCAACAAGGCGCCAGCCAGCGCAATCGGGCGTAAAATCATTGGGATCACTCCACGAACAGGAGGGCAGACTAAGCGAGTGTTGTGTTTTTGCAACATATGGTTTCAGTTATCTTGCGCCGGTATCGGCCGGGCATTAGCACTCCGTTAACGCGCCCTTAACGCTAGAGGGGCAATTCGTTAACCGTTTCATCGGTCGTTCTCGCGGCCGATTCGGGCTTTTGGATGACGCGGCATGGCACTTTCAGCGGAGCAGGTTCCGATCATTATGGCCGCAGGCGCGGCCGCTCTTGGCCTCGCGGCGCTGCTCTGGGCGTTGCGGGTCTCGGATGGTGCGCGGGGTGCAGCCCGAAAATATCGCGACCGGTCTGCTGAGCTGGAAACCACGCTCGCCGCCCACCGGTCCATTCTCGGCGCCCATCCGGGCGTGATCCTCGTCTGGCAGGGTGAGGCGCTTGAAGCCGAGGGTGATGACATCATCCCACCGGAAATGTACGGGTCCCCGGTCGCGCTGGCCGGCCTGCTGAGTTTTACCGACGATGCCATCTCGCCGGACCCGGCCGTGCGCATCATTGAAGGCCTCGCCGACCTTGAGGCCCGCGACAGTGCCGGACACGACACGACGCTTCGTATCCGCCTGCGTGAACTGCGCGAGAGCGGGCAGGCTTTCTCGCTGACAATCATCGGCCCGTCCGGCCGCTTCCTCGAAGCTGACGGGCGCACGGCCGGTGCCCGGGCCGTGGTCTGGGTCAGCGATGCGACCATCAAGGGGCTGGAGGAAAGTTCGGCCCGCGGCAAGCTGGAAGAAGCCCGCCAGGTCATCGCGCGCGATCCGACGGCCTTCCTCGACATGCTGGGCAAGGCGCCGTTCCCGGCCTGGCGCATGTCGGGCATGGGCAAGCTGCAATGGGTCAACCCGGCCTATATCGAAGCCGTCGACGGTACCAATCTCGACCGTGTGCTCGACCGGCAGCTGATGCTGGACCAGGCGACCGCCGATCAGGCCCGCAAGACGATCAGCGAAGGCATCGACATAGATGAGACCCGGCACATCACCATCAATGGCGCGCGCCGGGCAATGCGTATCCTGACTTTCCCGCTGTCGGGCGGGGCAGGGGCAATGGCCCTGGACGTCACTGCGCAGGAAGATGCACGCGAGGAACTGAACCGCCACGTCCGCGCGCATGACGAGACGCTGAACCATGTGGCCGATGCCGTTGCCATTTTCGGGGCTGACCGCAAGCTGACCTTCTACAACAAGGCCTTCCGCGACATGTGGGATCTCGATGAGAGCTTCCTGCTGGACCGTCCCGGCCATGGCCAGCTGCTGGATCGGCTGCGCGAACGCCGCAAGCTGCCGGCCCGGGCGAACTATGCCGAATGGCGCGCGGAAGAGCTTTCCTACTATCTCGACATTGACGGGGTGAAGGAAGACACCTGGTCGCTGCCGGACGAGCGGACCCTGTCCGTCACCCGCCAGCGCCACCCGATGGGCGGCCTGCTGCTGCTGTTCAAGGACATAACTGGCGAGCTGGAGCTGCAGACGCGGTTCAATGCTATTGTGAAGACGCAGAGCTCCACGCTCGACAATCTTCATGAAGCGGTTGCCGTGTTTGGCGGCGACGGGCGCATGAAGCTGCACAACAATGCGTTCGAGCGCCTGTGGAGCCTAAGCGAAGACATGCTGAAGGATCATCCGGATTATGACGATGTGGTGGAGGAGTGCATTCCGCTGTTCCACGACACCGAAATCTGGGCGGCGATGAAGAGCCACATTACCGATCCGTCCGCCAAGGCGCGCCAGTCCACAACGGGCGAAATGCGCCGGTCCGACGGGTCGATCCTGACTTATCTGACCCATCCGCTGCCGGACGGAAACACGCTGATCGCCTTTGCCGACGTGACCGCGACCCGCCGTGTCGAGTCCGCCCTGCGCGAACGCGCCGAGGCGTTCGAAGCGGCCGACCGTCTGAAGACGGAATTCGTGCGGAATGTGTCCTACCAGCTGCGTTCGCCGCTGACGGTGATCTTCGGCTATGCCGAACTGCTGGAAACCCAGCGCAATGGTGATCTGACGGAACGCCAGAAAGACTATGTCAGCGCGATCCTGTCTGCCTCTGACCATTTGTCGAAGCTGATCGAGAACATTCTCGACCTCGCCATGATCGAGGCCGGACGCATGGATCTCGACTTGGAAGATGTCGATCTCGCCAGCGTGATCGAGGAAAGTATCGAGATGGTCGTCTCGAAGGCCGAGGATACGCAGATCACGGTGCGGTCGGATATTTCGGGCAAGCTGGGCCTGATCCGCGCGGACGAGCGGCGCATCCGGCAGATCCTGTTCAATCTGGTTTCGAATTCGCTGCGCTTCACGGATTCCGGCGGGGAGATCGTCATTTCGGCCCAGCGCATGGGCGACATGGTCACCTTCTCCGTACGGGACAATGGACGCGGCCTTGAGGCAGACAAGCGTGCCACGAGTTTCGACAGTTTCGTCTCAGGTGATCAGCGCGGCGCAGGCCTCGGCCTTGCCCTCGTGAAGCATTTTGTCGATCTTCACGGCGGTACGGTCGGCATGAAGCCGGTCGATGGCGGCGGGCTGGAAGTCACCTGCTGGCTGCCGGCACAGGCCATGCGCGCCGTCAGCGCACAGCGCGAACTGCTGCTCTCGGAGAATGTCGTTCCGTCCTGAGACGAACGCCAGCGCAGGGCCTAGCGCGTTTCTACGGTCCGTTCGGGATCCTGGCCGCGGGTTTCAGCCACGACACGGGCCGGAACCTCAGGGGCCACGTCATAGCGAAGCACAGCCGGTTTCGAGACCAGAAGGTCCGAGCCGTCGGTCTTTGTCACCACAACCGTTTCCATGACTGCCGGAGCGTCCTCGGCAGTACCGGCTTTTGGCAGGAAATCAGCCTCCAGACGGCCGCGCAGGCCGATGTCTTCAGCAGCAAGAACGGGCAGGGCAACGCTCGCGGCGGCGAGGCTGACAGCGATAAAACGGATGGCGGACATGGCACAACTCCCGGGCTAGACCAGATTCCCCCGGAAACATGCATGTTCTGTGCCAGATACGCCTATTTGGCGAATTTCAGCAGGAAGCGATCCGTCTTGCGCCGCACCGTCGGGTCGAACACCTGCACGGTGCCGTCATCGTCCGGATTGGCGAGGATGTCGCTCTCATCGACCAGCGTCAGGCCATGATCCTCAGCCAGGTCGATGATGATGGCCTTGTCGATCCGGTGCGTGTCTCCGCCCGTTGTAGGGGGCGATCCCGCCGGGGCCATGTGATCCAGCACCACCAGATGTCCGCCGGGCTTCAGGACGCGGGCAATCTCGTCAAAGGTCATGTCCGGATCGCCGAGCACGCCTTCCGGCTCGCCCTGTGGCGTGTACCAGAGCTCGTGCGGGCCGAGGAACCAGGTGACGATATCAGCGTTGGCGTCCGGAACATTCGAGAGATTGTCGAAGGCGCTTTCCACGATCTGGACATTCAGCAGCCGCCCGTCGACCCGTTTCGAGACGGAGTCGCCGAGGAAGTTTTTGAACGAGGGCGGGTTTTGCATATAGACCTTGCCATCCGGCCCGGCGACGCGGGACAGGAGCTCGGTATAGAAACCGTCGCCGGCTTCCATTTCGACAATCGTCATGCCCGGCATGACACCGGCGAAAGACAGGACTTCGGCAGACTTGCGCACCGGATAGAGTTCGTAATCCTGCTCGGGTCGGTCATCCTGGCGGAATACGCTCTCATAATCGAAGCCGCCCGGTGCCACTTTCGGGGCAGGGGCTTCCGGTGCAGCGGCAGGCGCCTCCGGTGCGGGGGCCGCGGCCGGTGTGGCGCAGGCGGCCAGCAGCGCGCCGGCCAGGCTGAGTAGTGCGATCTGTTTCATGTTCCTGTCCTCCTCAGGGTGATCCGTTTCCGGATCAGGCATCCGCCAGCATTTTTTCGCTCATTTCCCACAGGCGTTCTGCGCGTTCGTCGTCGCAGGCCCAGGCGCGGACATGTTCCCAACGCTCGCTGGAGTCTGTGGCCAGTTGTGCGATATCGCAATCTTCGCAATAGACGCCGCCGCGGCCTTCAAGCTTGGGCGACGTGGCCGCCCAGACCGTCGTCGAGGCGCCTTGTTCCGGTGTCTTGAACCGTTCCTGCACCATGGGCGGGATGGACCCGTCCGGTGCTTTCCAGCCAAGCGCGACCATTTCTTCTTCCGGGAGGTGGCGTTGCAGCGGGGTGAAAATGCCGCCGGGATGGACCGAGAAAGCGCGGATGCCGATGTCGCGCCCGCGCCGGTCGACGCCGAGGGCAAACAGCGCGTCGGCGGTCTTCGCCTGTCCGTAGGCCTCCCATTTGTCATAGGCGCGTTCATTATAGTTCGGGTCGTCCCAGATAATGTCCGAGCGGGCATGGCCGATGGAGGAGAGGGCGACGAGGCGCGCATTCTCCGTGCGCTGCATGGCGGGGGCGAGGGCGAGGCTCATCGCCATGTGTCCGAGATGGTTGATGCCGAACTGGCTCTCCCAGCCGGGGCCGACCCGGGCGAGCGGGCAGGCCATGATGCCGGCATTGTTGATCAGGATGTCGAGGCCGCGCCCGGTTTCGTCATATTCGCGGGCGAATTTCTCGACACTGGCAAGGTCTGCCAGGTCCATCGCCGCGATCTCGATATCGCCGGGGATGTCAGCCAGCGCCGCTTCGGCCGTGTCGAGCCGCCGGGCCGGGACGGTCACGCGGGCGCCAGCCGAGGCCAATGCCCGGACGGTTTCCAGTCCGATGCCGGAATAGCCGCCGGTGACAACAGCGTTCTTGCCGGAAAGGTCGATCCCTTCGATCACTTCGGCAGCTGTCGATTTGTCGTGAAATCCCGATCCGATCGGGGCCTGGTCCTGTGCGGCCATACGGAAATCTCCCTTTTGATCCGATCGCGCTTTTTTATCAGGGAATACTGCCTCGCGGCAGGAGAGGCAGCAAGGACAATCGCAGGTTAAGAAAGCTTAAGCCGGTAAAGTCTTGGTGACCCCATGGCCCGGTCCCTATATCAAAGCCGGAACAAAGACTTAGGAAGGGCAGACCCCATGCTACGCTCCCCTCTGATTGCCGCCGCGCTGACCTGTTGCGCCATCGCCCTGCCGGCCGCCGCCCAGTATGGCCGGGTTGAGCGATCCCAGGCCGAGATCGCGCTGGAAAACGCCAAAGAGACATTCGCTGAACAACGTGCCGCCCGGCAGGAAGCCAACACGGCCTGCGCGGCCCGCGACTATGAGGCCTGCGTGACCGCGGGCGATTCCTATCGCAAGGGCACGGGCGGCACACAGGATTACGGTCTGGCGCTGAAAGCCTATGAGCGCGCCTGCAAGGGCGACAATGGCAAAGGATGCGCGACGCTGGCCTATATGACCATGCTGGGACGCGGGATGGACGCCGATCCGGTAAAGGCGCGCGGCCTCTACAAGGAGTCCTGCGATCTTGATGAAGTCAGCGGCTGTGCCGGGTATGGCAACATGCTGTTCACCGGAACGGGCGGCGCCAAGAACGTGCCGGAAGGCACGCGTATCCTGCAGGATGCCTGTAACCGCGATTATGAATGGGCCTGCACCCGGCTCGATGAGCTTGGCGCCTATGACCCTGATTCCGTCGCGTTCGAACGCCTGAAAGACATGCGCGGCGGCTGATCCGCTGCGAGGCCTCGTCTCCTAGCCGCGGTCCGTTGCCGGGCCGGGGGACAGGAACGAGGCAGGCGGCGACATCGGCGCAGCCGGCTGCGAACGCGTGACAGGCGGGGTTACCGGCTGCGTTGCGGCCACCGGGGCGGCCTCTTCCGCTTTCGGGGCCTGAGACGGGGTCTGCGCCGGCTCCGGCGGGCCGAGATGGTCCGGCAGGTCAGCGGCGATCAGAAGGTTGGCGGTCAGCATGGCGCCTTCATCGACACGGACAGACCGTGCGGCAACGTCTCCGCCGACCGTTGCGCCCGACCAGATCTCGATCGACTGGGTCGCAAGCACCGTGCCTGCCAGCTCACCATGCACGATGATGACCGGGGCTTCGATACGGCCCTCAACGCGGCCGCCCCGTTCGATTATCAGCATGCTTTCGCAGCGGATGTTGCCTTTGACCAGGCCGGCAACGACCAGCTGAGTTGCGAACTGCAGGTCGCCATCAAGCGTCGTGCCCTTCAGGATCAGGTTTGCCGGTTCTCCGCCGCGCATTTTGTCTGCAGGTGCCATGGAGGTCTAAGCCCTTCTCTTGTCTATCAGCGCGTCTATGCAGGGATTGTGCCCGAACCTTCGAACCTGTTGATTTCAGGGCAAATTTGGTGTGCGTGGGCTTTCAGCCGGGGGATTTGCCCCGAATTGGCCGCGGGCAGGCCGCAAGGGTGCCGGAGACAGGGGATTGGATCAGGATATGCGTTTCACCTGCCTGATCGCTGCCGCTTTACTGGCTGTTTCCGCCTGCTCAGGGCCTGCCGGGCCTGACGCAGCGACGGCAGAAGGCGGCCCATTTGCCCCCGGCAATGAAGGCATCGACCTTTCCCACCACAACGGCCGGGTGAACTGGGACGCGCTCAGTAGCGCCCCGCTCGATTTCGTCTACCTGAAAGCCACTGAAGGGCGCGACTGGAAGGATACACGGTTTCAGGAAAACTGGCTGGCGGCCAGCGAGCGGGGCTGGCATGTCGGCGCCTATCATTTCTACCTTCTCTGCCGGAACGGCGCGGCGCAGGCGGAGAATTTCATCCAGTCGGTCGAAGTGCGCGAAGGCACGCTGCCCCCGGCAGTCGATCTGGAATACGCCCATAATTGCACGCCGGACGGGTCCAGAGAGGCCGTCCGGGCGGAGATCAGCGCGTTTCTGGATGCGCTTGAAACCGAATATGGCGCCCCGCCCGTGCTCTACACGACACCGGAATTCCATCGTGACTGGCTGGCCGGGCATTTTCCCCGTCATCCGGTCTGGATGCGCAGCCTGTCCGGTCCGCCGGAGGGCGATGTGCTGATCTGGCAGTATTCGATGAAAGGGCAGGTGCCCGGGGTGGACGGGTTCGTGGATCTCAACCGCGTGCCCGGCGCGCCTTAAATATTGAGGTCGAGGGCGAGGCGCGTCAGGCCTTCCTCCGGCATGACCTGCGGGCGGATCCCGGCCGGAATGTCAGCCGGGTTCACGGCGGCCTTGTCGAGGTCTATCCGCGCCAGTTGCGCGGGGCTGAGCGGCAGTTTCAGGCCAAGCCCGGCCAGCAGGGACACAACCGCCCGGACCGGCCCCAGCGGTACCGGCAGGTCGATGCCGCCGCGCCCAGTCGCCCGCCGGGCCGTTGCGATCAGTTCCCGATGGGACAGGATCTGCGGACCGCCGACAGCGAGGAGGCCGGTCGCATTCCATTCGCCCGCAACCAGCGCTGCAGCCAGGCGGGCCAGGTCTTCAACATGGATCGGTTGCTGGGTCGCCTCGCCCGAACCGAGGCGGGGAAACACTGGCAGGCGCGCCAGCATTCGCAGCAGGCGCGACAGGTTTCCGTCTCCCGGATAACCATAGATCATTGTCGGCCGCAGAATGGCCCAGCCGGGTGCGTTCTCCAGAATGTCCGTCTCTGCCGCACGCAGCCGGTCATAGACGGGGTCTTCGCCGACGATGGCGACATTGTTCGAGGAAAAGACGACGCCGCGCGTCACGCCCCCGACATGGAAAGCGCGTGCGGCCGGGGCGGAGACCGACAGGATCGGTGTCAGGATGACGCTGGAAGGCTGGGGCGCCAGGGCGCTGATCGCATCCAGGTCTGTCAGGTCGAGGGGGGCCAGCTCAATCCCGGCGGCCTGCATGCGGGCATCGAGATCCACATCGGGATGGCGCCGTGTGCCGACAACCTTGTAGCCGCGCTCAGCAAGATCCAGCGCGATCCACGCCCCCAGTGGGCGGTTCACTCCGGCTACAAGAATCGGATCTGTGGAGGTCACGCCCCCGCTCTAACAGCGTTTGAACGGGGGCGCGAGGGCATTAGTTCCGCGACTTGTCGACCAGGCGGTCGTTCTGGGCCCAGTGCATCATGCCGCGCAGCTTTTCGCCGACTTCCTCGATCGGGTGGCTGTTCATGCGCTGGCGCATGGCGTTGAAGCCCGGGGCGCCAGCCTGGTTTTCCAGCACCCAGTTGCGGGCGAAGGTGCCGTTCTGGATGTCTTCCAGAACCTTCTTCATGTTCGCCTTGGCTTCGGAATCCACGATGCGCGGACCGGAGACATACTCGCCATACTCGGCCGTGTTGGAGATCGAGTAGTTCATGTTGGCGATGCCGCCTTCATAGATCAGGTCGACGATCAGCTTGGTCTCGTGAAGGCATTCGAAATAGGCCATTTCCGGCGCGTAGCCAGCTTCGACCAGCGTTTCGTAACCAGCCTTGATCAGCTCGACGATCCCGCCGCAGAGAACTGCCTGTTCGCCGAAGAGGTCGGTTTCGGTCTCTTCACGGAACGAGGTTTCGATCACGCCGGCGCGGGTGTTGCCGATGGCTTTGGAATAGGAAAGGGCGACGTCCTTGGCGGTGCCGCTCGCATCCTGGTGGATGGCGACGAGGCCCGGCAGGCCGAAGCCCATCTGATACTGCGCGCGCAGCGTGTGGCCGGGGCCTTTCGGGGCC
>MDTG01221007.1_pt1 | contig 10050 bp, 5 predicted proteins | sample 811421 | NCBI WGS metagenome assembly MDTG01 (sample SAMN05326645, study PRJNA326480) | marine metagenome | isolation source: seawater | place: Pacific Ocean: South East | collected 2011 | reverse complement strand
CTCTGATTTCATTTCATCGGATACCTTGTAAATTGACCCTCCAAAAATTCTAGCTAATACCTCTGATGTTTCAGATTTACCAGTAGCGTCGTGGGCTTCTAATCCGATAATTATCTTCCCACTCATGTTCCCAAATCCATTCATTCTTCGTCTGATTCAATTTTATTTTCTGCTTTCAGGCCATCAAAAACTCCAGCCCTGTCTGCGAGATTTATTATTGATTCTAGGCCCTCCAAGTCATCAATATCCATCTCAAGGTTGTCAATTAGGCTACAAATTTCCGGAATTTTATGCGTTAATTTCTTGATTTGTGTGAACCTTTCGTCTATGTGCTCCCAAACGGTGCTTACGTTCCGAATTAACTCTAAGTTGTCATTCGAATTTATTTCGTTTACAAGTTCAGCTATTCTTCTAGAGTGCCTAGCAATACCTACTGGATTAGATATTCGGTTTAATTCGTTAATATGTGTATATTCAAACATCATATCAATTAGTATATCTGAATGTTCCAACCTAGCGTCTGGATTCTTAGAGACGATGTCGTATATGTCTAGGTGGTCTGCATGACTTGCGATAGTCATAACTAAATCAGACTCTGAGTTCGATCTTCTGCTCCTATCATGTAACAGTTTATCCATTATTTCTAAAGATTTGAATCTAAACTGGTAGTACCAGCCACTGCTCTCAAGCATACTAAATTCGACTAAGCAATCGTTTACGAAAGACAGCATAACATAGCGAAGTGGTTCAGTACAATCATTAAGCAACTCTTCTATTGAAATCTTAAGTCGGTCTACAATCTCTAATTTGTGTTGTTCGTCGTACATCGGTTCTTGAAGATGAAGAATTAATGAACCAAATCTCTCGTAAATTTGCTTTGTAGGAATCTTAGCAAAATCATACCTATCCAGAGTAAACTCTATTGGATTCTCTAAAGAATGAGTGATGTTTTCTCTGACCTTGTGATAGCATTTTTCTTTTGGTTCTAATTCTTTAACCCCAAGTATTGATACTAAAATCACATCTAATATTTCATTGATACTAACTATAAGATCAGAATCTGACATTGCGAATGTTTCTTCAATATTTTTGAGACAAACTCTGATTTCTGATAACTCATCAACTGAGATTTGCAATTCGGTTTTATAGACCCAAATATGGGGATAGTCACAGCTATCACATCTCTGCCTATGTTTACTAATTCTAGATATTAGATAGTCCTCTATGGCAAACAAAACAAGCTTGGCTACTCCATTGCTGTAATTGATTAAGTTGTTTAATATCAGCACCAGTCTTTGTGGAAAGTTATCTTGTTCATCTGGTGGACTTCTAAGAGGATTCCCATACGGGTCCTTATAATCGATGCTACCTCCAATTAGAACAGAAGCACTGGAAGCTAATCTAGCAGAGTCAATACTTTGGAAAACCGTGATAGATTTCAATAAACGCTCATACCTTTCTTGAGATTCAACCGGTAGTGAGGAACCCAATACATAATCAACAATGCCTGATAAAAAATTAGAGTTTGCTTTCTCGCTGTGCTTCCTTAGTTTCTCAGTTCTTTCTTGACCATCTATTAGTAAATTATCTCTATTAAATTCAATACTTTGAACTAAATTTTTGTCATTTTCGTTTAACTCTAAAAGTTGAGTAAAATACTCATCCATTTGTTTTATTCCTACTCGCTGAGCAGCGCTTCCTCTTATCATCAGGAAAACAAGTAAGTCTTTAACATGGTGTGAAGTAACTATTTCATCAGTTCTCCAACCATCACGATCTTCTAGGTAGATCTTGATCCTGTCGACTAAGATATCGTATTGTTCTTGGTCTTCTAAATAAATTAAAACTGCGTTAGTGTAACTCACTCTGAGCTTAATGTGTTCTAGTGACATACATAATTTCTCAATTGATTTAGGTAATGGCATGTCATCTTGGTACTGATTATCTTGGATTAGTCTGAAAATGTGCTCTATCAATGTGAATTTTGATTTCGCTTCTTCTGGTATGTAAACCGAAGTTTTGCTTTCCGGCTTCTTTTTCCTTATTTTTACTAGAGGTCCAGTGGGTACTAATTCGACTTGATTCATCATAGCGAGAAGTATACCAAATTGATACGCTTCAGCAAGGTCTTCGATTCCACTGATGATTGATACTGTTCCAGCATGTAATTCTGGTAAATCTTCTTCTTTACGATACTCTAAGTCAATGTTCAGCAAAGCATCAACCAAGGTCTCAGGTTTTATGTCTACAGAAAATTTGCATAGTGCATCAAACCTGCAATCTTGTATTTTTTGAATTATAGACGAGATGATCTCCTCATCTTTATGGGAATTGAATTTGTTTTGATAATTTGACTTTGATTCATCATCATCTAAATCGCCATATTCATTCTGGCTCAATTGAGACCAGATCTGGGATTGATAGATATAGAATTGGGACTGTTCCAAATCGAAGTCTTCTGCCTTAGCATTATCAACATAGAAACCATCATCATCCGTTGCTTCCCAATTCTCAATATTGAACAAATCCTTTACCACTAGTTGTATCAACTGCTCGGGCAGTGGTAGCATATCAGATAATGCAATGTGAAGATTGCAAAGTTGTTTTTCGGATAAAGACATATCACAAACCTCCTAAACGGCCTAATCCGCCTTTATCATTATCAAAGATTTCTTTGTAAAATTCGTATGATCTTATGTCTTTGTCTTTGTTTTTTGGATTATGAAATTCCCTTTTCGCTTGCTGGAGTTTTCTAATTGCAATCCTAGGCGAATAATATTGACCAGAATATCGGATATTGTTATCTGAAAATAATTTCTCTCTCAAATGTTGGCTGAAAGTACCTATAGCTACACTTTGTAATTCATCTGGTTGAATGAGAATTGTACCATCTCTTTCCTTTCTTTGGGGTTTTATACAATCAGTTTTCAATAAAAGACCCCGGATGAAATCACCATATTGAGATGGTTCGGGCATGAAATTTTCAAACACCTTACATGCTGATGATGCCGCAATAGTGGGGCTTTCGTTCCATACTTGACCGTTCATTGGGTCAATTTGGCAAGTAATTATCAATGAGCCAACTTTCTCTGAGATTTCTAAAGCTAATTCATGCATCTCGTCTACCGATAACTTCTCACCGTTAATCGTCCGCTGGTTATGAAAATCATCAACAATCATAATTGCTTCCTTTGGGTTATCCATATGAACAACAAAATCGTACACTTCCTGTAGTGTACCAACCCAGATTGACTTATCGGAGATACGGGAACCTTCTGTCTCTAGAAGGAATAAAGATGCTCCAAGACATGCTGTTTTACCCCAACCTGGATGCGCTTGCAAAATCACATAGTTCTCGACACCCTGTAAGAATACTTTATTTTCCAAATGTGAACGCAAGTTCTCCACAATTGGGGTCATCTCTGGGAATTCAGGTTTGTCTGATTTGTTCTTTTTTCTAACAGCCTCTGTGTAACTTAACCAATCGGATACCTGCGTCGGTGCGGGAATCTGTTTAGGATTAAAATCATCAGCCAGTTTTGCAGCAGTTTTCCCCTTAGCATTACTATCTAGACTCTCGTTAACGGAAGGCAATCCTCCAACTTTTTTCGAGTAAGTATCTTCCTGTTCGCCAGAACGATTATCATCGGCGAATATCTTGTCTTCATCGGATTTGCTAATGCCTGGAAATATTTTCTTAGCCAATTCGGGACTGCTTTGAACAAAATCCTCAACCATTAAAGAATCCTCGGCTGGACTAGTTGCCTCATCATCCACATTTGAATCGGTATTAGATTGTGGTTTCGTTATAATTATCCAGACACTATTTCCAAATATTTGGGAACTGGTATCGAGTTGTTTTTCGAAATCATTAGCTATATCCTTTTCAATTTTCACAGAACTCTGACAAAAAAAGGCAGGCAGATTATCTTCTACGTCGAACCTTTCAGTATTTTCAATATTTTTAGGGAAGACTAGAACTAAACTTCCGCCATCTGCTAGCGCTTCGATTCTTTCTTTTAGATAAGCCTTGACTTCATGATCTTGTTTCGGCCAATTCATGACCGTGTATGTCTCAATGATCAAATCCGTTTTTACAAAATCTGATGCATGTTCTTCCAAATCTCTTGTAACTTCCAATTTCGTTAGCCAATTATTTAGAAACGCTTGATTAGTTGGCAAATCGTATTTCTCGTCCGCCCTGAAACGTATTTTCACGTGGCCTTCGGTTACTGTATTAGTAATTTCCAACAGCGCAGTTAAACAATTTGATGTATCATCGGGACCGATGTATGTTAAGTCAATATCATGAGAATTCAGCTGTAACCTCTTGATTGCATCTATTGTTGCCTTTTGTTTAGGATGAAATTGAGGCAAGGAGGGTTTTGCTTGGCCTGCGGTATGCCTTTCAATGGACTCAGCAATCCAATCGAATCTAGATTTAATATGGCACCCATGCACCTCTGATTTGTTTGTTTTAATAGAGACATTTTCGCCATTGGTTTCACATGAAATATTCAAAAGATCAAGTTTGATACCAACAAAAATTGCTGCGATTTCAAACTGGGTTTCCCTGCTATTGCCCACTGTTTGTTCTTTTGAAAATCTGATTTCTTTGTCTCCATTAATTGTAGATACAAAGTTTACTGGGACGATTGCTGACCACTGTGTTCTCTCACCGTTTTTGTCAATAATTCCCATCGCTTTAGTGTGATCACCAGTCGAACCATGCTTATCGTATGTCCTGCATGGAATCAATAAAATTCCAGTACAAACTTCATTGGCTTCAAACTTTAAAACGAAGTTTTCACAGTCCTCAGGGACTGTAAATTTAATCGTTGAAAATACATGATGGGCCTTTTCATGGGTTAATCTCAAATCCATTTCTGAGATAGAAGAACCCATACCACCAGCCATTTAATCACCAATTTATTTTTTGTTGAAAATTCTCGCAAACAAACCTCGCCCCAAAACTTGAGCGTTGTATTCTTCGGTGTGCCTCAACTTCTCTTTAGTAATTTCTAATTCTGATTTTAAGTCTCCAATTTCTGCATTCGCAGCATTAAGCGCTGAGTTGATCTTATTTTCCAGTGTATCAAAGTGATCGGGAAGACTAATCTTTGGCCAGGTGATTTTCTCCGGAATTCTGTGATTTTCGACTTCCTTGCTGGCCTTCAGATTCTTGATAGAGTGTTCTAATTCCTCACAGGTGATGTCATGTTTCTGTAGTATCTTATCCACTGAATCACTAGAAAGCAATCCTTCTACACTTTCCGTAATTATGTCCATCTCTAATTGCGTCAAATTTTCTGGCAAAGGTCGAGTGATTTTCGATTCTAAATCTGCAATAAATTCCTCGTTCTCAAGTACCAGAATAAGCCCCTTCATGTAATCAGATTTGTCCGGGCCATGCTTGGTTGCCAGGCTTGTAGCAAGTCCTTTGTTATCGCTGTAGAACAAATTTGCCCCTTGCTTAGCATTGCTCAAGTGACACATCGAATATAACAATGCGATAAGGGATTTATTCTGCCTCTGATTTTTTGGCGAGTTTAAATCGACCATCTTTCTGCCCGACTTACCTTTGACAGAAATCTTAGGTGGGGCCATCCAATGTGTGCCTTTTTTCACTTTACCTCTAGCCCCCACTACTTCGAATCCTTCATGATCTAAAGTGACCTTGATTTCAACAGCTTTCGACACGATCAATTTGAAATTAGAGGGGTTGATTGATTTGGTATCAAACAACTTATTCCATCTCAAATCAACGCCCCCCGGGAATTGACTTACTGAGTGTCAAATGTTTAACTTGTCGCCTACCATTGACATTCAAAGTAAATCCTCCTCATCGGTAATTTTTACCTCATCTATTCCAAGTGAGCGGAGGGTTTCCTGGGTGTTGTCAATTGCAATTCTCAGTTTATTCTTCATCTTGCGAAGACTATCGCTAATCTTGTCTGCATCTCTGATGATATTGTTCGTCCAACCATCAATCTTTGATATTCGGTTGACTTCATTTTGTATTCTATCTGCTACATCAGCTACCTTTGCTCTGTCTCCTTCGTTTCGAAGAGAGGCCTTTTCAGCAAGAAGTTGCGTAGATATAATCGCTGCATTGAGTTTCTCAAGGGCTGCGTCTTGGTCAATACTCCACTGGAAGAGAACTATATTTCCAAATCTCTGAAGCTTCGGGAAACTCTTTCTGGCTCTAGATTCGTTCATTATGAACAATCCTGCTTGTGAACCACGATTTTCCATTGCCTTTTCCATTTCTTCGATTGCTTTGTGGGTGTCATATGAGCTGTCGCTCTTAACCTCTACAACGATTGAATTTCCAGACAACTGGTGGCCGGCTTCATACTTCATTACAAAGTCGCCAACTTTACACTTCACTAAATTACCAACTGTATTGCCAGTATGTGTATTTTCCATTCGAGATTCGGTTGAGATTTCATCTAGGAAAACCCCCACCTGCTCTTCAAACTTCAAACCTTGAAGCGTTGATGCATCCATAACTGCATTAGTTGCAATTTCTTCTGCTTCCTTCATCATTATGAATTCCTTTACATCATTGATCTTTGTTTCCAAAGATGAAATGGAATCCTTCAATTCAGCGCGTATTCGGCTCATTGCAGAGTTTTCAACGCTCAAACTCGTTTCATCGAGTAATTGTTTAAGTGGCGATTTTGGATTTGATACATCGAGCAAATCTTGGATTGCGCTAACTTGTTCGTCGCGACTCTGGCTTTCATCTTCATTGACTTCTTTGATTGCAGCGAAAAATGTAGAAATTGCTGATTTATCATCATTAACATCAAGCTGTTCTTTTATCGCTAAATCCACCTTTGATTGGATGTCATTAGCCAAACCATTGGTGTGCTCAGGGTTCAAGGCAACACCAAGATTAGAATCCGGGCCTATCAGTTCGCTCAGAGTTTCTCCGAGTTTGCTACTTTGTCCTACAATGTGTTCATTCAAGATGTTGTGTAAGGTACCATTTTCCCCTAGAGCTTCAGAAATATTGCTATTCAATAGGCCAGTTTCTTGATTGAAAAACTTGTCTAGTGTTGTATTCAAATCATTCTCGATAGTTTCACTTATTGCTTTGGTAACCTCAGTGCCTTTCTGTTCAAGCATTAACAACTGGCCTTTCTGAGATGCATGTACTACAGCATCCACACCTATTGACCAAATCAACTCTGCTTGCTTATCAACATTTAATGCATGAATTTTTTCAAAATGCCCGAACACTGTTGGCCTTGCATCGAAAATCTTCACATTTACCTGGTTATCTTCTGGCAGGATTGTAGTTTGTGCAACCAAGTCCTCGCCGTTATTTTCGCTTTCTTTGTTTATTTCTTTACTAATTGTCATATTATCAACTCCTTTTCATCTTCCCCAGTATACCTCTGATTCATCTGCACAAGGCAAAACATCTGCTAATTGCTGGGGAATTTGATCATTGGCTAGTAGAGCTCTCGCTGTAGCTTCATGCTTTGCTTCGAGATTGCCATCTTCATTGACAAGGTTTGTTGGAGGTTCTAAGTTCACAACAAAAGGAAAATTGGAGGATGTTTCAGGATCTATTGAAAAGCCATTCAATATTGGCAAGCCTGGAGAATTTTCTTGTTCGCTTGCCGCTACAATGAGTGCGGATCTAGCGGCTGATTTGAAGCCATGAGACAAACCAATCATGGCTAATGAACCCAAAACCTCACCGAGTGCTTCAACATCCTTTCCAAAATTATTGACCCCGGTTTCCTCATCACTGAGGGACATTACACACATTGAATCTGAAATTATGTCGCAGAGCTTCTTCATGGCACCAACTAATGGGTTTTCTTCAAGACTGTCTACTGATTCCTGTGCATTATCCCATTCTCGAAAGTATACTTTTTGCAGTCCCGAGACCGCAATTGATTCTAAATTCTGTGACATCTTCTCGTGCCGCCTGTGAAGGAAAACAGATTGTAATCCTGAAATCTCAGATTGTAATCGAAAATTTTCAATAATGGTCGCACAAGATGGACGGGACTATTTTGATAACTAGAACAGAATCTAGACTATTACTAGAGAACCATCCTGGAGTTGATATTATGACAAAACTAACCCAAGATGAAAATGAGATGCTAATGGAAAAACTACGACTTCAGTTCGTAGAAGAACTCGCAAGAACAGCTAATGCTTTACCTCCTGGTGCTGTCCACAAATCCACCGAGTTTGAGCATAAGATTCACTCCTTACTTCAAGAAATGGGAGTCGAAGGCCTTGGACACCTAGACTCATTTTATATCCCCGCAGAAGATTCCGTATTGAGCGAACTAAATCGATACATAGACGAACTCCACATAGAGGGGAAAGGTATACTTCAAGATGTTTTGAAGAATTACACAAAGAAAGCTAAACAACTCTGGAATGATTTGCGAGATTGGGATAAGTCGATACCATGTGTACATGAAGGATGTAATCACGTAGTTCTGAAGACTAGAGCTTCAAACACAGAAGAACTCTGGCTGAAGGTTTATTCGCTGCTAGAAGAAATTTTCCAGTCTTTTGGAATCGAAAAAGGCGTAACGGATGAGGTAATGAATTGGGATGATCGAGAGATTGATTGGCAGCTGTTCAGAGGATGCCTCCATGGGATAATCACACAGAAGCTAAATGATTCTGTTAAGGTTGATGAAGATGGCAATATCTCAGTTGGCCATCATAAAATCGATATCACTGATTTTGGAACAAAGCAAGAAAGCTTCGACAAACTAGAGTTAACTGCTATTGAAGAAATAGATAGAAAGATTGCTTCACTCTGTCATTTCATGAATATTTGTAGCAAAAACCACCTGCAATGTCCAGCTGAGCATGACTTGTGGTCAGTGACAAGAAATAATGCCGCGGACTCAATTTATGACTATGATTATGTTTCAAAAGCAGCAATCGAATCTTGTATTCGAACCATAATTGGTAACGCAGTGTCAAGCGTACCCAAATATCTGAATGGTAGATTAGGTGAGACTCAAGTTAACGTCTTCAAAGGAAAAATTGGAGGCAAAGGGGGCTCTAGATCCAAACATGCGATTGTGGAATCGGTTCTGCTTTCGAACATGGCCAATGGCGACTTTGAAATCCCTGTAGCAAACTCAGACGAGGTAGTACAGTTCAACTATGAAGATAACATGGTAAAGAACAGAACATTCAGTGCTGTGAATTCAAAGGTTGTTGAAGATTTGACTTGGAAAATAAAGCAACTCAAACCCTTCGCGTTCTTCCTTCTTGAAGATGAAGGAAAGAGAGAATGGGACCACTGGGCAGGTAATCTTGCCTGTGATATACTTCACGCATTCAACGTGAATGGATTCCTAATACAGGACAATAGAAGTAATAATTTCTTTTACAATGATGGCACAACCCCAACAAATGTCACAAACCTACTATCGTTAAAGAAGTCCATTCTTGACGAGATCGGGAAAAGATTCAACGCAATAGGGGAAGATGGTAATGGATTCAACGCGTTAGAATTGTTACTAAACAAAGAGACAATTCCGCCAATGTTCTGCTTACCACTAGAAAGACCATCTGCAAAATTGGACCTATATAATGTTGAGAAAGATAATCCAAGACAGGGTGGCTATCTCAACACAAGAATGCAAACTAAGTTCCCTGTAATTTCAAACAATTTTGTTGAAGATGAATTTAATATCGTTAGAATAGAACCATCAAAGATGGCAATAGAATCTCTCAATGCATTGCAAAATACCGAGTGGGCGGTTAACGAGCACATCATTCCAACTGTGAAACAAGTAATGCAAATTTTCGTCAAAGAGCGCATCCAAGACCTCTTCGAATTAGAAAAGAAAGGTGACAATTACGTATTGAATATGAAGTCATTCCCCGTTCTAACACTTGGACAGATCAGACATTGGAATTCATCATTTGATTTTATGGACAAGTTAGAACAGAATTTTGACCAAGAAAATAGAAGCTTCTTCCACGCCTGGAACTTAGATTGGAGAGGAAGAATGTACACATGCTCCACAATACTTGATCCTCAAAATG
>MDTG01167618.1_pt1 | contig 10050 bp, 8 predicted proteins | sample 811421 | NCBI WGS metagenome assembly MDTG01 (sample SAMN05326645, study PRJNA326480) | marine metagenome | isolation source: seawater | place: Pacific Ocean: South East | collected 2011 | reverse complement strand
CAGAAGGTTTAGATTTTAAATTTATAAGACAAGTGCATATAATGGAACCTTGGTGGCATATGAACCGATTAGAACAAATTATTGGTAGAGCTGTAAGAACTTGTAGTCACAAAGATCTTCCATTTATAGAGAGAAATGTAGAAATATACCTTTATGGAACATTATTAGATGATTATGATACAGAAGCGGCAGATCTTTATGTATATAGACATGCTCAATTAAAAGCATTACAAATAGGTAGAGTAACAAGATTATTAAAAGAAGTATCAGCTGATTGTTTATTGAATATATCACAAACTAATTATACAGAAGAAATAATGAATAAAACAGTAAAACAAAAAATATCAAGCGGAAATATATTGGATTATCGGATTGGAGATAAACCATATACATCTACATGCGATTATATGGAAAGATGCCAATATACATGCAATCCCAATAAAAACGCAAATATAACAGATAAAGATGTAATTTACAATACTTTAAATGAAAATCACATATCTGTTAATAATGATATTATAATTAATAAAGTTAAAGATTTGATGAAAGAAAAATTTTTTTACAGAAAAGATGATCTAATAACGAATATAAATTTAATAAAAGAATACCCTTTAATACAAATTAATTCAGCATTAAAACAATTAATAGAAGATAAAAATGAATATATTTCAGATAAATATAATAGATTAGGAAATCTAATAAATATTGCCGATCTATATTTATTTCAACCACTCGAATTAAATAATAAAAATATATCGTTATATGATAGATCAACACCAATAGATAAAAAAAACTTATTTGTTACTATATCTGGTAATAAATTAAACGAAAGTGACCCGATAATAAATAAAGAAAAAGGAAAAAAAAATTTAACTGATTTAAAAAAATTATATAAACGTGTAAAACAAAATAATAAACTGTATAATTATGATAAATGGTATATAATTTATAATGATGTATTAGATAAATTACTTGAAAGTGAATATATACAAGATTTGGGTATAACGAATGAGATTATGGATGATATTTTGGTAGCTCATATAATTGAAGAAAATGACTTGAAACAAGATATATTAAACAACAAAAATGATGAAGATTTAGAAATTTTTGAAAGGAAAATTAAAAAGTATTTTACTATATTAAATAATAAAGAAGATATCGAAGAAAAAAATATAAATAAAATTTATGGTTTCAATGCTAAATTAGGCAACATATATGTATCTAAAATAAAAAATATGAATAATGTAAAAGAAAAGGGTTCAACTATTAAAAATAAAAATTCTAATGAATTAAATGTAATATTACAACTTATGAAATTACCAGACGAATTTATGACTAATTACAAATTAGAAGAAAAACGAGTTCTTGTAGAATTATTATTAAGAATATTCAATAATATAAATCATAATGATAAATATTGGTATTTAACTAAAAACGAATATAATGATTTATTTGATTTATAATTTTTTTGATTTATGATAAATTGATATAAATTTAAGAATAATATGATATTAATATAAAATGAATAGTATTGATAAAAAACAAAATAAATCATCAGTAAAAAAAGATATCAAGGATATATTTTATAAAGGCGTAATAAATAAAAATATATCTTTATCAATTGTTAATATTGGAGATAATTTAAAAGATACAATTGAACAGGTTATTTCTAAAGAAATAGAGGGTAAATGCATAAGTGAAGGTTACATTAAACCTAATTCCACTAAAATTATATCATATTCAAGTGGTTTAATTGATGGTGCAAATATTTTATTTTCTGTAATATTTGAATGTTTAATATGTTATCCCACTGAAGGTATGATAATTAACTGTAATATTAAAAATATTACAAAAGCCGGAATTAAAGCACAAACAAATGATGAACCAAGCCCAGTAATTATTTTTTTAGCAAAAGAACATCATAAAAAAATAAAATCATTTACATCTTTAAGTGTAGAAGACAATATACAAATTAAAGTAATTGGGCAACGTTATGAATTACATGATAAATTTATATCAATTATAGGAGAATTAGTAGAAAAAAAGAAAAAAAAACAATTTAGTAAAAAAAGAATTGTTATTACAAACTAATAAAACATATTAAATAAAATTTTATTTAATATTATAATTATCATGAATAGTGATAAATTAAAAACTTTGCGAGATAATATTGAAAAGTTAAATAAAAATAATCATATAGATATTTTACGATTACTGATTAAAAAAAATGTTTTTATAAATGAAAATAAAAATGGTGTTTTCATAAATTTAACCGATTTATCAAATGATATAATTATTGACATGGAAAAATATATAGATTATGTTAATGAGCAAAAAATAGATCTAGATTATATTGAAAAACAAAAGGATGAGTTGGAAAATAAATATTTTAAAGATAATAAAGAATAAAATATATAATTATTAAAATATAATTTAATCATTATGAGTATTGATAGTAATAAAAAAGATTTACAAATTTTATTAAATAATATGAATAAATATATGTTAATTGATAATAATATATCATTATTTAAACAGAGTGATAATGATATAAAAACTAATTTTTTTAATACAAATTCAATTAAAAAAAAAGAAATATGTACTAATGAAAATCAAAGTCTCAAATTTATTTATATTAATAAATTTGATGTATTATTTTGGTGTTTTTATCTAATTAAAAATGATTATGATAATTATGAAACAAATAAAACCAATAGTTTTTACTTAGAAAAAAGTATAAAAATTAATTCAATAGAATTACTACGTGAAAATAAAGAACTTCTTAAAAAATATAAATTAAAATTAAATGATATTGAAAATGAAATGGCAAACGAAAAAAAAATTACAATTAAGGGTTTTATCGCTTTATTAATAATTAATGATTTAAATATTTTTTTTGTAGGGGATAATTTATTTTACAAACTTATTACTAACCAAAATAAACAAGTATATATAATTAAATATAATAAGCAAAATAAAAAAATGGGTGTATGTGTTAACGATAATTATGATACAAATAGCTATATTAAATCTATTACTGAAACACACATGCTATTAACTGACATTATAAAACAAATTAAAAGCATATCATCGTATAAATTAGGAGAGTTACAAGATTTATGTCATAAATTAAAAATTAATATAAAAGATAATAATGGTAAAAATATAAAAAAAACATTACTATATGAAACATTATTAATAAAATTGAATGAAGATAGTATAAATAATATAAGTTAAAATATATATATAATGTCAAAAAATGACAAATCATCACAACTACATAATTTAGTTAATATATATTTAGATAATTCTATTGGTCGCAGTTATCGTGATGGTCAACTTGAATTTGAAATACGTTTTGGAACAAAGCGTGGCTATAAAAAATTAACACGCATAAATTATGAAAATGTAATTAAACGATTATTATTTCTTAATTTTAAAAGAGAACGTCCAGAACATTTTCTAAGAATAATGAGTGAATATATCGATATTAATACGGGTATTACCAGAATATCTAATGTTAGAACAAAAATAAATGGTATTCATAATGTTTTAGATTATTGTAGAAATAATAGTTTAAGAAATAGCAATGATGATTTTATTTGTGAGTTTGAGCAAAAATCTTATATGAAAGACAATAAAAATAAAAACATTTATCCTATCGATTTTGATGATTTTAATTTTAGAGCATCATTGCAATTAGAAAATAATATTTCTTATAATTCAAAAATTGTAAAAGAAATGGTTTCTAATTGGAATGATAAAGTTAAGATATTTAGATATATTAATCGTTGTAGTTTAATAAATGATAACTACCCTCTTAGAGTTGATGTAAGTATCGTTAAAAGTTCTAAAGACAAATCACAAAATATTTATAAATTTTTAGATTCTAAAATATTAGATTCGGAACAAGAATATGAAATAGAAATTGAATTAGAAAAAAACAAGATTGGTCCTGGAACTAAATTTGATACTGCTGACAAAGTTACTAAGGCTATCAGAGAAGTTATTAAAATAATTTTATCAGGTATTCAATCAACTAACTATCCAATTTCTATATCAGAACAGGAACATATCAAAATGGAATATATGAAAATTTTATGGGGTAAAGATTATCAAGGTAAATATATAAGTTCCAAAAATTTTGTTGGTCCTTCATCTTATACATTGCAAATGGAGAATATAATTCCTATTAACAAAGACTTAGACATACCAAATATAAATGAATCTTATACTGTTACCGATAAAGCCGATGGTGATCGTAAATTATTATTCATTTCATCAAAAGGCAAAATATATTTAATTGATACCAATATGAATATTCAATTTACTGGAGCAAAAACAAATAATAATGAATTAGTAAATTCTATTGTAGATGGAGAGCATATATTAAATGATAAAAAAGGTAATTTTATTAATTTATATGCAGCTTTTGATATTTATTATATTAATGGTAATGATGTAAGAGGTTTAGAGTTCAGTTCTAATGTTTCGGAAAATTTAGAGACAAAACTTCGTTTACCACTACTAACAAATTTTATTAAAAAAATAAATTCAATATCTATTATTAATGATCAAAAATCTCCTATTCGTATTGAACGTAAAAAATTTTATTTATCAAATGAAACTAACAACATTTTTAATGGTTGTAATACAATAATTAGTAATATAAATAAAAATATTTACGAGTATGAAACTGATGGTTTAATTTTTACGCCTTCTAACATTGCTGTCGGTGGTAGTAAAGACAATAATATTTCTGGTAAACCTAATAAAAAAACTTGGGAATATTCATTTAAATGGAAACCACAGGAATTTAACACTATTGATTTTCTCGTAACAATAAAAAAAGATGAAAGAGGTGAGGATTTAATACAGAACATGTTTAAAAGTGGTAAAGATATGAGTAATATGTCGCAACTAAAACAATATAAAACTGTTATACTAAGGGTTGGTTTTGACGAAAAACAACATGGTTACATTAACCCCTGTCAAAACATTATTGATGATAATTATAATAATATTGAAAATAAAGATAACAGCGATAATTACCGTCCTTTACAATTTTATCCTACTGATCCGGTTGATAATGAAGCTGGTATATGTAATATTTATTTAAAACAAAGCAATACCGGAGATAATATAATGTTAACTGAAGAAAATGAAATTATAGAAAATAATACAATTGTTGAATTTAAATATGATAAAACAAAAGATAGGGGTTGGAATTGGGTTCCATTAAAAGTTAGATATGATAAAACTGCCGAGTTTAGAAGTGGAGGTCGTAATTATGGTAATCCATATCATGTTGCCAATAGCAATTGGCATACTATTCATAATCCTATAACTGAAGAAATGATAACCACAGGAAATAATATTCCGGATGATATCCAAGATAATGATGTATATTACAGAAATAGTAAAAAAATCATTGGCACAAATTCTTTAAAAGATTTTCATAATAAAGTCGTTAAAAGAATGCTTATTACTAATATAAGCGAAAAAGGAGATATATTAATCGATTTAGCAGTTGGTAAAGGCGGTGATATTTCAAAATGGATTTCAGCTGAATTAAAATTCGTATTTGGTATCGATATATCCCGTGATAATATTGAAAATCGTAAAGATGGTATATGCGCCAGATATATTAATAATAAAAAAAAGAAAAAAAATATTCCAAAAGGTTTATTCGTTCATGGTAACGCTTCTGTTAATATAAGAAATACGGATGGTATTTACACTGATAAAGATAAACAAATTGTAAAGGCAATTTTTGGAGAAGGTGCAAAAGATGTTAAAGAACTGGGTAAGGGTGTTTACAACGCATATGGTATTGGACAAGATGGGTTTGACATATGTTCTATACAATTCGCATTACATTACATGTTTGAAGATCAACAAACCTTGCAAAATTTCCTTCGAAACGTCAGTGAAACAACTAAGGTTGGTGGATATTTTATTGGTACAAGTTATGATGGACATATTATATACGATAAATTACTAACCAAGAAAAAAAATGAATCAATTGTTATTGTTGAAAATGATATTAAATTGTGGGGGGTTACTAAAAAATATGATCGTGAACGTTATAATGATGATAGTTCATGTGTTGGTTATGCTATTGATGTATACCAGGACTCTATTAATAAAACTGCTAGAGAATACCTCGTTAATTATAAATATCTTACTCGAGTATTGGAAAATTATGGTTTCGTTTTAGCTCCTATTGAAGAAGTAAATAAAAAAAACTTACCTTCTAATACAGGTTTCTTCAGCGATATATTTAAAAAATTAGAAAATGATAAAAAAAAAAATAAAGATTATGGTAATTCTTCAAATATGACTATTGGGGAAAAGAATATATCATTTTTAAATAGATATTTTATTTATAAAAAAATCAGGAATGTAAATGCTAAAGAAGTTGCTATGGGATTATTAAATAAAACTTATGATGACGAATTAGAAGAAATAAGCGATACTATTAAAATTATAAATGATAATGATGAAAAAACTGATAAAACTGAAATTACTGAACAAGATGTAAAAAAAACTAAAACTAAACGTAAACGTAAAAAATTAGTTATTAAAGATTAGTTATTTAAATTTAAACAATCTAAATATAATTTTATTTATTATTTTATGAGTTATTTTCAATTACCAAGTTTACCACATAATAATAATATTATTTTTTCATTAAATAATTTTCAATGTGATAATCCAGAAAATATTATTATAAATAAAACTTTAGTAATATATTTAAAAAAAATTAAATCTGAGATTGAAAAATATTCTAATGAATGGGATTGTTTTAAAAAATATATTAATCCATATGAATATATACATACACCTATTAATAATCAAAATACATCTGTTAGTAAACTTAAGCCTTTATCCAGATCTTATTATAAAATGATTGAGATATCACACTTATTAGATATAGTTAAAAATTTACCCAAAAATTGTAAAACATTTCACTTAGCTGAAGGACCAGGCGGATTTATAGAAGCTTTGTGTCACATGCGCAAAAATACCGCTGACAACTATATTGGTATGACATTGATTGACAATGATATAAATGTTCCTTCATGGAAAAAAAGTTTAAATTTTTTAAAATCTAATACTAATGTTTATATTGAAAATGGTATAGATAATACTGGAAATATAATGAAAAAGGAGAATTTATTGCATTGTTTTAAAAAATACGGCAATAGTATGGATTTAGTAACCGGTGACGGTGGCTTTGATTTTTCCATCGATTTTAATAAACAAGAAAATATCAGTTCTAAAATAATATTTTGTCAAATCGCCTTTACAATTGCCATTCAAAAAAAAGGTGGCTCTTGTATATTAAAATTCTTTGATACATTCACCAAAATATCTATAGATATGATATATTTATTATCTTTACTTTATAAAGAAGTATTTTTTGTTAAACCAAATACAAGTAGATATGCTAATTCGGAAAAATATATTATTTGTAAAAATTTTAAAATAGATAATAGTAATGATTTAGTAAATAAGTTTGCACATATTTTTAATAATTTAAATAATATTGAATTAACAAGCATTTTAGATGTTAATTATCCTTATTTTTATTTAAATAAAATTCAAGAATTTAATGCTATTTTTGGACAACAACAAATTGAAACTATTGCACAAACATTAAATTTAATTAATAACAAAAAAAACATTGAAACTTTCAAAAAAAATAATATACAAAAATCTATTACTTGGTGTCAGAAATATAATATTCCTTATAATAATTTTTATTAAAAATCGTTTTATTTTATATAGTATATTATAGTATATAATATAAAATGAATAACAAAAAAATACCCAAACGGATTATTATTGTTCCCTATCGTAATCGAGAAAAACATAAAGAAATGTTTTTGGAAAGAATTAATGATTACTTAAAAAATTACGACGACTGGGAAGTCTATTTTTCACATCAATGTGACAATAGACCTTTTAATCGAGGTGCGATGAAAAATATTGGTTTTCTTGCAATGAAAATAAAATATCCTGATCACTATAAAGATATTTCATTTATTTTTCATGACATTGATACTTTACCTGTTATTAATGATTACTTTCCATATAATACTCAGGATAATATAGTTGCACATTATTATGGGTTTAATTTTGCATTGGGTGGAATAGTTGTTATTAAAGGTAAAGATTTTGAAAAAATTAAAGGTTATCCTAATTTTTGGGGATGGGGATTTGAAGATAATAATTTATATAAAAAAAGTATTCTTAATAATTTACTTGTAGATAGAAGTATTTTTATAGAAAATAACGATAAAGATAAAGATAAGTATATTACTCGGTTGGATGTAAATGAAACAATACGCATGCTTACAAAAGAAGAAGTTTATCGTCACGCCGAAAATAATATTGATGACATTACAGATTTAAAAAATATTACATTTAAAATTAATAAACAATTTATTAATGTTACATCATTTGAAGCTAAAGTTCCTCATTATGAACGAACATATTATTTTCGAGATAATTCAAAACACTCTAATCGGATTAGAGGACACCGTGGATATGCTGGCCGAAATTGGGGTAAATATATGAATAATTTATCAAATAGAAATAAAAAATAGAAATAATTAATCATTGTAAAATTGAAGTAAATATTATATACTATTTATATACTATTTATATTATGGGTTCAATATTTTGTAAATGCTTTAGAGATAAAAAATGTAAATATTGTGGTATTAGTGAATCGTATTTTACTTCTATTGAACATATCAGCCGACCTTCTTGTAGAGAAAGTCCTAATAAACATTTTATAGATAATCATAATTATTCTCATTCTTATCCAGGATTAAATAATAGACCACGTAAAACTGGTAACGGTTATCATAAATTTGTATAAATTAATTATGCTTAGCTTTTTTATGTATCTCTAATTGTTTCATACTTGTAAACTTATCTTTTCCACAAATTTCACAAACTGCTTTCCGTTTCGATTCTGCCTTTTGTTTTTTTATTTCATCTTTTTTTTTTATTAAATCGCTCATACGTTTATACTCTGCTGCCTTTTTCATTTTTGTTTTATTATTTAAAATAATTTGTTTCATTAATAACATAAACAAATTGTTGTTACAATAAAGTAAGTGACTTTTATCATCCCATTCTTCAAGATATTCACCAAGTGTATTTATTTTTTTTATTGGTAAAGGTAATGTTTCATTTGAATTTAAATAACCTCTTGCTTTTAATGACATTGATACTGCATAATCAAAATTAGCTATTACCAAACCTTCACCTCTACAAAATGGACAATTAAATTTATTAGATCTTTTCATCATACTATCATAACAATTTTCACACATACCATGTCCACAACAAAATAACTCCATATTTGGTAAAGTTTTATGCTGTTTTTGCGGAATACTTGTGCTAAAATTTGCTTCGTTATAACATATTCCACAAATATTTACACCTGCTGTAATAGAGCAGTGTAATTTATTTATTTGTGTCTCCATTATTCATTTAATATTTAATTTATATTTATATTTTAAATACTAATCAATTTTAATAAATATTAATATATTTTATTTTCAAATCCTTCTCGATTTTGATTTAATGCGTTTACTCTTTCTCGCCTTCCTTTTTTTAACATTTCTTACTTTTCCACTGTTTTTATTTTTATTTTGTTTCTTAGTTTGTTTTTTTCGTGTATTTCTTTTATTGTTATAACGTTTTTTTCCTCCTATCCTAGATTTACCGGTACTTGCACGTTGAATATCTTCAATATTTTTTAATCGGTCTTCATATGTTTTGCTACCATCATGAATAAAGGTTTCTTGTCCTCGCAATTTTCTATCGGTAGTAGATCCATACGGCACATTATTTATACCATTAATATTTATTGCCAGTTGTCTTTGCAATAATCGATTTTTAAATATTGGCGCGTCTTGATATTGATGATCATAATCTGGATGATTTCTACACGATATCATATATAACATTATTTTAGGTTTATGGTTATAAATATCATCTACAAACTCTCTTATTTTGATCAACACT
>MDTG01031411.1_pt1 | contig 10050 bp, 10 predicted proteins | sample 811421 | NCBI WGS metagenome assembly MDTG01 (sample SAMN05326645, study PRJNA326480) | marine metagenome | isolation source: seawater | place: Pacific Ocean: South East | collected 2011 | reverse complement strand
GGAAGCGCAGTAATGCGTGCAGCTGACCAGTACTAATAGCTCAATTGGCTTGATTTATGCACTGAAAAAAATTTTAATTCCTAGAAATTGATATTATAATCAAGAAATTTATTTAAGAATGAAAAAGAAAATTTTATTTTTCAAAAATAAAAGTTATAGCGCCTCTGACATAGACTTAAAATCAAAAAAAATTATACAGTGTCTAAAATTAAAAAGGCCATTAATTTTTATTTTTTCCGAAAACAATGACAATTTTCTCTTCTTTTATGTATCTCTAATAAGATCTGATGCAGTTTTTTTCATTCTTGATCAAAATATAAAACAAAAAAACCTAGATGATCTTATATTAAAATTTGCTCCAAATTATGTAATAATCCCTCGAAACAGTAAAATTAGCAAAAAAAAAATAAAACCTCTTAACGTCATTTTTGGGTACAAAATTTATTTAACAAATACTAAATCCATAAAATTGAATAAAAATTTGAAACTATTATTGTCAACATCTGGCACAACTGGGCCATCTAAATTTGTTATGTTGAGCAAACAGAATATAGACATTAATACTAAACAAATATGTAAATACCTTAAGATTGATGAAAAGGATAAAGTAATTTTAAATTTACCTCTCCATTATTCTTATGGATTGTCGATATTTAATACTCATTTTAGGAAAAAATCTGAAATTTATATATCAAATTATTCGATCATCGATAAAAAATTTTGGAGTTTAACAAAAAAGGTAAGAGCCACATGTTTTTATGGAGTCCCTCAAAACTTTGATTTTATTAAAAGAATTAATTTAAAAAGTTTGAAATTAAAAAAGATAAAGTTTATGGCTGTAGCTGGTGGGAAGATTAATACCAATACCTTAAAAGATATATGTAATATTGCAAAAAAAAATTCTTTTAATTTTTTTAATATGTACGGACAAACCGAAGCTTCACCAAGAATTGGTTATTCAAGTTTTCGAAATAAAAAACAAAATATTAAGTTTTTAAGTAGTCCTGTTTTAGGTGGAAAATTATTTGTTAAAGATGAAAAAGGTAAAATTTTGAATAAAGAGGAGTCTCAAGGTAATCTATATTATTATGGAAAAAATGTAATGATTGGATATGCAGAAAAGCAAAAGGACTTAGCTAAAAATCGTAAAAATAATTATGTAATTAACACTAATGATATAGTCAAAATTAAAAAAAATAGTAACTATGAAATTATTGGTAGAGCTGATAAATTTGTTAAGATAAACAGCCAAAAAATAAATCTTAATGATGTTGAAAATTTTTTAAAAAAATATGTGGATATTGTTGCTTGTGTTGAAAATAAAAATAGGATTGGTATTTTTATAGAAACTAAAAAAGCTAAAATTAAATATTTAAAAAAAGAAATTTCAGAATATGTTAATCTCAACCAAAACATGTTTATTTTTAAAAGATTGAAAAAAATTCCTAGAACAAGTAATTCTAAGATTAACTATTTTAAGCTTAAATCTTTATAAAATCTTGATCAACGATGGTCTATCCATGTCACCATCTCCTTTGACTATTCTTACTTTAGATAAATATTTTTTTTCTTCTTTTTTTGAATTAAATTTAAACGCGTAATTGATATTTATATTTCTAAATTCAAATGGTTCAAAATGGTCAGGCAAAATAAGATTAGTTGAGTATCTATCTTTAAATCCTGCTCTAAATAAGTATTTCTCTTTAATTCCAAAACTATAAAAATCTAAATATTCAGCATTATATCTATTCAATATAAAATCAAAAAAATTTCCACAATTTTTTATATTTTCCTGTTTACCTATAAGATCAACTAGTTTTAGTATTTTTGTTTTTTTAATTTCAATAATTCTAATTACGAATAGTGTTATCTCATCTAAATATACTACTTTAAAGACTTTATAATTATAAAATGGGCACTTTAAATATCTATTTAGAATATATTTTTTTGATTTTTGGGGAAATTGAAATTTGAATATATCCTCCTTAACATTTTTAAGTATATTAGTTTTATGCATATTGTTAATTTTAATTTTCTTGTTTATAAATTTATTTTTAACTTTTTTTTTGATGAAAATAGGTAAATTATAGTTCTTATTTTTGATAAAATAATGGTTTAGTCTTCCAACTTTAAAACCTTGCCATTCATGATAATTCAATAGGTCATTTGTAATACCTACTACACCTATAAAATTTCTAGTTTTTGATAAGTATTTAAATATCTTAAGTCCAATGCCAATTTCTTTGGTTTTTTTGACTCTCCAATAAGATAAAAATATGGAATCATCTAACTTTTTGTCGAATTTATTTGTTGGAATAAAACCCTGAACACCCAGAATATTTTTATTCTTATGTGCAATTATAAAATTTAATTTTTTTTTATTATCATAAAACCATTTTAAAACTTTTGAAGACTTAACAAAAATGTGTTTTTTTGAATGATTAATTTTTATAAACTTTTTAAATTTATAAATCTCATTTTGAGAAAGAATGGATATTTTAGTATTTTTTTTCAATTTATTACTTAAAAAAATTCTATTTAATTTTTTCTACGATTTTAACATTAAATACGATTTCTCAATCATTATTAGCTATGTTAGAATTATTGTTCAATTTTTGAACACTTATATCGTTCAAGTATTGAACAGTAAAGAAAAAAGAGACTTTATCAATATTATGTAGTATTAATTCTTTAATAATACAAAATATCTTATGTAAAAACTTCATATTATGAAACGAAAAAAAATTATTCTTATCCCAACTCGTTTAAATTCTAAAAGACTACCTGGAAAAGCTCTTTTTAAAATTGAAAATGTCCCAATTGTTGGTCATACATTCTTTAGATCCAATTTAACTAAAAATATAGATGGTATTTATATTTGTTCTGACTCTAGTAAAATTTTATCATGGTGTAAAAAAAATAAAATTCCTTTTATCAAAACAAAGAGTAGCCACATAAATGGCACAGAAAGAATTGCAGAAGCTGTTATTAAGCTTAACTTGTCAATGGAAGATATAATTATAGATGTTCAAGGGGATGAGCCACTTATTAACCCAAACAATATAACTAAGGCTATATCTTTTTTTGAAAAAAATAATTTTGATATAGTTGTACCAAATATTAAGTTATCTAGAGATAAAGATAGTACCAATATTGTAAAATTAGCTATTTCAAACAAAAAACAGATTTTATGGATGTCTAGATCTTTAATTCCTTATTCTTTTTATAAAAATAATAGTTTTTTGAATAAGCACTTATCAACAATAATTTTTACAAAAAGATCTCTATTAAAATACTCTAAATTAAAACCTACATATAATGAAAAAGTTGAGTCAATAGAATTATTAAGAGCATTAGAAAATAATATGAAATTAGGCTCAATTGATTTAAAAGGTGATTCATTCTCAGTGGATATTTTAGAAGATTATTTAAATGCTATTAATTTTTTAAAAAAAGATAAAATTAAACTTAAATATCTGAAAGCTAAAAAATAAAATATTTATCAAGATCTAAAAAATTATTTATCTTAATTTTTGGCTTATAATTTTTTCCATATCCCCAATTTACATGAGCATAATTTACTTTTGCGTTTTTTGCACATTTATAATCATAAATAGTATCTCCAATAAACAAAATATGATTATGTTTAATCTTATATTTTCTTTTTAATTGGTTCACAGCATAAGGGTAAGGTTTTGGAAATTTTATTGTTTCCGGAGTAATTAATTTATTTACTTTTATATTAAATTTTTTAAGAAAAACTTTAGATCTAATTGCGTCTTTGGAAGTAAGAATACAAGTTAGAATACCTTTATTCTTTAATTTTCTAAGAAAAATCTTAGACCCTTTATATAAATTTAAACTAGCAGTATCCTTTTTAGAAACTTTATCATAAGTAAGTTTTATTTTTTTATAAAAAGAGTTTTTTTTTGGTTTAATTTTTAATTTATTTAAAATTTGAAAAAAAGGTATGCCTATATTTTCAAAATATTTAGAAAAATTAATCTTTAATTTATACTTTCTATTTACAGCTTTCCAAGAGACTTGCATATTTTTTTTTGAATCAAGTAGAACACCATCCAAGTCAAATAACACAAGTACAATTTTTTCTTTATCCATTAGTAAATAATTAAATTAAATTATACGAATATATATATTCTTTATCGATTACTAAAATTTTATCATCAATATGGCCTCCTAGTCCATTAATGATATATTCGAGATTATGTTTACTTTTACATTCTATTCTTTTTTGATGATCATGTAGACCAGCGTCCCCAATTAAGAAAGTTAATTTTTTCTTTTCCCCGAATGACTCTATAAAAGTATCTAAATTTAATATTTGATTATTTGCTTCTGATCTATTTATTGCTATGTCGTTAGTTAAGAATCTCAAATCATTAAATGCCGTGTGATGCTGAATTATAATAAGATTTTTTTCTTTAATCATACTATAAATTAGGCTAATTTCTTTTTCTTCAGGAGACCAACCCATATTTATTGTGTCTCTAATTACTAAATTGAACCCATTTAGATTTAATATTTTTGGATATTCTAGATCAAAAAATTTAACAAATAAGTCCTTTGAAAATTCTTCATTATTGTAGAGTTTAATATCGTGATTTCCTGGTGCAATATAAAGGCCAATGTCCATATCCCTAAAAAAATTAATTAAACTGGACCATTTTTTTTTTGATGGTTCATAGAAAACATCACCGTTAAAGATAACTAAATCAATGTTCTCTTTTTCTTTTTGAATTATATCCATTATTCTTCTATCTAAGAAATCTTCCTCACCTATGAAAGTATTGTTTTTTTTTCCATATGCATGCCCAATGATTAAGATGGAATTTTTACTTATTGTATTTATATTAGGGATATTACAATCATTAATACCATTTTTTTTTTCTAAGAAAGATTGATACAATTTATATCCTTCTATTTTAATCTTAGTGCATCTCCAGTGTTTACAATCAGGGAAAAAATAAAATATAGATATTATAGTTGAAAGAACAATTACAATTAAAAAATTTTTCATTGTATATTTAAATAGCTAAAGCTTCTGGAAAATTTAGAAAATCTTTTTCTCGTTAATGGTAAAACTTCATCAATTTCATCTATTTTTTTATCATCTTGCGATTTAAGTTCTACTACTCCAGTTTCATCTAAAACCTTGAATTTAGAATTAAACTTTTGATAAACAATATTTTCATCAAAAGTTATTCTTAGATTATTAAGTTTATAATAATTTCGAATATAGGTAATCTGTGTCACTGGATAACAAATCCCATATTTTTTATCTAAATATCCTTCATTTAAATACCTCTTATTTAATTTTGGATCTATTTTCTTTGAAATTTTATATTTACCTTCAAATGAAGAAATCTTGTATTCTAAATTGTAATTTTTTAGATCATCATTATAATAACGTATTCTAATTTTTTTTCTTGGTAAAATACCTTCTTCTGACTCTTTATACATTTCAAAGCTCTTATTATCAAAATATACACTAGAAATTCTTCTTGAAGGAAAAAGTGATTTTCCACCTAATTTAATAATTTTATTCAGTAATTTTTTTTGCTGGTAAAAAGTTGTTTCAATTTTTTCTTCTTTTCTAAAAGACATTAATTTACCTTTTTATAAATTATTAACTATTGAGGAATTTTTTCCAATTTTTTTTAGTTTATAATAATTTTTACATTCAAATTTTTTTATATCTATCCTTGCTCCAAAAAATTCTTCTTTTTTATTATAAACACTTAAACAAGTTTGAATTTCATTAAATATACCATTTTTAATATATGCTTTTGAGCTATCTTTTGAAGCAATTCCAGTATCTGATTTTTTTATAAATGCATCATTAATAGTCAAGCTGCTTCCTTCTCCAACTGAGACTCCCTTATCCCCGCACCCAGAAAGGCTTATTTTTTCTATTCTATAATTTCCAAAAGAAAAATCTGAGCAATCATTTAATGAATTTTCAACTTCAACATAATTGATTTCTAGGTTTGAAAAATCTGAGTCTAAAGCATCAGAATAAGCGTCTTTTATTAAGACTTTGTTAATTTTTCCTTTGCTAGCAATTATATTTATACTATCTTCACATTTACCATCATTAGCTAAAATGTTAGATTGCTCAAATTCAACTTTATATAATGTTAAACATCCTGTTAAACCTTTAGAATTAATTCTTTGAAAACTATTCTTGTCTTGATTTCTTTTTACTCCCTTAAAATTTATTTTTATATTTTTTAATTTTTGATCCTTTATTAAAAACCAATCATCTTCATAATTTTGAATAAGATTGATTGCCCTATTTACTTTATCAAATTTTATATCTGCCGTTAACGAAGAAAAAATGTATTCATTAGTAAAAATATTTTTGATAGTTTTTATTTTTTCATCTTCGATATTTTCATTTATATGAAATAAAATAGCTCTTCTTCCATCAAGATTATTTCTCTGCATTATGTGTACTAATTTATTAAAATCAATTGGATCTTTTAAACAATTTTTTTGGAATAAGCAGTTTATTCTAATTTCTTTATTCTTTAAGTCTATTTTTTCTATTGATAGATATAATTGATTAAAATTATGAATTTTTTCTAATCTAACTATTTCTTCTTTCCAATTTTTTGCTTCTATCTCTTTATCATCTTTCTTTTCATATTCTAAAATTAATGTTTTAATTAATTTCAGGTTTTGATTAATTATTCTCATAAAAAATTCTACATCTTCCTGAGCTTCAGAATTCTTTAAATTTGATGAAATATGATATTCTTCAATTAAATTTTTGATATCTATTTTTTTTATTTTGTAAGAAAGTTTTTGAATATCATTAACTTTTAAAAAGTTTGAATAAAAGTAAAGATCTTTATTATTTAAAAATCTTAAATAATTTTTTGAAAAATGATTTTTTTTAAAAATTATTGAGCCATCATAGTATATGGGCTCAAATAAATTATCTTGGACATTATAATAAAATTTTCTATTATGCGGTCTTAATCCATGAAAACCATTCATGGACATAAGAGCAATATCATATAATGAAAACAAATTATTTTTTCCATTATTAGGATTCATATAAATTGCCCCATCTCCCAATGAATAATCAAAATAAGTTTTCTGTAACTTAATAAACGATTTTAAGGTAATTAGTGATGAGTTGGTATTTTTTAACGCCCAATTAATGTTAGTAAGTCTTGAGGCCGAAAATTTTTCTAATTGAAAATTTTCATATTTACTAAATTTTTTTTTATTTATCCATAAAATTTCTTCATCACCTTCAAAAATTGGGCCTTCTATTTTATTATTTTTTTCTAATAATTCTTTCGTTGCTTTTTCTTGAAATAAAGAAACATATTCCAAATCATTTAATTTTGTCTTTACAATAAAAGTTTCTGGAGCAATAAAACCTAACTTCCTTAAAAAAATTGTTGTAAAAATTTCATTATTACCTTTTCTAGTTTTTGGTAATAATAATTTAAATTTTGTAGCATTTTTTATATTTCCATTTTTAAGATTTATATCTAAACTCGCTCTTAATTTTCCTTGATTTAAATCTATATGATCTTTCTTATCCCCATGAAGTCTTACGTTGGCATCATATTCACAAATTCCAAATTTATAAAAAACTTTTACTTTTGTATTAAATCTTTTTTTATTGGCTTCTTGGACTACTTCAGCACTTTTTATAGTATCAAGAGCATTCTTTGTCCATTTCCTATATTCGTCTATATTAATTTCAATTTTTTCAATTTGGCTTATGTTATTCAGTTTTTCTAAATAATCTGATGATTTAAAATTACAACTTGCATTTACTGTTTTTGTATTAAAACAAATCAAAAAAAGAAGAAGAAAAATGAAATTAATTTTCCTTATTTTCATTAAATCAAATCTTTAAATTTGAAGAGATTATATTTTCATTATTTCTAAAGTTGGCCAGATAATTTTTTAATTTACTAGAGTCAGAACTAGATAAAACATAACTGTGCTCACTATTAATAAAAAAATAAGATATTAGATCTGGTGAGTTTGCCAACTCATCAATAATTATACTACTTTTAATTTCTAAAGTTGATACTGAATTTCCCTCTGAAAAAGAAATTTTAAAAAGTTTATAATTAAAATATTTGTTTAAGATTATGTCAGCTAATACCAAAATATACAAAATCAGATTTGTCATGACAATTAAAAGTATTAACCATTTAAGACTTACACTAGCAGCGACACCTAATGAAATAGAATAAAAATATAAAGTTAATTCAAAAGATGATCTTACAGGATTTCTAAAACGTACAATTGATAAGGCTCCAATCATACCTAGTGATAAGGCAATATTACCTGAGATTACTGATGTAATAGAATAAGTAATTACTGGAAGAAGAAAAATAGTTGTGGTATGAGAAAATGTTTCTGACCATTTTTGCTTGGTAAGATGAAGAGTAATTTTCAGTAACAAAGATCCACTAAACATTATGATTAATGCTAAGATTTTATCTGTATATAATTCAAAAAAGTTCATAACTTAATCAAGTAAATTGGTTTTACCTAAAACAGAAAAAAAAACAATTAAAATAAATTCCTTTTTATTATTTTCGGAATTTGCATATAAGAGGCCTGACTATTGTCACTTATTAATTTTTTTTTTATATATCGGTCATAAGTTTTTATAGAGTTTCTAAATTTTAAAAATACTTTTGATTTTGATAAATCTATATTTTTTTTGTCAATATCATAATAAGGAAATTTAAATTCATCTACGTATTTTTTGTGAATTTTAAGAAAATGCGCTCCAAAAAACTTTGAACGTATACCTAATATTTTCTTTTTTAGAATAACAGCATTTAAAATTGCTGATGAAAATGCAAAAATTACAATTTCTGAATCATTAATTAAGTCAAGAGTTCTTTTTTTTGATATTACTATTCTATTATTCTTTTTTATTAAATTGGCCTCTTTATTAAAAAGTTTTAACTTATCTGGATGTAGTGAAATTAATATTTTTTTGTTAAATGTATTAGAAAATTTATTTAAGAATAAAAACAAATTACTGTAAAAATTTTTCATTTCCTCTTTATCAACTCCCCCCTCTCTCGAGGTTCTATCGAAGTGATTTATTGGACTATCAATATATAAAATATGCTTAGAATTTTTTTTTTCTAATTTACTTTTATTTTTCTTAATATCATAAAGTAAATCAAAAGATTTACTATTTATACGAATAATTTTTCTATATAACGAAATTTTAAAAAAAGGAAAAGTATTTTCAAATTTTCTACTTAAACCTTGATTAAATGCATTAATATGGACAGAATTAGACTCTAAAAGTAAATCAATTTTGGGAAATATATTAATGATAGTCATTAATCTCCATACATAATAAAATCCTTTTAAAAATAGATGTTGATAGCTTTTAAATATATTTTTTAATTCAATCTCTAAAAAAATTTTATTACCAATCATGCTTAAATTTGAAATCATGACTAATTTAGCATTCACTTTTTTAAGTAAATAAAAAATCTTAAAATCATAAATACTTTTTGTCAAAGAATTGATAATAACAATTAATTTTTTATTTTTACAAAATTCTATGTAATCTTTGGTATTTGAGATATTCAATATTATAAAATTTTTAGGTAATATTTTTTGATTTTTTTTTAGTAAAAAATTATTTTTTTTTTTAAAAATTCTTAAACCTTGCATATTTAAGATATAAATTTTTTTAAATTCTTTCGACAGACTATCAATTAATTCTTTATTTAAATTTACAAATCTAATTAAATCATCAGATAAATTGACAAAACATAGTGTTTTAATATGCATTAATGGTTTTTATTATTTTCCACACTTTTATCATAAAAATCTGAAAAACTTCTGTAATATTCTCTGTCTATTTTTATCATACTAAGAATTAAATTTAAATTTTTTCTGTATTATTTCTGCAAGTCTAAAATCATCAATGTCATCAATATCAATTGATTTAAGCTTATGCATTTCAAAACCCAGCAAATCACCTCCATCGACAAAATGCTTAATCTTATTTATTTT
>MDTG01425774.1_pt1 | contig 10051 bp, 6 predicted proteins | sample 811421 | NCBI WGS metagenome assembly MDTG01 (sample SAMN05326645, study PRJNA326480) | marine metagenome | isolation source: seawater | place: Pacific Ocean: South East | collected 2011 | reverse complement strand
GTGGCCACCACTGGAAAGGCATTCCTCGGCATCAGCTTTGGCTGTGCTCGTTGCCATGATCATCCAGTCGACCCGATGACGACCGAGGAATATTATCAATTGACGGCGGCTTTTTTTGATCAGGTGAAGGAAGCACCGCAGGCATCGAAAAAACGAATTCCATTGCAGATTACTGAACCAAGAGTCTTGGGAAGGGGCAGTTGGCAGTCACCTGGTAAACGCGTTAAACCTGGCTTCATCAATGTGCTGAAGCGTAAAAAAGATTCGCATTGGCGCGCCAATAGTAAAAGTGAACTCGCAGCACTGAGTGATTGGTTAACCGATACGGAGGACGGTGCCGGAGAACTTTTGGCTCGGGTGATCGTAAATCGTCTGTGGCATTACCACTTTGGTCAAGGGTTAGTTAAGACACCCAATGACTTCGGAAATCTGGGTGCGGCGCCCACTCATCCGAAACTTCTGGATTATCTCGCAACTCAATTAATTGAAGCCGGATGGCAATTAAAGCCCATTCACCGGTTGATTTTAAAGAGTGCCGTATATCGGCAGGCAGGCACAATCGATGCCGCCCCCATGGAGGTGGATGCAGATAACACCTTGCTATGGCACTGGCGCCCAAATCGACTGGAGGCAGAAGCTATACGTGATTCCCTGTTAGCGGTGGCCGGTGTTTTGAAGCCACATATGTATGGCCCAAGTATATCTATAGGCCATGCCCGGAGGGGGGTTAAGGATGAACCCGGTAGTTGGCGGCGCTCCATTTACCTTCAGGCTCACCGTTCTGCCAAGCATCCGACCTTGAGTATATTTGATCCGCCCGACTATACACAAAGCGTGGGTGCACGAACCACTGGGGCCACAACTAATGGTGCTCTCTTTGCTTTAAATGCTCCTTTGGTTTGGGACTTAGCAGAGCATTTGGCTAAGCGGGTAAGAGGTGAAGCTGGGGATGAATTATCAGCACAGGTAAAGCACCTGCATCTTCTTTGCCTATCTCGTCCACCTCGGGGGGAAGAATTGGAAATTGGCCTCAGCTTACTTAAAGCAGGGCACAATGACGCTCTTTGGCACTATTGCCACTTGATGCTCGGCCTTAATGAAATGATTTATATAAACTGATGGATTCGACACCGCATATTGATCGGCGGCAGTTTTTGGGTCAGCTGAGTTTGGGTGGGTTAGCGTTAAACGAAATGCTCGCCTTGGAGGTGGGAGGTGCATTATCGCCACGGCCGGCACATCATCGGCCTCGGGCAAAAAATGTGATCATGCTCTTTATGTGTGGTGGAGCGAGTCATCTGGAGACCTATGATTATAAACCGAAGCTAAAAAAGTGGGCCGGTAAGAAAGCTTCGGAAATCTTCAGTAAGCAGGACCTTACAGGTTTCAATCCGGAAAAGACGGTGGAGAAATGCCAGATTTTACCACCGGTATTTGGATTTAAACAACATGGCCAATGTGGCGCGTGGGTGAGTGAGATTTATCCGCAGTTGGCAACGGTGGTAGACGAGATTACTTTCCTCAAGGGCGTGCACACGGATTCGGCGATCCATTCGGTGGGTGAAATTATTTGGCATACCGGTCATCAACGCGCTGGTTTCCCGAGTATGGGTTCCTGGGTTACCTACGGCCTGGGGAGTGAGCGTGCTGATTTACCTGCTTACGTGGTCATGAAGGATGGGGTGAGTACGGCGGGTGATCAGGTTTTTCAACAAGGCATGCTACCTGGAAGACATCAGGCATCAGTAGCTCGCGTAGAAGCAGGTAAAACACCTTTTCCCAATCTCAATCCACGTCCGGGCTTTGATTTAAAACAACAACGAGAACATTTAAATACACTCAACTATCTCAACAAACTGCATCGGGACCGGCATCCTACCCAGCTTGATTTAACCGGTCGAATTGAAGCTTATGAGATGGCTTTTGGTATGCAGAAAAGTGCAACGGAGGTGTTTGACCTCTCACGTGAACCACAGAGTATGCATAAGCTTTATGGGGACAATCAATTTTCCAAGCATTGTCTTACAGCCCGTCGATTAGTGGAAAACGGTGTGAGGTTTGTGGAGGTTTTGGATGGTGCTGCTGGACGTAAGTGGGATGCTCATGGTAACCGTGGGGGGTTGGTTGGAAATCATCGCTCTAATGCCGCACGGACTGATCAGGGAATTACTGCGCTGATAACCGATCTCAAAGCGCGTGGTATGCTTGATGACACGTTAATTGTGTGGGCTACTGAGTTTGGACGAACTCCCTTTGAAGAAGCAAACCGTGAGGTTCGGATTGGTCGTGGACACCATCATCGTGGCTTTACTCTATGGATGGCAGGAGGTGGCCTTAAAGGTGGTCTCACTTATGGTGGAACCGATGATTTAGGGATGAATGCCATCTATAACACCGTGCACGTTCATGATATTCATGCTACTATTCTACACCTTCTTGGATTGGATCATCTTAAACTTACTTATCGTCACAACAGCCGTGATGTACGCTTGACCGATGTTTTCGGGAATGTGGTTCACGACATCATCGGATAACACGGTAAATTTAATAAAAATATTAAAAGAAGCTTAACTATCAGTTTATATTGCGATTTATCCCGATTATTTTCAAAATTTAATGGATTTGACTTGTCTGAAAAGTGTTAAAAATTTAGGTATTTTGTTCGGCCTGCAGTGGACTTTTATTTTCTTACATGGCTCATGCGTTAAATTAGATGCGGTTTATGTCAGACATATCAAAGTTGAGTTTCAGTATCTCAAATTTTAATTTTAAATGTTAGATATAGATAATGTTGAAACACAGGAATGGTTGGCTGCTTTGGATTCTGTGGTTCAAGCGGATGGGGCAGAGCGTGCCCAATTTATTTTAAGTAAAATTGTTGAGAAAGCACGGGCCCATGGTGTTGATATGCCTTCCGGGGTAACCACCTGTTATTCGAATACAATTCCACCTGCTGATGAATTAAATTATCCGGGTGATTTGGATATAGAGCGTCGCATAAGGTCGGTGATCCGCTGGAATGCTATCATGATGGTTTTGCGTGCTTCCAAAAAGGATTTGGAACTGGGGGGGCACATGGCTTCTTACCAGTCGGCTGCAACTTTTTATGAGGTAGGGTTTAATCACTTCTTCAGGGCACAAAATACTCAGGACGGAGGTGATTTGGTTTATTATCAGGGACATATTTCTCCGGGAATATATGCACGGGCTTTTGTGGAGGGGCGCTTAACTGAAGAGCAACTGGATCACTTTCGTCAGGAAGTTGAAGGCAAAGGGCTTTCTTCATACCCGCACCCAAAATTGATGCCGGAGTTTTGGCAGTTTCCTACAGTATCAATGGGGTTGGCGCCACTTTCTGCAATATATCAGGCACGCTTTTTACGTTATCTAAATAACCGTGGATTGAAGGATACCACAAATCAAAGGGTCTATGCATTTTTGGGTGATGGAGAAATGGATGAGCCTGAGTCAAAGAGTGGTTTAGCTTTTGCAGCCCGCGAGAAACTAGACAACCTTTGTTTTTTGGTGAATTGCAACCTGCAACGATTGGATGGACCAGTGATGGGAAATGGCAAAATAATTCAAGAGTTGGAGGGGCTTTTCCGCGGTTCAGGTTGGAATGTGATAAAAGTTATATGGAGTTCTGATTGGGATCGATTATTGGCAAAAGATAAAACTGGTCGATTAATTCAATTGATGAATGAAACAGTTGATGGTGATTACCAGAACTTCAAGTCAAAGGATGGTGCTTACGTAAGGGAACATTTTTTTGGTAAATATCCCGAGACTGCTGCTTTGGTGGAGGATATGACTGACCAAGAAATTTTTGCCTTGAGAAGAGGGGGGCATGACCCATCAAAAATTTATGCGGCTTACAAGAATGCGGAGAAAACCACAGGTCAACCGACAGTTATTTTGGCTAAGACCGTAAAGGGTTATAGTATGGGAGAGGCTGCTGAAGGTAAGAATGTCGCACATCAGGTAAAGAAGATGGATTTGACCGCAGTCGAACATTTGCGAAATCGATTACGCCTAAATGACCTAGTTTCAGATCAAGATATCTCAAGTTTGCCATATTTAACCTTCAAAGAAGATTCTAAGGAGCATGAATACCTTCATGCGCGCCGCAAAGCTTTGAAGGGATATCTTCCCTCAAGGCGAACGAGATCTTCGGTCGATGTAAAAGCACCTGAATTGGCTGACTTCAAATCACTCTTAATAGAACAGAAGCGGCAGATTTCCACCACACTCGGCTTTGTGCGGCTATTGAATATCCTCCTAAAAAATGAGGATTTCGGTAAAAACATTGTTCCAATCGTTGCTGATGAGGCGCGTACTTTTGGAATGGAGGGGCTCTTCCGGCAGATTGGTATCTATAATCCAGCAGGGCAGAATTATACCCCGCAGGATCGCGAAGCAGTTTCTTATTATAAAGAAGATGAATCAGGGCAGGTTTTGCAGGAGGGCATTAATGAGGCTGGGGCCATGGCCTCCTGGGTGGCTGCTGCCACCAGCTATAGTACGCATGATCTGCCCATGATTCCGTTTTATATTTTTTACTCGATGTTTGGGTTTCAGCGGATTGGAGATTTGACCTGGTTGGCAGGTGATCAACAGGCGCGTGGTTTCCTATTGGGTGCTACGGCCGGCAGAACGACACTTAACGGCGAGGGGCTTCAGCACGAAGATGGGCACAGCCATGTTCTAGCCGGTACCGTGCCCAACTGTATTTCCTACGATCCTACTTTTGCCTATGAAGTGGCGGTGATTCTACAGGATGGCCTCCGTCGGATGTATGTTGAACAGGAGAACGTTTACTACTACCTAACTTTGATGAACGAATCCTACCATCAGCCGGCCATGCCGGAGGGTGTGGAGGAAGGAATTCGCCGAGGTATATACAAGCTGGCCAGTCTTAAAGCGGGTGCGGCCAAAGTTCAGTTGCTAGGTTCGGGTACGATTTTAACCGAAGTCATGGCTGCTGCAGATATTTTGCAGGAGGAATACGAGGTTTCCTCTGATCTTTTCAGCGTCACCTCATTCAATGAGTTGGCGCGCGATGGACAGGATGTAAGCCGTCACAATATGTTGCATCCGGAAGCTGACCCGCGCACGCCATATGTTGCTCGTGTGCTGGGTGAGGCCCCGGCGGTAGCGGCCACCGACTATATAAAGAATTATGCGGATCAAATCCGTGCTTTTATCCCTGCTAAATCCTATTGCGTTTTGGGTACCGACGGTTTCGGTCGGTCCGATAGCCGTGCCAACCTACGTCAGCATTTTGAGGTAAACAAATATTACGTGGTGGTGGCTGCCCTAAACGAATTAGCGGTTCAGGGAGACCTCGATCGCAGTGTGGTTTCTGAGGCCATAAAAAAATATAACCTCGATGTCGCCAAACCAAACCCACTCTTTAGCTAACCCCGTGCCATGGCTATAGAAGTTCAATTACCAGACATCGGTGCTGAATCAGGGGAAGTTACTGAGATTCTTGTTGCCGTCGGCGACTCCGTGGAAGCGGATACCCCCTTGATGGTAGTGGAGGGGGAAAAAGCCGCAATTGAAATTCCCTCGCCGGAAGCTGGCAAGATTACGGGTATTGAAGTGAAAGTGGGTGATGAAATTTCCAGTGGCACTTTGATTGTAACCATGGAAGGCGATGCTTCGGCCGTTAAGGAAGAGGCCACAACGGCTTCCCCCAGCGCAGCGTCTCGCGTTGAAACTGTGAAAGTTACTCTTCCTGATGTTGGGGCCGATACTGTGGAAGTGACCGAAGTGATGGTCGCCGCTGGAGATACAGTCGAGAAGGATCAACCTATCGTCGTTGTGGAAGGAGAGAAGGCAACTGTCGAAGTGCCTTCCCCGCACGATGGGGCAATTCAGGAAATCAAGGTTGCCTCCGGCGACTCCGTGAGTTCCGGAGCCGAACTCCTGATCATGGAAGTAGAGATTGCAGCTACTATTCCTAAGCCCGCTCCTGTCACTGCCGTAGCTCCGCCTCCGGCTTCGGCGCCACAGCAGGAGCAGGTTTTACAGTCCGCGCAATCCGGTTTTGTGCCAAACCAAGAGTACGCTCACGCGTCTCCCTCGGTGCGCCGCATAGCCCGTGAGTTCGGCGTCAATCTGGCCCGTGTGCGTGGATCTGGGCGTAAGGATCGGATTCTTAAAATTGACGTACAAAATTATGTGAAGGAGGCCCTCCGCACGTTGGAATCCGGAGTCGGTAGTGGTTTGGACTTGTTGCCTTGGCCTGAAGTGGACTTTGCCAAATTTGGTGAAGTAAAGACGGAGAAACTTTCTAAGATCAAACGTGTCACTGGTGCTAATCTGCATCGTAACTGGGTAAAGATTCCGCATATTACTCAATGGGATGAGGCGGATGTTACTGAGCTTGAAGCGTTGCGCAAATTATTGAACGCTGCCGAAGCCAAGCAGGAGTCCGGGGTCAAATTTACAATACTGGTGTTTGTGATGAAGGCGCTGGCAGATGCACTATTGAAACTGCCAGCGATGAATTCATCGCTTACACCCGATGAACAGGGGATAGTAGTTAAAAGTTACGTGAACCTCGGTATTGCGGTTGATACACCAAACGGCCTAGTAGTGCCCGTGGTGCGTGATGTGCATAAAAAGGATTGTACCGAGTTGACACGTGATTTGATGGAGTGTTCCGGCAAGGCACGAGCAGGTAAGCTTACTAAGGAGGAAATGAGCGGTGGTACATTCACAATTTCTAGTTTGGGCGGTCTTGGGGGTACGCAGTTTACCCCCATCATCAATGCCCCCGAGGTAGGTATCCTGGGTCTGTCACGATCGGAACAGAAACCGATTTGGTCTGGGGATGCTTTTTTGCCTCGTTTAATGCTGCCGTTATCATTGTCCTATGATCATCGCGTGATCGACGGCGCAGAGGGGGTTAGGTTTCTGAACCAGTTTAAGCTTTCACTTTCTGAGCTGATCAAGGAACTGCAAGGCTGATGAGTGAAACTGTGGATACAGAGGTAGTGGTGCTCGGTAGTGGTCCAGCCGGCTATTCGGCGGCATTCCGTGCGGCGGATCTGGGGCTGGATACCGTTTTAGTGGAACGTTATCCCTCTCTCGGCGGCGTGTGCCTTAATGTGGGATGTATTCCTTCCAAGGCACTTCTGCACTTAGCCAAGGTCATAAAGGAAGCGAAAGGAATGTCTTCCCACGGGATTAATTTCGGCGATCCGACAATTGATCTCGAACAGGTGCGTCAATGGAAGGATGAGGTAGTAGGTCAGCTCACCCAAGGCTTGGATGGCATGGCTAAACAGCGGAAGGCGCGCATTGTCAATGGCTTAGGTAAATTTAATGGCCCTAACAATTTGGTTGTACAGGGCGCTGAAGGTGTGTCTACGGTCAATTTTCAGAATGCCATCATTGCAGTGGGGTCACGGCCGATCAAGTTGCCTTTTATTCCGCACGATGATCCTCGAATTTGGGATTCTACGGATGCATTGGAGTTGAAGGAAATCCCGCCGCGATTATTGTTGATGGGTGGTGGTATCATCGGCTTGGAAATGGGTATGGTCTATCAGGCACTCGGTTCACAGGTTGAGGTAGTGGAGATGCTCGATCAGGTGATTCCGGCCGCTGATAAGGACGTGGTTGGAGTGTTCACCCGCGCTACCAAGTCGGTTTACAATTACATTTTGGAAACCAAGGTGACTTCAGTCAGCGCAAATGAAAACAGTATTGAGGTAACTTTCGAAGACAAGAATGGCGAATCTCGCTCTGAGGAATATGATGCTGTTCTGGTTGCTATCGGGCGCGCTCCGAATGGCGCGATGGTTGGCGCCGAACAGGCAGGGGTGACGGTAACAGATCGTGGTTTCATTGAGGTTGACAGCCAATTACGCACCAATGTGCCCCATATCTATGCTGTGGGCGATGTCGTTGGTCAGCCAATGCTAGCGCATAAGGGAGTACACGAAGGGCATGTTGCTGCTGAGGTGATCGCTGGTAAGAAACATCACTTTGACCCCAAGGTCATTCCGTCGATAGCCTATACTGATCCGGAAGTGGCCTGGGCGGGTAAGACCGAGAAGGAAGCTGAAGAAGAGGGTATCAATTTTGAAGTATCTACTTTTCCGTGGGCGGCCTCGGGGCGTGCCATTGCCTCAGATGCAAAAATGGGTATGACCAAATTATTATGGGATAAGGAAACACAATGTCTGATTGGCGGGGCAACTGTCGGGACTAATGCCGGTGAATTATTAGGTGAGATTTGTTTGGCAATTGAAATGGGAGCCAACGCCGAGGACTTGGCTTTAACCATTCACGCGCACCCAACTCTCCACGAATCGGTTGGTATTGCGGCCGAAATTTTCGAAGGTACGGTGACTGATTTACCTAATCCTAAGGCCAAAGCTAGCCGTTAAAAGCTCTCCTCTTTTTTCTTTTGTGCTTTCGCTCATTGGTGTTCACTTTTCCCTCTTATAGCCATGGCAGGACATAGTAAATGGGCCAATATTAAGCATACCAAGGCGCGCATGGATGCCAAGCGCAGTAAGGTGTTTGCAAAAATAGCGCGGGAAATCACGATTGCAGCTCGTTTGAGTGGGGGTGATCCAGATATGAACCCGCGACTTCGGTTAGCGGTGTTGAAGGGTCGGAGTTCGAATATGCCGACAGACAACATACAGCGTGCAATCGCACGCGGTACGGGAGATGGCGATGGGACCAGTTTTGAGGAGCTGACATATGAAATATATGGTCCGCATGGTGCGGCAATACTGTGTGAAGTGAGCACAGACAATCGCAATCGAACGGCCTCGGAAATCCGCGCAATTCTTACGCGCAATGACGGCAAGATAGCTACGTCGGGCGCGGTGAGCCGGTTGTTCCACCGAAAAGGGCAGATCATGATTACGCGGGAGAACGCTAATGAGGATGAGCTAATGGAGTTGGTATTGGAGTCAGGTGCGGAAGATTTCAAGGCTGAGGATGAGGGTTATGAAATTCTGACAGCTCCCGACGATTTTGAGTCAGTGCACAAGGCGATTGAGGAAAAAGAAATCGCAATGGAAACCGCGGAGATTACTTCATTGCCAGAAATCACCGCACCATTGAGCAATGAATCTGAAGCTGAAAAGGTCAATAAGCTTGTGGAACTTCTAGAGGATCATGATGATGTTCAGAGTGTGTATTCTAACGCTGAACTGACTTAATTTCAACTAGGCCACCAAGCGATCAATCGATTTGGGAAGCTGTTCCTCGGATTTGGATAGAAGATAAACACGCTCTTGATGATTGATTTTCAATTTGCCGGCGGCGGTGGATACAACAGCTTGAAGGGCAAATTGAGCGTATTCAGCTAAGCCTCGTCTTTGGGCAATCGAAAAAATATTCATCGTTAGGCCAAAAACTGTAAGGTGGTGTCCTGGACAACGGCCTTGTTTTACCGCCTTGATAAATCTCTGGATTGCTCTTTCATCCTGCAAAGGTCTGAGTCGATTAAGATAGTCTCGGCCTATACGTGTACTGGCAGGCATAAGCAGAAGCCACTCTGGATGTGTGCTTGCAAAAGTCTGATCCTGTTTAATTAATTCATCAGTGTGACCTTGCGTGGTGAGGGTGCAGGCGCGTTTGATGGCTGGTAACTCAATAGGTTCAAGCAGGGTTTTCCGGTAGCATTCCAGAAGTTTTTCAAGATTTTCAATTGAATGAGGTGGGGTGAATCCGAGGACTTGCGCAATGGTGTCAGAGCATAATATTGCCTCCAAGGCATCCAATTGGGCCTCATATGGATGGCATCTCGCATGAGGCAGGGAGTTATCTTCAGGTGCCGCAAGCACGGCTGATTTTGGCTGTTTTCGGAAAATTTGTAAACAATCTGTCTTTATTTAAATTAAATTGCTTATACGTACCTTCGCTAGGCTAACTGACGAGTAGGTGCCAGCAGCTTAAGGGACTTAGACTGGATAATTAAGTGCCGGAAAATTCCGCCACCGGACATTATTGAGAACAACATTTAGAATTATTCTAAATATTGTTGACCCTCTCTTAATAATCACTAACTTTCCTG
>MDTG01425579.1_pt1 | contig 10051 bp, 9 predicted proteins | sample 811421 | NCBI WGS metagenome assembly MDTG01 (sample SAMN05326645, study PRJNA326480) | marine metagenome | isolation source: seawater | place: Pacific Ocean: South East | collected 2011 | reverse complement strand
CTAGGTGCAGATAGCTTAGATACTGTTGAATTAGTAATGGCCTTTGAGGAAGAGTTTGGATCGGAAATATCAGACAGTGAGGCAGAAAAAATATTAACAGTAGGTGATGCAATTAAGTTTATTGAGAGCAAAACAAGTTAAATTCTTCAGTCTCAGTTAAAAAAATGAAAGATGAAGACAAAATATTGATTATTTTGTCCTCTCCATCAGGAGTAGGGAAGACAACATTAACAAAAAAAATCCAACAGAAGCACCAATCTTTTAAAATATCAGTTTCTCACACGACAAGATTGCCAAGATCAAATGAAGTGAATGGTGTGGATTATCATTTTGTAACAAATAAAAAATTTGAGGAACTGATAAAACAAAAAAAATTTTATGAATATGCTAAAATATTTGAAAATTATTATGGAACATTAAAGGATAATGTTGATGAAATAATAAGGAAAAATGATTTAATCTTTGATATTGATTGGCAAGGAACTAAACAATTATCAAATTTTAAAAATTTAAAATTGTTAAAAATCTATTTAATTACTACCGATAAAAAAGAGCTCAAAAAAAGACTAGTTAAAAGAAATCAAAATTCAAGTGAGGAAATAGAAAAAAGATTTAATGCATTTGATGAGGATATAAAACATTGGAATGATTATGATTATATTATTATTAATAAGAATTTAGATGTTTGTTTCAAACAGATCGAGAATATAATTAAAAATTATAAACAAAAAATTACTATTTCTTCTCAAATAATTCTGTAATTTTATAATAAATTTCTGGTTTTAATTCCGATGGTCTAGAGTTAAGCTTTAATTCTTTTATACTTTCTATTTCGTATTTATTTAAAATTCTTTTAATTTTTTTATTTATCATTTTTCTCTTATTTGAGAAAAAAATGTTTGTTATTTTTTCTAAATTTAAAATATTTTTTATAAAAGGTGCTTGTTTTTTTCTTGGTCTGAAAAGAATAACAATTGAAGTTATTTTTGGTCTAGGTGAGAAACAATTTTTCGAGACTAAAAACTTACTTAAAATTTGCAGCCGATATTTTGTTAAAATTGATAATCTTCCATAATGATTTTCTTTCTGTTCTCCTAGAATTTTTTCCCCTAATTCTTTTTGAAACATAAAAATCAGATTATCAAATAAAGGTGGCCATTTTTTAAATCTTAAAATTTTAACAAGGATTTGAGAAGATATATTATACGGTAAATTACCAAAAATAATTGAGTTTTTTTTTAAAATTTTTTCTAAATCGAAATCTAAAATATCATTATTATAAATTTTAATATTTTTATTACTTGAATATTTTACTTCAAGTTCCTGAGATAAAATTTTATCTTTTTCAATTAAATATATAAGTTTAGGTTTTTTTTTTAATATTTCATCTGTTAAAGCTCCTAGGCCTGGCCCAATTTCAATAATATTTTTATCTTTAATTTGCACTAAATTTGTAATCTTTCTTATAATGTTTTTATCTATTAAAAAATTTTGTCCTAAGGATTTTTTTGCAAATATCATATGCCATATCTATTTATAAATTTTATACACTCGATTAAACTTTTTGGATTAGCTTTATTTCTAAGAACTAATTTTTTAGCAACTCCATGATCAGGTGAAGCTCTCAAGTACTCTAAACCTAAAGTAACGTTAATTGCATCAAATTTAAAAATAGTTTTAAAAGGAGTTAGAACTTGATCATGGTACATTCCAACAATTACATCATAATTTTTATATTCCTTTATGAATAGTGTATCTGAAACTAACGGACCACTTAATGTTACACCCATTTTTTTTAGTTTAAGAATTGCGGGTAAAATGATTTTTTTTTCCTCAGAATCTCTTCTCATTTCCGAGTTGTGAGGATTTAGACCAAGGATACCAATTTTAGGCTTTTGTTTAAAATATTTTTTAAAAAAATCATTTATCACTTTAATTTTATTTACGATTATTTTTGGCCTCAAATTTTTTGATATGTTCTTTATATCAATATGTGTAGTAATTGGACTAACTGAAAATTTTCTATTTCTAATTAGCATTACCTCGGAGTTGTTTTTAACTCTACATTTAGATGCTAAAAATTCAGTTACACCAAAATTTTTTTTTTGTAATAATTTTTTATCGATCGGACAATTTATTAGCCCTAAAGTATTTTTCTTTAGTGTTAGATAATGAGCTAAATTTAATGATTTATTTACAAATTTAGATGCTTGCTTAAAAGAAACATTAAACGCTTTACTATATTTTAAATTCACATCGATTATCTTTAAAGAATAGTCACTAATTAAATCTTTAGTGCTTTTAACTTTACAAATTTTTATAGAAATCTTTAATTTTTGAGCCTGATCTTTAATTAAATTATAATTAGAAACTAAATAAATTTTTTTCTTTAACGAATTACTTATTTTTTTCCAACTTTTTAGTATAATTTCAGAATTTATACTATTTGGGTCACCACTTACTATAATTATTTTTTTCATTTGTACTCAATTAACGAATTATTTTTTAGTTTAGATAAATGACTTCTAGAATACAGATTAAAAAGCTCATTTTTTTTTTGTTTTATTATTTTTTCTTTAAATTTTTCTTTATCAATATCATTAATCTTGATAGTTCTAATATTAACTAGTTTTAAAAATAATAAAGTGTTTAGATTTTTTATAGGTTCAGATATTTCACCTATATTTAAATTTTTAAGCACTTTATTTATTCTAGGACTAAAACTCTCTGAATTTATCCACCCGATATCACCTAAATCTTGAGCAGATGAAGCAATGCTAAATTTAAGGGCTGTATTTTCAAATCCATTTTCCTGAATTTCTTTCTTAATAAAATCAATTTCACTTTGCAAATTAGACTCCTTGTCAAAATTAATTTCAATTTCTGAAATTTTTAATTCTTTTACTTCACGATTATTCTCAATATAATTGATAACTTGTTTATCTATTTCTTCTTGATTGATTTTAACTTTTTCTTTATAAATATTAAACATAAGTTGTTTCCAAGCAGTTTCTATTTTTAGTTCATTAACAAATAGTTCAAAATTGATACCTGATATCTGAAATTTTTTTTCAAAAACAGGAATATTGTTTGATGATAAAGAAAGAAGTTGATTATTAACATTTAGATCTTTTATCTTTACTTTATATTTTTCCAATTCATTCTCTTTTAGCTTTAAATCAATTAAGTAAGCAAGTGCTCGCCTTTTATTTTTATCAATGTTTATTTGATTAATTATTTGATTAGAAAGTATCAACGAAGTTTTAAGTTTATTTTTTAGGTCGTAGTCAGTAATAATACTATTATTTATTTTCACAATAATTTTATTTTTAAAAGCTTTTACGGATAAAAAATTTAAATTGAAAATTATGATTACTAATAAAAAAATAAGATATCTTTTAAACATTAGTTAAATGCTGGAGTATCGATTCCTCCGAAAGGTGTTAAAGTAATCTTGAAAAATAGTGAATTTTCTGCCTCAAGCTCAGAATCGTTATAAAACTCTCTTCGATATACCAGACCTGCACGTAAACAATCATTAATATACTCATAGCTTAGTCTGTAAAACTCCGAAGAATTAGTAATCAAATTACGCTTAGTTGAAAATGAAAGTATGCCGTTATCTTTTTTATACATTAAACTACTTTTAAAATAATCTTGATTACCAATGTGTTTTTTTTCTTGTAAGTAATTAAAATCAACATTCAAAGCACCAAAATTCATTTGGGTTCCTATTTCATTGTAATTTAATTGTTTGTAATTTTGATCTAAAGCAAAATCATAACTGAGATTTACATTATTGTTTATTTTAATGTTAGTTTCACCAACTAAGTCAGAGAGTTTTTCATCGAGGCTGCTTTCACTAGACATTTTCTTATTTTCTTCTTTATTTATTATTTGAGCTATTGAAAAATCAAAGCTTTGATTTTCATTATTCTTAATTTTATAATCTACACCCAGGGTTCCTGTAAATCCTGTCTCAAAGTTATTAATATGATCTAATCGATCCATACTAAATGCTGTCCTAGGCTGTATTCTTGTTCCTAAATCTTCTTTTCTCATACTACCTGGCGCATACCTAGCAAATATTTTTGGAGTTAGAAAATGCTGATTTCCCCCCTTTTCTTTTTTTAATTGAATTTCCGATTTGTAACCTATAGCTCCAAATACTTCACTCGTAGGTTCTTCTTTATATAGATCAACATTTTTAGACTCATAGTTTAAATTTTTAAAATTGCTTAAAAACTTAGATTTTATTCCATATTTGTTAACAAAATCCTTCGAGCTCCATCTTAAATCATTAACAAAAAAATTAGTAAGTTTATTGGTATCATAATTGTGCATTTTCAAATTTGTCTGTAAATCTAAACTTCCAATATGCTCATCTACAAATAAATTTTTATCTAAAGTTATTTCAGGCGCAATGTACTCATATTTATCATTATAATTATTTTTCAAAGTTTCAAATAGACTAGCACTAAATCCAAAAAATAAATCATTATCTTCGTGAGTAAAATCAATAGAACTTTCTAGCGTGTCTGTCTCATAGTCAACTAGATTGGATTTTAATTTGTAAAGTTTTAGATATTTATCATCTGTAACTTTTTGTAATGATACACTGAGTTTATTTTCACTTTCATTATTTAATTTAAAATTTTTTATAAATTTTGAAAAAAAGTGTGATTTAGAGCCTAACGTTTTTGTGGCACTTTCTCTTTTATAGCCGTCAGTATAACCTAAGTCTGCTATAAAACTAGAGTCTTTAAAAACCTGGTGATATTCTGCATTAAATAAAGGATTTTCATCAACATAAAATTTATTAGTAAAAGTAAAATTTTTATCATTACTTAAATTAACGAAATAAGGTACCGATACTCCGAAACCTAAATTTTTGGAATGTGCGCTAGTTGGTACTAAAAAACCAGATCGTCTGTCAACAGATGGATCTGGGTGAGATAATTTAGGAAAATAAAAAATTGGTAAATCATAAATTTTTATTACTGCATTGTCATAATATATCGTTTTTTTTTGGCTATTATGAAACATCTTTGATGCTTGTATAGACCAAGGTGGGCATTTATCACTTTTTCGATAATCACATAAAGTGAAAATACTCTTGTTAAACTCTATATCTTTTTTATTCATTTTGAGTGTGTTAGCAAAAACTCTTGGTTTATTTTTTTTGTCAGTTTTAAAATTTTGACTGTTTAAGTAAGATTTAATATCAGTGCCTAAAATTTCTTTTTTTTTAGTATCGATGTAAACTTGAGAAAATTTATATTTATTTTCGTCATTATCTAAGATCTCAATATTACCAATAGACTTAAAAATACTATTTTTCGTTTGATAATCAAAATTTTCAACAAATATGCTATTTTCATCCTGATCCTTTACCACCGCTTGAGTCTTTGAATAAATTTTCTTTTCAGAATTATCTAAAATTATATCTGAACCATCGATGGTGTAATTTTCAGATGTTATAATTTTTGTTGGTCCGTAAGTATTCAAAATTTTTGTATTTTCATTATACTTTGCAAATTCTGTTTTTATAATATTATTCTCTTTATCAGTTCCAGTTATATTCTTTTTTAAAATTAAAATCCCAGTGTCTTTATTGTATTCAGCTAAATCACTACTTAATATATATCCTTCTTCGGTTTTAACCTGAACCTCATTTTCAAATAATGATGATTGTTTATTTTTGTCAAGAGTAATATTTTTTGCTTTAATCAAAATATTTTCTGCATAAGACTTTGAACTTAAAAATAAAAATAAAAATAAAAAAATAAAAAAAAATCTACTTTTCATTTATTTGTATTACTCCAATTCACGTAAAAAGTGACAAAGCTATTATAGGAGCCCAAACTGATAATATTAAAGGTATCCTATTAGTTTGACCTAAAGCTAAAGAAAGATCCTTAAAATAAAATATAATAACACTTACCATAAGACCAATTATTATATATTTAACGTTGTCAGATCTCTTAAGGGTATTCATTGTCAATATGGCAGCTAATCCTGTCATCAAAAATAAAAAAAAGGGCATAGATAACATAGTGTGTAAACTTTGATTTAAAAAAGGTTTATTGTAACCGTTGTTTAGTAAACTTTTATAGTTCGTGACTAAATCTAAAAAAGACATAGTGTCAAAGTTTTTAAACAAACTATTAATTTTTTCGAAATTATATATTGAATTGATTCGATAATTCTTAAAATTCTCCTTTTCCAAAATATCGTTTTTATATTTAAAAACTACTGCTTCATCTAAAATCCATATATTTTTTTCAACATTAACCTTGTCTGAAATTATTTTTTCTATAAGACTCGAATTTTCATCTATATGAAAAATAGTTACATCTAATAAATTTTTACCATCTGGTTTTGCTGCAGTTATTATTCTATAACTCGATTTAAGATTTTCTTTTATCCAAAGACCATTTTTGTTAAAGGTAACTAAATGATCAATATCCCTTGAATAATTTGATTTTGTTTTCTCATAAAACTTTGACATTGAGGACGTAATAGGATTTACAAAAAGCAAAATTAAACATCCTAAAACAAATGATGTTATTGCCAAAATTAAAAAGATTTTTAAGTTTGAATAACCGAAGACTTTAAGAGTTAATAAATTTTTATTATTTCTAATTTTCATCATGAACCACATACTTGAAAGAAAAATAATAAAAGGCAGAATTTTAATTATCATACTTGGAATAAAAATACTTGTAAGCATAAGCGGTATAAATATACCAGCTCCCTCTATATTTTTGAAAAATTCTATTTCCTCAAATAAATTTAATATTACTCCAAAACAATAAAAGACTAAAATAAAAACAAAAAACGTTTTTAAAAAATTGATTAAAAGATAATTTAAAAATATTTTATTCATGTTTGATAAGATTCGTTTGAAAATTTGTAAAGTAAATAGATATAAAGAATTAATAACAATACAAATGGCATTAATATAAAAGAGTAAAGAATCAACGTATTTATTCCAGTATACCTTACAGCTAGTTCAGTAAATAAAAGAATTAGAAAACTATAAGAAAATATAGCGACATTTTTAAAATATTTTTTTTTGGTTTTAATTAAAAGAAGAGAACATATTAGAGATAACACTGGAATATAAAATGGAATGATAATACGCCTATTTAGAGTGGATAAAATTTCTTTTTTGAAATCTTCATTACAAAAATTACTTTGAATATATCTTTTATCCACTAAACATTTTATTAAATCAAACGTGCTTGTTTCTTGTATTTTAGGTTCTTTAATAGTTGTATTACTTAGAGAACTAAGATCAATGTTGAGTTGCTCAAATTTAATTATTTCGTTTTCTAAATTTTTTTTTTCAGAAATTATCTGACCATTAAACATAACTAGCATTTTATCGTTAGCAATTCCGCTTTCAGCAAGTATTGTTGTAGACTCTATTTTAGAGGTATTAGAAGACAATTTATTCAAGTTATTACCTTTATCATGTAAAAAAATATTTTTGAGCTCATTGGCAATTTTTTTTTCAACAATAAAAGTAAATCCTTTAAATGAGTCACTAAATTGTTGTGTTCTTACTGTTGGTACAAATGATCCAAAATTTTCACTACTAAGGATTAATCTAGATTTATTTAAAGCTAAAGGTGTGATAATTATAGTAAGCAATAAATATAAAGTTAGTATTATCGCTGATGTGATAAAAAAAAGATTTACTAAATAAATTTTTTTAACTCCAGAGGTCCATAGAATTACAAATTCACTATTTTGTTTGTGTTTCAAAATAAAAATTAACAAAGAAAGTAAAAAAGATAATGGAATAAATTTTGGTGCTATACCAAAAAGATTTAATATTGAATACTTAAAGTAAGTTGTAATATCGTACCCACTATCAACAATTAAGTCTAGGAAATTGACAGCTCTTACCGTTAAAGCAATTACTGATAAACCAAATAAAATAATTAGAAACATCCTGCAAATTTCAATTAAATAATTATGATAAATTTTGTTTTGAAGCATAAGAATATTTCGTATATAAATAATGCATCCATAGATCAAATTCAACTAATGGTTTAACTATGACTAAATATCCATTGAAAACTTATATATTTAGACTTATATAAATGTCTTCTTCGGCCCTTAATTAAAAATTATGTCTATAAAAATAAACTATTTAAAAACTAAAAACAAACCATCATCAAACAAAGTTTTATTTTCTGATGAAAACTTTAAAATTAGTAATCTAAAAAAACACCTTACTAATAATGAATTTGAATTTATAAATGATTTATTAAAAAGTAGTGATCTAAAAAAAAATTTATTAGTTTTTGAACTAAACTCAAAAAAAAAAATTATTTTAGTTTCTATCAAAAACAATTTAAAGATAAGCGGCATAGAAAGCTTAGGTGCAGAATTTTTTGGAATCGTGAATTATGGAAAAAAAAGTGAGTACTTTATAATTTCTGATAGTTTAGATAATAAACATAACAATTTTTTAGGTCATTTTCTTCACGGTCTTAAATTGAAGTCTTATACGTTTAAGAAATATAAAACTAAGAAAGAAGAAAGAAATATTTTAATTAATATCGTAGGAAAGAAGAATATACCTTCCACACAAAAAAAATTAAAATTCAAAGCTTTGGAGGAGGGTACATTCTATGCGAGAGACTTAGTTTCAGAACCTGGAAACGTTTTACACCCAGACGAATATGCTAGAAGAATCAAATCTTTAAGAAAAGATGGTTTAAAAATTACTATATATGATGAAAAAAAACTAAAAAAATTTGGAATGTATGCTTTGCTGGGCGTAGGTCAAGGTAGCATAAGAGGATCTTACTTAGTAACAATGGAGTGGAGAGGCACAAAAAATAATTCTAAACCATTAGCGTTTGTAGGAAAAGGTGTCTGCTTTGACACTGGAGGCTACTCACTAAAACCCGCTAGGTTTATGGAAGACATGACTTATGATATGGCTGGTTCTGCTACTGTTGTGGGTTTAATGAAGAGTTTAGCATTAAGAAAAGCAAAAGTAAATGCAGTGGGAGTTGTAGGTCTTGTTGAAAACATGGTTAGCGGAAACGCTCAAAGACCTGGAGATATTGTCAAATCATACAGTGGCAAAACTATCGAAGTTTTAAATACTGATGCTGAAGGCAGACTCGTTTTAGCGGATGCTCTTACTTTCACAGAAAAAAAATTTAAACCAAAAGTTATCGTAGATTTAGCTACTTTAACTGGTGCAATAATAGTTTGTTTAGGATCAGAGTATGCTGGTCTTTTCTCTAATGACGATAACTTATCGAGACAAATTTCCAATGCTGGAAAAAAAGTTGAAGAGAAAGTATGGAGAATGCCACTCCATGAAAATTATGATAAACTGATGAATTCAAAAAATGCAGATATGCAGAACATTAATTATGTTGGCGGAGCTGGGTCTACAACAGCGGCTCAGTTTTTACAAAGGTTTATTTTGAATAAAACCCCCTGGGCACATTTAGATATTGCTGGAATGGCTTTTTCTAAATACGGAGGTGCATTAAACTCCGGTGGGGCAACTGGTTTTGGAGTTAGATTGTTAAATCAGCTGGTAGAAGAAAATTATGAATAATTTTGAGCAAACTCTATCGATAATAAAGCCAGATGCCGTAGAAAGAAATTTAACAGATGAAATTAAGTTAATTTTTAAAAAAAATAATTTACAAATTAAAGAAGATAAAAAAATCCACATTTCAAAAGACGAAGCTGCTGAATTCTATAAAGTTCATCAATCCAAGCCTTTTTATAATGATTTATGTAACTATCTGTCTTCTGGCCCAATAGTGGTGATGATTTTAGAGGGAGAAGACGCAGTAACAAGAAACAGAAAAATTATGGGAGCGACTGACCCTAAAAATGCAGAAAAAAACACAATAAGAAAATTATACGGTATTTCTATAGATAAAAATTCTGTTCACGGTTCAGACTCAACCGAAAATGCAACAAAAGAAATTGAATTTTTTTTTAATAATTAAATCTAAAAATTTTAATTATAGCCTCAGGATAAGCAGAGTATTCTAGATTT
>MDTG01272016.1_pt1 | contig 10051 bp, 11 predicted proteins | sample 811421 | NCBI WGS metagenome assembly MDTG01 (sample SAMN05326645, study PRJNA326480) | marine metagenome | isolation source: seawater | place: Pacific Ocean: South East | collected 2011 | reverse complement strand
CCGTTCATCACTGGATAAATGATGCATTAATGGCAATATTTTTCTTTTTTGTAACATTAGAAATTAAACGAGAATTTATACAAGGGGAACTTTCAAATATAAAACAGGCATTACTGCCAATTATAGCTGCGGTTGGGGGTATGGTGATACCTGCTCTTTTTTATATTTTAATAAACTGGGGTAATTCAGACACTATGAATGGATGGGCTATCCCTTCTGCAACAGATATAGCATTTTCACTTGGGATTTTATCCCTTCTTGGTTCAAGGGTCCCAATATCCTTGAAAGTTTTTCTTACAGCATTAGCTATTATTGACGATCTAGGAGCTATTCTGATTATTGCATTTTTTTACTCAGGGGATTTAAGTATTCCTTATTTAAGTCTTATTTTGATAAGTTACATAATACTTTTAATTCTAAATAAATTTTCTATTAAAATTTTCTTACCATACTTAATTGTAGGTTTATGTATGTGGTACTTTACCTATAAATCAGGAATACATGCTACCATTGCAGGAGTTTTATTAGCTTCGACAATACCTCATAGATTAAAAGAAAAAGACTTTTCTTTATTACTTAAAATTGAACATGCAATTTCTCCTTATGTAGCATTTATGATTATGCCTTTATTTGCTTTTGCAAATGCTGGGGTAAACTTAGAAGGATTATCAATTTCAAGTCTAATGGCACCTGTCCCATTAGGAATATTATGTGGATTGTTTTTTGGAAAACAAATTGGTGTAATGTTATTTTCTTATGTCGCAATCAAATTTAAATTTGCTGAGCCACCAAGTAAATCAAATTGGTTAAGTATTTATGGTGTATCTATATTGACAGGAATAGGTTTTACAATGAGTTTATTTGTAGGAAACCTTGCTTTTGTTGAAAATACTCAATATATGGATGGTGTTAAGATAGGTGTTTTAACAGGTTCTTTATTATCAACAGTGTTTGGTTATTTACTTCTTTTAATTTCATCGAAAAAGGTAAATGTCAAAGTTTAGGATTTTTTTTTGGATATTAATTTTTATGTTTTCTTTTTTAAATAAAAGTATTTCTGATAATTCAAAAACTTTATTTGATTTTAAGATTAATACAATTAATGGTGATGAGTTGAATTTATCAGCTTATAAAGGTAAAACTGTACTAATAGTGAATGTAGCTAGTAATTGTGGCTTTACCAAACAGTATGATGATCTTCAAAACCTATATGATACCTATAGTGAAAAAGGTTTAGTGATATTGGGTGTTCCTTCCAATCAATTTGGTGGCCAAGAACCAGGATCAGAAGATGAGATAAAAGACTTTTGTAAGACAAATTTTAACATTACATTTCCCATGACAAGTAAATATGATGTAAAAGGTGAAAATGCTCATCCAATTTTTTTATGGGCAAAAAAAAGTTTTGGAAATTCAACAGTGCCCAAATGGAACTTTCATAAAATTCTAGTAAACAAAAATGGCAAAATAGTAGATACTTTTGCATCCTTCACTAACCCAAGATCAAATAAAATTATAAAGAAAATTGAAGATATACTATAATTTTAAAGTAAGACCGTCATACGCAGGAACTACATTTTTAGGTAATTTTTTTTTTAATTGATTATAATCTAAATCAGAATGAAGATTTGTTAATACAGCTCGTTTAGGCTTAAAAACCTTAATCATTTCCAAAGCAGTTTCTAAATTAAAATGAGATGGGTGATATTTATACCAAAGGCAATCAATTATAAGATATTTTAGATTTTTAAAATATCTAAAATCTCTATTAAAAATTCTACTCACATCGCTTATATATGCTAATTTTCTATCAATGATGTAACAAGTTGATTTAACTTTACCATGAAGAACTTTAATAGATTTAATTTTAATTTTCTTTTTTTTATCTTTAATAAATAATTTTTTATTAATTTTATTAAGTTTTAATGTTGCAGGATATTCACTATTATTATTGTTAAAACAAAAAAAAAAGTTTTTTTTAAGATATGAAGAGGTTGTATCGTCAGCATAAACATTAATAGGTTTTTTATTAACAATATAGAAAGATCTTAAATCGTTGATACCATGAGTTTGATCAGCATGCATATGAGAATATAGAACTTTATCAATTTTTTTAATTTTATGATTTAGTAATTGTTGACGTAAATCAGGAGATGTATCAATTAATATATTCTCATCATTACTTTGAATTAAAGCTGAACATCTTGTTCTATAATTCTTTTCATTTGAAGGGTCACAATTTCCAAAAAAACCATCTGGCCTTGGCACTCCCATTGAGCTGCCACATCCTAGAATTATAAATTTCATTAGAAACTTAATTAAAAAAAAGATTATTAAAATTAGAAGTTGTTATATTGTCAATCTCTGACTTATTAACACCTTTTATTTCAGCAAGTTTTTTTACAGTAAAATCTATAAATGATGGTTCATTTTTTTTCCCCCGATTAGGAACTGGAGCTAAAAAAGGACTATCAGTTTCTACTAAAATTTTATTTAAAGGTATAAACTTAAATGTTTCTTGTAAATCGGATGAATTTTTGAATGTAATTATTCCACTTGCAGAAAAAAAAGCGTTTAAATCAAGAAGTTTTTCAGCAAAATTTTTTGAACCTGTGAAACAATGCATCAAAATTTTAATTTTTTCATTTTTATATCTATTTAAAATATTAAAAGTTTCATCTTCAGCACTTCTTGAGTGTATAATCAAAGGGGCATTTGTAGCTATCGCAGCCTCAATATGTGTTTCAAAACTTTTAATTTGATCATCTCGATCACTATTTTCATAATAGAAATCTAAACCAGTCTCACCAATACCAATAATTTTACGGTTTTTATTAAAGTGTTTTATAATAAAATCGCTAGTAATGTTGTTATCTTTTGTTTCATGTGGATGAATACCAATAGTTCCATATATTATCTCATCTCTTTCAATTATTTTACTAACTCTGTCGAAACTTTCAATTGAAGTTGAAATTGTCAAAAGTTTCTCTATTCCTATATTTTTAGATCTTTCTAGAATATTCGGCAAATCACTAAATAAAGGTTCATGATCTAGGTGACAGTGTGAATCAATCATTGTTTTTTTCTATTTTTTTAAAAAGTATATCTATTTTATTAATTTTTTTTCCTTTAGTTAAAAACTCATTACTTTCTATTGAAGAAAAATCAATATCTTTTTCAATTATATCAAAGATTTTTAAAGCTTTAAGGGAAGAATCAGGAATTATTGGATATAAAAGGAAACTTATTTTTCTAATAATTTCTAACGTGGTAAATACAATAGTATTTAATCTAATTGAATCATCTTTTTTTTTCCATGGTTCTTGATCATTAAAATATTTATTTGCTTCAAATAAAGAATTTACAATATAATTTATGTAAAAGTTAATATCTTGATTATCAATTTTTTCTCTTATGATAGATAAGTTGTCTTTAAATTTATTTAAAATATCCAAATCGGCTTTTTCAAATTTGATTTTACTCGGAATTTTACCATCACAATTTTTAACCGTAAAAGCAGTTGTTCTTTGACATAAATTTCCAAAATTATTAGCCAAATCACTATTAATACAATCCTCCAAGCGTTCTTGAGAAATATTTCCATCATTTCCAAAGGAAACTTCTTTGATCAAATAATATCTAAGTGGATCAAGCCCATATTGGTTGATAATTTCAATTGGATCCAATATATTTCCTTTTGATTTAGACATTTTTTCGTCACCAGATAATATCCATCCATGTCCATAAACTTTTAAAGGTAACTGAATTTTTGCTGCAAGTAGAAATGCTGGCCAGTAAACTGCATGAAATCTAAGTATATCTTTACCAATAATATGAATTGTAGCTGGCCAAAAACTTTTAAACAGTTTATCATTTGTATTAGGATAATTAAGCGCACTAATATAATTTGTTAAAGCGTCCAACCAAACATATATAATATGATTATCATTATTTGGTACTTTAATTCCCCATGAAAAACTTTTTCTACTAACTGATAAATCTTTTAAACCACTTTTTACAAAACTTACTACTTCATTTTTTCTAGATGTTGGTGAAATAAAATTTGGGTTTTTTTCGTAAAATTCAAGTAAAGGTTTTTCCCATTTTGATAGTCTAAAAAAATAAGATTCTTCATCAACCCATTCTACTAATGACTTAGATGAAATAGATATCTTTTTACCATCTATTTCTTCAATTTCATCTTCATTATAAAAAGCTTCGTCTGAAACAGAATACCATCCAGAATATTTTGATAAATAAATGTCATCATTTTTTTCCAATTCTTTCCATAAATGTTGAACCGATTTAATGTGCCTTTCTTCTGTTGTCCTTATAAAATCTGTATTTGTAAGGTTTAAAGTTTTAGACAAATCACTAAATGTTTTACTTATGTCATCACAAAATTTTAATGTTTCAACCCCTTCTTTTTCTGCAGCTCTTTGAATTTTTAGACCATGTTCATCTGTGCCAGTTAAAAAATGCACCTCAAATCCATCAATTCTTTTAAATCTTGCAAAAAAATCAGCAATTATACTTGAATATGCATGTCCCATATGGGGCTTTGCTGATGGATAGTAAATAGGTGTACTAATGTAAAATGATTTAGTCATTCTTCAATTGACGTTTGAATTGAATAAATAAACTTTCAATATCAAGATTAAATTTTTTAATATTATCAATGGTTTGAATAAACTTCGTATAGTGTTCATAATTTTTTGTGTTTTTAATATTATTTAAAAAATACATTTGAATTAAACTGTATATCAAATTTATATCTAAAGTTTCTTTTTTATAATAATTTTCATCAATTATCTTTAACAAAAGGTCTTTGAGAGTAATATTTGTTAAGTCAATATTATTTTCAATTGAAAAATTGTAAAACTTAATAAAATCTCCTGTAGTAAAGTAATGAGGAATTAAGTTTTTATTAAAAAGATCATTTATATTTTTATTGGTAATTTTACTAAAAACATCCTTTATCTCTTTTTGGCTTAAACTTATCCTAAAATTAAGACATCTTGAATTTATTGTGGGTAAAATCCTCTGGGAATTGTTAATTAAAATAAAATATATATTATCATTTGGCTCTTCTAAGGTTCTCAATAGTGCATTATTTGAATTCAAATTCATTAATTCTAAATTATCTATCAAAATAAACCTTGGTTTATTGTTAAAAGAGGATTTATTACAAAAATTAATTAGTTCACGTATTTGATTAATTTCAATATTTTTTTTATCTTTTTGAACATCAATTAAATATAAATTTGAAGAAGAATTATTATTTACTAGTTTAAAGGATTTGTTATTTTCGTTAATTCTAAAATTCTCTAAGTCGTACGGATAACTTTCATTTTTAGATAGAACATAATTTATAAAATGTAAAGAAAGAGTAAATTTGCCTAAACCTTTTGATCCTGTCAGTAAAATCTTGTTAGGTAGGTTTTTATTATCATATAAAGATTTTAATTCATTAAAATGACTAGTAAGGCCATACAAATTAACTTGTTCAAGTGGACTCATTTTATCTAATTAATTTTTCAATCTGATTAATAACCAACAACTCATTTTTCTTAATTTCTAAATTTGAATTCATAATAAAATATTTATTAGCTTTTTTTTTAGCAATCTTCATAAAACCATTTTGAACTTTTCTATAAAAATTGGTATTAAATTTATCATATCTATTCAATTTTTTTCTTTTCATAAGTCTTCGTGTCATGTTCTTTTGACTAACTATATTTAGAAATGTAAAATCAACCTTCAAACCATCTAAAATGTATTGATTAACAATATTTATCAATGAAAGACTCAAGCCCATACCGTAATGTTGATATGCAATAGTTGAGTCAACAAATCTGTCAATCAGAATTACTTTTTTTTTATAATTTTTTTTTAAGGTGTCAATATTTTCACTCCGTGAAGATAAATATAATAATAGATCTGTTGTTTTATTGAATTTTGATTTTTTATTTAAAATCAATTTTCTTATTTTCTCTGAATTAGGATTTCCACCCGGTTCTCTTAAAAGTAAAAAACTGATTTTTTTTTTTTCTTAAATAATTTGCAACCTTTTTAATATGATGAGATTTGCCAGAACCTTCAATGCCCTCAAAAACTATAATTGGTTTTTTAGACATCACCCCAGATTAAGTAATTTAAAGATCTAATTAATCTTGAAAATATATTTAATTTCTTAACTTCCTCTATTGAATGAAGGTCATATTCACCAATGAGCTCATCATCATAAACTAGTTTTAATTTTGCAATTACTTGATCTTTTTTAATTGGAGCCTCTATAGGACCTTTATAATTTACGGAAATTTTTAAACGATTTTTTCTTGCTTTTTTTATCGTTTTGTAAATGTCATTTTTAGAATAAACACCCACACTATTTTTTTGTCCCAACCATATTTCTACTTCAGAAATTACTTTATCTGACTCTGTAATTTTTACTAAATCAAAATTTGTTAAACCATATGTTAATATTTTTGTACTTTGTCTTGCTCTATCAGCTTTAGTATCAAAACCACTTCCAACAGCAATTAAACGTCTTCCATTTCTATTTATTGAAGAAGCTAGAGAATATTTTTCTACAGCTAAATAACCTGTTTTAATTCCATCTGCTCCTAAATTTTTGTAAAGAAGAGGATTTCTATTACCTTGTGTAATTGGATCACCCCCTGTTCTATCCCAGGTAAATTCCATTTCTGCAAAATACTCATAAAATTTAGGATGGGTTTTAATTAGATAGTTAGACATTATAAGAATATCTCTAACAGTAGAGTAATTATCTGGATCATTGATCCCTGATGAATTTGCAAAGTTTGTATTCTCCATGCCAAGCTCTTTAGCTTTAGATGTCATTAAAATTGCAAATTCTTCCTCAGTACCTGCGATCCCCTCAGCTAAGGCTATGCATGCATCATTACCTGAAGCAACTATAATTCCTCTTAATAAATCTTCTACTGAAACTTCATCGTTAACCATAATAAACATTGAAGAAAATCCTGCTGTCGATAAACGCCAAGCTTTTTCAGAAACAATAAACTTGTCATCTAAATTTAGATCACCAGATTTAATAAAATCAAAAGCTATTATCGCTGTCATAATTTTGGTCATGGAAGCTGGATATATAGATATGTCAGCATCTTTTTCATACAGAATTTCTCCTGAATAAAAATCCTGTAAGATTGCTGTTCGGGCATTTATCTGAAATTCGCTATAAGAATTAGATGAAAACAAAAATAAAAAAATAAAAATATGTATAATTTTTTTAATCATTACGAATTACTTCAAGGTTATCAAAATTTAGAACGGTTGTTTTATTATAAGAATTTTTCAAAGAATTTATATCATTAAATGGTCCTAAAATAACTCTAAATTTCGTTTTTGAAAGAGATATAATATTAAAATTTTTTAAAGAAGTTTCATTTCTAATTCTATCTAGCATTTGTAAAGCCGACTTTTTATAATAAAAATCAGCAATCTTTATTGAATATGAAAATTTCACAGATTCTTTTTTTACTTTTTTAATTTGAGTATTATTTAGATCATTGATTACAATTCCATCTACAGGTGCCTTTTGAGCAACTTCTTTTTCTTCTTCCCATGTTTTAGTTTTTTTTGCAATAAATGAGGAATTATTAGATATTAATGATATTTCAACATATGGTTCACTTAAATTAATTTCTAGATCCTCAGCAATTCTTTGAGTTATTACTGAGTTAAAAAAGTGTGGATAATCAGATTTATTCGATTTAACTTTAGCTATTACTGTTTTGTTGTTCAATAAATTAGTAATTTTAACACTCGAATTTTTTTTTAAATTTTTTTGAAAAATTAGATATGATCTATTATCAATCTTTTTATTCACTATTTTCTTTTGAAATAAGCTCTCACTATAAATTAAAGTAAACCCTTTATTTATAAATCTATCATTAACTTTAAATTGTTTTGAGGTATCATAATTACTAACTGAACAATTAGTTAATAAAAAAATTGATAAAATTATTAAATACCTATTAAAGTTCATTTTTAAATTTATCCTTTAAGGTACAAACTGCTAAACTAAATCTTAATGATCTGTTCCATTTTAAAATTACCTCATAATTATTAAAAACAATATATGCTGGATTTAATTTATCAGCATCAATTACTATATCTTTATCAGGGGTTACTATAGCTACAATTGTGTCAAAATTTAAATCTTTGGGTAAATTATTTCCATTTAAATATTTAACAAAAAAACTTAGCTTTTTTTTATTTTGAATTTTTTGAGCTGAAGTATTTAAATATTTATCAGGAATATTCTTATTTAACGAGACTTTATAAAAACAAGGTTCATTTTTCATCCAACCTATTTTAGATAGATAATTAGCTGCAGATGCAAAAGCGTCTACATTATTCTTTAAATTTAACTTATCATTTTTGTTATAATCTATTGCGTAATTATTAATTGTGCTTGGCATAAATTGAAAAAAACCAAATGCCCCAGCCCATGATCCATATAAACTTTCATAGTTTACTTTCTTTGCCTCTATCAATTTTAATAGTGTTATAAGTTCATTTGTAAAAAATTTGGACCTTCTTTTATCAAAACTTAAAGTTGCTAAAGAAGACAAAATATCCATTTTTCCAACATAAGTTCCAAAGTTAGTTTCTATGCCCATCAATGCTAACATCAATTCTTTTTCTATTTTAAACTTAGTTTCTATTTCATTAATTAAATTTTCATTTTTGAGATATAAATCTAATCCTTGTTTCAATTTCTTTGATGATGTTCTTTTAGTAATATAAGTTTTTGTATCTTCATAAAATTCAGGTTGATATCTGTCATATTTAATTACGTTAGGAAGGTACTTAGTATTTTTAATTGCTAGGTTAAATGTTTTTTCTGAGATATTGTTAGATAGTGCTATGATCTTAAAATTATTCTTCCATTTTTCAAACTCTAGATTTACATCAGCATAACTTGAGCTAAATAAAGATATAAATATAAATAAAAAAAACTTAGTTATTCTCATATAAATCTTTCAAGTATATAATTACAGCAACCCATATAATAATAAAGCTTAGAAATTTTACTAAAGAAAAGGCCTCATTATAATAAAAATAACCTAAAATGAACTGTAATGTAGGTGTAATATAAAAAATCATGCCTGTTGGTCCCAAGCCTATTAATTCAACACCTCTGACATATAAAAATAATGGAATTACAGTCATAGGACCAGCTAAAATCAAAAATAAACTTAATCCAGGGTTTGAAAAATTGAAATCATTGAAACCATTTTTAGATATCAAATAAAAAACGACTAGTGCAAAAGGAAATATGAACAGGCTTTCGATTAAAAGTCCTACATCTGTGTCTACATTAATTTTTTTTCTAAATAAATTATAAAAGGCCCAACTTAAGGCAACAATTAAACCAACCCACGGTAGACTTTTTAAATTAAAGAAAATTAAAAACAAAATTGAAATCACAACAAGAATAATCGAAAAAATTCTTTTATTATTTAATCTTTCTTTAAAAAAAATATTTCCTAATAGAACACTTATTATTGGCATTATAAAGTAACCAAAACTTGCATCAATTATTCTTTCTGTAGCAACAGCATAGATCCAAATAGCCCAATTTATAAAAATAAGAAAACCCGAGGTAAAAAGGAAAATTAATTTTTTTAGATTAAAGACTATTTCTAAAAATAGTTTCCATTTTGATAAAAATGTAGTTGTGATGATTAACATCACAGCAGTCCATAAGCATCTGTGAACTACAAGTTCTACATGACCTATAAAAGAAACATATTCAAAATATATTACTCCAATAAATCCCCACCAAAAAGATCCTAATGATGTTAGTAACAAACCTTTGTTAAAATCTTTATTCATAGATAATTAAAAGAATTAAATAATAACCATGTTAAATAGACTATTTTATAGTTGAATTATATATTTTTAATTATAAAAGCTTCTTTAACGGAGAGATGGCTGAGCGGTTGAAAGCACCGGTCTTGAAAACCGGCAAAGGGGCAACTCTTTCCTGGGTTCGAAT
>MDTG01247725.1_pt1 | contig 10051 bp, 7 predicted proteins | sample 811421 | NCBI WGS metagenome assembly MDTG01 (sample SAMN05326645, study PRJNA326480) | marine metagenome | isolation source: seawater | place: Pacific Ocean: South East | collected 2011 | reverse complement strand
GCATGTGGATCATGAGAAAATATTTGGCAGACATGAATCCGGTTGAAGCCATGGAATTCATCAATGACCGATTTATCAAGACCAAAAACAACGAAGAATTCCTGATCTCAATGAATTCCTAGAACAAAAAAAGCCTTCCGGATGGAAGGCTTTTTTTTTAATAAAATATTTTTACTAGAGAGAGGCGATAAACCTGGCCAACTTTGACTTGAGGTTGGCAGCCTTGTTAGCATGAATAATATTTTTTTTTTGCCAATTTGTCAACCAAAGAAACCACACCTGGGAATTGTTTGTTAGCTTCTTTTTTAGTCGTCACACTTCTCAACTTACGAATCGCATTCCTCGCAGTTTTGTGTTGGAATCTGTTGCGCAAGCGCTTTTTGTTGTTGGAGCGAATTCTCTTTAATGCAGACTTATGATTTGCCATATAATTATTTTAAAAACTTGTAGCCCGTAGGGGACTATAACCTTTGATTTATATTTTTAAATACTCAGTAAAACAGTACGTATTTACTAGGGTTTTTTATTTTTTTTTGTTTTGTGTCTTTTTAATACTTTTGAACCTTACACATTTCCTTACACATGGGGTTTAGCTTGTTTAGAAATTCAATAAGATTTTATTATTACATAAAAGGTAAACAATATGCTTATTCAACAAAGATAAAAATAAATAAAGAAAATTGGGATTATAAAATAAAAAGACCTTATGCAAAAAGGGGTGAAATTGGAAAACAAAACAGAGATATAACAAACACATTAAATGAATACCAAAGGGCATTTGAATTACTTAAATCTCAATACAAAGAGGCATTAACTAAAAAAATAGTAAAACAGCAATTCGATAAATACTTTCATAATGTTAAAGAGCCAGTATTAAAAAAATATTATTCTCAGTTTTACAAGGAGTTTCTACAAGAAAAAACAGAAATGCAATCTTTAACCAGACATTCTGTATCTAAATACGTTGTACTTAATCGGAGGATTGAGGAAATGCAAGAAGCAAACAAGATCAAATATTCTTTGACTGACTTCAATAATAAGTTTTTTGTGAAGTTTATTAGTTATTTGAGAACCGACTTGGACATATCAGACAATACCCTTTCAAGATACATAACAGCGTTTAAGTCTTTTTTAAATTGGTGTGCAAAAAATGATTACGAAGTAAACAATGATTATAAAGATGTAAAAATTAAAGAAAGAGAAACATCACAAATTCATTTAACAAATGAAGATTTAGTTGTATTAGAAGAAGTAAAACTTTCAAAATTCTTAGACTACTATAGAGACCTTTTTTTAATTGGTGTATACTCAGGACAAAGGTTTAGTGATTATCACAGATTCAATAAGAAGTACAGACAAGGTGATTTTCTTATTATAAGAGCAAAAAAAACAAGCGAGTTTAGTTACATCCCACTTACTAATAAGCTTTTAAATCTTTTAGATAAATACGAATGGGTTTTCCCAAAGATAAGCGGTCAAAAATTTAACCCACATGTTCAAAAAATATGCAAGATTGCAGGGTTTAATGAAATTATTCAAGTAGATAAGTTTTACGGAAACAAAAAAGTAAGCAAGGATGTTCCAAAATGGAAACTTATTGCTAGTCATACTGCACGAAGAACCTTTATAACCTTATCAGAGCAAAAGAATGTACCTATAAGTATGATTATGCAAACAACAGGCATAAAGTCTTTGAAAACACTAAGAAACTACATTAAATTTGATAAGGACAAACTATTCGAAGCTATTTCTGAGGCTTGGGATTAGTATGCTTTTTAAATTCTCCTAAAACTTGCTCTGCTTTTTCATCAGTTCCTTTTTTAATAGAAAGTAAAAAATCCATTTCCATTTATGTATGGATCTGCATCAGTGATGTGATAATGGTAAATACCGTCGGGATAATCACTAGTTTCATGACTATGACCGTGATATTCGTCAAGATTATCGTTTGTAACTCTCTTTTCTTTTTCCTGTGGACCATAAACAGGGAAACCATCTAATAGAAAACCTAACAAAGCGTCACTTCCTCTATTAGAGGTTAAATAAAATGGTTCCAAATGATAATGATATTCTTTACTTCCAGTAGGGTGTCCTCCGTACTGGTCAAAAGAATTAATTTCATTCGTCAGGGGCTGATTGTTAGGGCCGGCATACTGATTAAAAAAGGCTACACCATTTAGAGAAACACCTATAGATCCTAGAGGCGTTTAAGCTTTTATAGTTGCCTCGACAGGGTTTATTGGTATTTTGTAAACATAATCAAAAGTGCCTATTGTATTAGGATTTAAATTAAAACTCGTATTTGTACCATTATAGGCCTCATACAATTCATTGTTGGTTGGATAATATGGGCTTTTATGATCTGGTGCTCCATCAACTTTTATAACAACGAAATCCCCATCTAAATAGATTCTTGAGGCAGCATAAAATTTGTTAAATACTGAAGGAACTCCATCTTCAGCGATATTTTCAGTTTCATCATATGATTCATTTACACTATCAGAATTTGATGTAGAGTTTGTGTCTGAAGTGGAATCAGTGGATGTATCTGAACTTTCAGAAGAACTATTTGATGAATCATTTGTTTCAGTTGATGTAACTGAAATATTTTTTGAATTATCTTCAGCATTATCTCCTTTACTGCACGAAATGAGTGAAATAAAAATTAGGATTTGAAGATTTATTATTAGTTTTTTCATTGGTTTAATAAAATTAATCTCAATAATATAAACATCTGCATAAGACTATCAATATCTGTGTTGTATATAAATATATATTATGATTGTCACGTAATTAAAAAAATACTGTTATATAATTTATTTTTGTTAGATATTAATTTTTTTTTTAGATTCCTGATGAGTTAATATAATTTGACTTCAATTTTATATAATTGACAAAAAAAAATTAAATGATAATTTCCAAGGTGGCGACTTTTAATAATGTACCAACTTTTTACACTTATGATTATTTTTTTCAGAAAAGGTATTAACTATATCATGAGACAAATTTCTAGTTTTCAATGTGCCGCCAAATTTTATCATCAATGAATTTTGAGTTGTCTCCAATACAATTATAACAGGAGTTTTCTTTAAACTTATATTTATTTTCTATTTCATTCGTTAAATATATCCCAAGCCCTGGTTGATCAGAAATAATAAGTTTTCCATTTAATATTTTCCATGGATTTTTTACTAACTCATTTCTAATTTGGTATTTTGGCATTGGCCATTCAGCCATCTTTCCTTCATTAGCAATTGCTACATGATAGTTAGCCAACATGCTTACCGGGCCACCCCAAGTGTGAACATATACATCTGTTTTTTTATTATTACATAAATTAAATATTTCATTTACTGCAGATATTCCTCCAATTACTGTTGCGTCTGGCTGAACTATGTCATAAATATGTTTATCAATTCTAAGCTTCATATCATAAGTATTCGTTACGATTTCTCCTCCAGCTAGTTTTACAGACAACTTATTTTTTAAATTTGAATAATTATCTAATCCTTCAATTCCAAAAACTTCTTCCATGAATAAAAGTTCATAATGAATCTGATCTTGTATTTTACTAAAAAACTCAATTACTTGATTTACAGTATTTCCTGGAGTTGATAAATTTTGTGTCATGTCAATAGCAATTTCAACCCCTTTTGTTTTTCCTTCTCTAAGGACATACCTAGATTTATATATATCTGATCTCCTCGCTCTTATTTTGAAATTTGAAATTCCTAAACTTTCTAAATAATCAAATTCTTCATCAATAAATTCAGGAGAGATAGAATCTCCACCACTTCCATAAAGCTCTATTGAGTTTTTAGAGTTTTTATTTAATAATTTATAAAGGGGAATTTCTTGAATTTGAGCTACACAATCAAAGATTGCAATATCAATTGCGCTTATTACATGTTGTGCTGCGCCTTGATAACTCCAATAACCAGTTATTAATTTTATTTTTTTGATAATTTTTTTAATATTATTACAGTCCTCTCCTATCAGAGATGGCCTAATTAAATTGACAATTTCTGTAAAAACCTTTGGAGCAAAAACAGCCAAATAACCCTCCCCATAACCTGTTAATCCATTCTCTAATTTGATTTCAACTAATCCAATGGTTTTATACCCTGAATTTAAATGTTTTATAACCTCAAAATTCTTGTTTATGTCTGAATATGGACAACTTAGTAAAATTGGTCTTATCTCCTTAATTTTCACACGACAATGTTCTTTGGTAGAGTTTTATTTTTAAATCTAAATAAATTTTCTTTAAAAAAAATAATCTTATCATTTACTTCATTTTCGTATCCACCTCCTGAGTGTTGAGATAAAATTATATTTGGAATGGACCACAGGGGATTATCATTAGAAATTGGTTCGTTGTCGGTTACATCCAAAAAAGCTCCCGCTAATTTTTCATTTTTGATATTATGGATTAGAGTCTTTTCATCTATTAAAGATCCTCTTCCAACATTAACAATTATTGATTTTTTTTTTAATAAGTTGATTCTATAATTGTTAAGTAATTGCCTTGTTTCATTATTCTCAGGAAGACAGCCGATTAAAATATCAACATTAGGTAAATGATTGTCCAAATCATTAGTATTTATTAGATCAGCATCATTTTTAAATTTATCATACATTAGGATTTTACAATTAAATTTTTCTAAAAGATTTTTAATTTTTAACCCAATTGACCCAGCTCCTAATATCAATACACTAGAGCCGTTTAATAAATTGAGTGTAGGTCTTATCCTAGAGCCTAACCACTTTTTTTTATCTTTTAGAGATAAAAGTCTATTAATTCCTCTTTTTAAACTCAAGATTCCAGCTAAAGCAGTTTCAGCAACTGGGATTGAAAAAAATCCCCTCAAATTTGAAATCTTTAAACCAGGTATTTTAATCTTGGAATATTTTTCAAAACCAACTGATTCAAGCTGTATCCATTTTAAGTTTTTTGATTTTGTAACCCAATCTAACTCGGGATTACCAAAACAGACCTCACAATTCATGAAATTTTCAAATGATTCTTCCCTTGAATCCTCCATGAAAAAAAAATTATCATCTATTTTTTTTTTTAAAAAATCTTTTTGAGTGTCATTCAAGGAAACATAACAAAATATATTCATAATACTTATTTAAATAAACTTACTCAGAAAAATCTAATCCATTAGTTAGCCACTCAATATTAAAGCTAGTTAAAGACATCCATGCATTCTTATAATGAGAACCTGTTAATGTGCCTCCCTCGTAGAAGCAATGTATCATTCCATTTGGGGTAACTGCAAGATCAGAGTAACCAGATATTCCTGGATCAATTTCTTTTTTAACTGGCCAACTAATTCCTTCATCATAGCTCATTCTAATTGTTAGATTTGACCTAATTCTAGCACTTGCAGATAATTTAGTATGGCCAACCTTTGCACCTATATGAGTCTTTCTACTGTCTGGGTTGCAAAAAAGAATTCTATTTTTTTTATTTAAGGGTTTTTTACTATACCTAACCATACTGGCAAAACAAATTGGCTCAAAAAATGCATCCGCATATTCCGGAGGAGTCCATCCAGTTGCGCCATCTTTACTGAAGGATACTAATCTTCTAAAATTTGTTGATTCGTTTCTTATATTAAACATTATCCTACCATCAGCTAATTCTATTACAGATGTTTCATTGGGTACAATAACCTCGTCATTATTTTCAGCAACTACATCTCCTCTATTCCACGTTTTTCCATCATCATCACTATAAACAGACACGACTATAGAGGGTCTATGCCCTCTTTTATCTGGGCCAAATTCCTTTGAGCTACCGTCGGATAGCCAAAATGGTACAACTAATCTTCCTGAGCTTGTTTTAATTCCATGTCCAGGGCCAGGAGCCATTACTATCCAGTTGTAAAAACTCTTATACCCTTCAACTATTTTAGTGATTTCAACAGGTTTTTCGAAAGATTTTCCATCATCCTTTGAAAAGGTATAATAGCACTTTTCATAATTACTTTGATACAATAGGTGAACAACTCCAGTTTGTTTGTCAACAATTGGAGTGGCATTATCAAAAGGAATTATACCCCCACCTGCAATTACTTTCATTGAACTCCATGTTTCTCCGAAATCTGTACTTCTTTTTAGAACAATATCAATTGGATCCCAATCACCTCCTTCATTTTTTCTTGCAGCAGCAAAGGCAAGTAGTGTCCCATTTTTGGTACAAACGAGAGATGGTATTCTGTAAGTATAATAATCAAGACTTTTAGAAGGTTCAAAGATTACTTTTCTTCTAAAAAATGATTCATCTAGTGAATCTTGAGAGTAACTGCTCAAGCCCGATATCATAATAAAAAAAATTATAGAGAGTAAGGTTTTTTTCATTGTTCACTTATTTAATTAATTTGATAATAGTTTTTACAAAAATAATTTAAACAATTTATCAACCAGGTGTTTTGAATATGAAAAATAAGTCAAATTTGATTATTACTGTTTTTGTAATTATTTTTCTAATGATACCGACTGTCATTTTTTCATAAATTTATTTATCTGTCAGCATTGTAAAAAAAAGTAGGGTATTCCAAAAGTCATTCGGTTAACTTATAATAATGAATAATATAAAATATAATTTTAGAAAATCTTTAATGAGACTGTTGTTTTTCCTCAGCATGGCCTGCAGTAAAACTGACGATTACACCTCAATAGAGGAAATGACGCCCGAGAGCTTGAGCCTGTCTCCGAATATCCTTTTAGTGATCACTGATGATATGGGAGTGGATGCCACTCCTGGCTATGGTTTGGGCACCGTGCAGCCCCATATGCCCAACCTGATGCAGTTGCAAGCCAGTGGTCTCACCTATAACAATGTTTGGTCGGCGCCCATGTGTGCGCCTACCCGCGCCTCCATCATTACCGGAAAATACGGAATCAATAGTGGGGTACTCAACACCACCAATGCAGGAAACATTACTGAAACTGAAACAACAATTCAAGCTTACCTCGATCAACAATTAGGCAATTTATATGCCAGTGCCCTGATCGGCAAATGGCACCTATCCAACAATGAGCACAACCGACCTAATGAGATGGGTATCGACCACTATGCAGGATTTATTCCCGGCACCCTTAAAGATTACAACCAATGGGAACTCACAATCGATGGACAAACTACTACCAGTGAAGAATATATTACCAGGCAATTGACCGATTTGGCCATTAAATGGCTAAATGAGCAAGAAAAACCCTGGTTTTGTTGGTTGGCCTACACAGCCCCCCATTCCCCTTTCCATTTACCCCCAGCCGAGATGCATTCTCAAGGCAATCTTGTGGATGATCCTGCCAGTGTAGAAGCCAATCCTAGACCTTACTATATGGCCATGATAGAGAGCATAGATTATGAAATAGGGCGATTGTTGAGTCAAATTCCTACAGTGGAACGGGAAAATACCGTGGTAATTTTTGTGGGGGACAACGGTACACCTGGTAGTGTGATACAAACGCCCTTCTTATCCAACCGATCCAAAGGCTCCTTGTACCAAGGAGGTATAAATGTCCCTTTGATAGTCTCTGGCCATGGGGTGAGCCGAAAAGGGCAGCGGGATAACAGCCTCATTCATACTACCGATTTATTCGCTACCATTGCCCAAATCGCAGGAATGGATAACCCCCAATACCTTGACAGTCAAAGCTTTTACACAACTTTTTCTGAAGCGGCTCCAGGCCCTAGAAATTATAATTATTCGGAAATTTTGGATTTTCAAAAACCTGCAAAATCGGGCTATACCATTCGAAATCAGCGCTATAAATTAATTGTCCTAGACAACGGCAGCACTCGTCTTTACAATCTTCAAGAAGACCCTTACGAGCAAAACAACTTGATGAATCTAAATTTAAATACCGAACAACAAATCGTTTTGGAGCAATTACAAGCACAAGCTATGGTTATTCGGTGAGCTAATTGTAGTGGTTGTGACACCTTTGGTATTAGTAGAATATGACTTTAATTATTAAGAGTCCCTCGATATGATAAAAATGATTAAAGAACACTCAATAATTACCTAACAAAACCAACAAATATTTTTCATTTGGAAATAAATTTTAGAATAATCAAAAAGGGTTTGAGTTACCAGAATTTAAGGATGAGGATATGATAGCGATTTAGTTGGTATACATCTCATTAACTGTGTAATCTGATGCGGTAATACTTTCTTCGATTTATGCCATAAAACTCTGCATATGGTCTCCACTTAAACAGTTTAAAACAATAAAAATCTTTTTTTCGTTTTCAGGAGCATGCCAGTGAAAAACGTGAAAAATTAGTGCAGCTCTCCCATTGGTTGATTATAATAAAAAGATTTTCCCATTGAGGGAATGTATTGCAAATCTCAAACTTAACTACTGCAGTAATCATTTCAGATTATATATAGTTAATAAACTAATTATAAAATATTTTTTAAATCAAAACGAAAAGAAGTGCAAGATCTAAATTGGCGTGATATGTCAGTTTAAAATAAAAATTAACTTTTTATAACCCTGCTAATGCAATTCATTTGCCCAAACTTTCATTTTACCGACACCTCTATTTGACCATGTAAAATAAGGAATTGCTTTGTAGTCATTAACTGAAATTGAATAGATTCCATTTAAAAGGTCTGTTTCTTCTCGAATTTTAAATGGACCCATTGCATTGATTGCAATACTATCAATTGGTTTGATATTATCTATTTCCTCAAAAGCAAATACGATGGGACCCCTTTCAATTGAAACTTTACCTAAATTACTTTCCACAAGGGGATTTGCTCGGACCGAACGAACCTTCATCGAAAACTTTATATCAACTCTATCTTTTGATTTCCAGCCTCTATCCAACACAATATAATTCTCCTCTATAACAGGATTAATGATTTCACCATTAATTTTAACTGTCATCGGCAAATCTGCTTTATTTGCAAACTGATAAAGGTTTCCATTGATAACCTCATTACGAGCCCAATAGGGTATTCTTAATTTCATTACAAAATTTGCTTCATCTGATAATGTAACATTGAAATTTACATTTCCATCCCAAGGCATATTGGACTGTTGACTAAGTTTAATCTTATGATTATTGATTTGAATTTCAGTCTCATTGCTAACATACATGTTTACAAATAAATCATTCTGATTATGTGAGTATATCAATTGTGGTATAGAAGGTAAAAATCTTATTAAATTTGTTGGGCAACAAGAGCAATCAAACCAACCTTTTCGAGTACATGAACCCTTATTAAACTTGTATTTACCATTTGATTCGAGCGCATTGGGGTAAAAGAAGTTTGTTCCATCTAACGACAATCCTGAAATTAAACCATTGTATAGTGTTCTTTCAATGATATCAAAATACTTGGTGTCCCCTGTTAAATTAAAAAGGCGGTGATTCCAATAAACCGAACCAATAGCGGCGCAAGTTTCGTTATAGGCTGTAAGATTTGGTAACTCATAATTCTCTCCAAAGGATTCTTCTTCATGTCTTGCTCCTATACCCCCAGTAATATAAATTTTTTTGTGAACCATGTTGTCCCATAATGCATTTACTGCGTTAAGATATAAGGAGTCTTTTTTCAATGCAGCTATATCCGTCATTGCTGCATACATGTAAACTGCTCTGACGGCATGACCTACAACTTCCTTTTGTTCATGAACTGGGAGGTGATCTTGCGAATAATAAGGACCTCCATATAGTTTGTGATTTCTAGGTTCACCCCTGTGGTCGAGGAAATATTTTGCAAGGTTGAGATATTCATCTTTTCCTGTTATTCGGTAAAGTTTTATAAGTCCTGTTTCTATAATCTGATGACCAGGGACCTCTTTTATTTGATCAATACCATCACCAAAGGTATTTACCATCAAATCAGCATTTAAAAGTGCAATATCCAGGAAATTCCTTTTACCAGTAGCCTTAAAATGTTGAGAGGCAGCTTCATATAAATGACCTGCATTATAAAGCTCATGACTCATATGAAGGTATTCCCAACGTTTTCCTTCAGAAACTATTACCCATTCTGCTGGCGGTTCAGAAGGATTAATT
>MDTG01114660.1_pt1 | contig 10051 bp, 9 predicted proteins | sample 811421 | NCBI WGS metagenome assembly MDTG01 (sample SAMN05326645, study PRJNA326480) | marine metagenome | isolation source: seawater | place: Pacific Ocean: South East | collected 2011 | reverse complement strand
TTGAAGGACGTTCAAGAGGATGTGTATCAACTACCAACTGGTGTGGTAGCGGCGCGGATCGATCCAGAAACAGGAGCCAAAGCGCGTGCATCTCAGGAAGATACGATGCGTGAATATTTCTTGCTGGAAAATCCCCCAAGGGAACTATTACCAGAGACCGTAATCCCAGCGGATGACGGCGAATCACTCCAAACCCCGCAACAATTATTCTAGAATACGCGAACCCTATTCGCCATATCCTTTAACTTTAAAGACCATGGAACCTCTTTTCGTAACCACTTGGGGGATCGAGACACCCATCCTCGGACCTCAAAACGGATCCCGATTTTTATATTCGGATCCGGTTTAGGCAAAAGAACACGTAAACGGCCGTCTAGTATAAAGGACTGAGAATCAATGATCTCGGTAACACTACCCAACCCAAATCGAAAACCATTTTTATCTAATGCTTGTATCCGTTCCGGTAACTGACCAAGTAACCAAATACCTTTCTTTGCCTTACGAGCATCCTCCTCAATAGATAACAAACAACTTACCAAGGCACTCTGGGGCGGGACGGATACCGCCAAGGCAAGACCCTCAGCAACCAGTAATTCGCCGAGATACCTATCATTCAACCATAAATTGCCTAGTAATCGACCGTACCGATCCTCAGCCGCGGGCCATGGTGTGAGGCGAACCTTTTTTTTTAACAGCCACTCCGTTACCTTTCGCTTGGCCTCTCGCGCAGATCGCCCCTTCCAGCCTGAATCTTTAAGCTCGAAAGAATTGAATCCGGTCAAACGTACTCGGGAGCCGTCATCAATTACAAGAGTATCCCCGTCAACAACCCGATCGACTGCAAATTCAGGTGATAATGTTTGGGGGATCGGACACGGAACGGCGAATACAAAGCTCGGGTATACAAGGGCAAGAAGAACAGTGGCTTTTACTCTTGTTTCAGTTCGAGATAGAGCGTCCACCAAAACGCTTGTTGAAACGATCAATACGACCTCCGGTGTCTAGAATCTTCTGTTTCCCTGTGTAGAAGGGGTGACACTCTTGGCAAACGTCTACGGTAAAATCTTCACTCTTCGTTGAGCGAGTTTTGTAAACCACTCCGCAGGAGCAGGTAACCTTCACGTCTGAATATGCTGGATGAATATCTGCTCTCATCTGTTTTATCCTCTGTATACTCAATAGCGCTACCCCAAACACTCCGTGCTTTAGGTACCGGATCAACGTCTGGGCGGCGAAGTCTATCAAACACTGAGCCGATCGAGGAAGCCTATGCCGAGCTTTTTTATCAAAGTTTTTGTTCCCGGACCTTTTTTCGAGCCGCTTGTTTATGTATCAAAAACCCCTATAGGAAAGGGTGTGAGGGTCCAGGTAGTGCTTGGAACCCGCGAAATCATAGGAATAACCGATGGGGAGACCGAGAAGCCCAAGACTCTAAAAACCATCAAATCTATTTTGTCTGTAATTGATGAGTATCCGATTATCAATGAAGAACAAAAAGCTTTAGTCCAATTTGCATCGGATTATTACAACGCTCCGCTAGGAGATTTGTTGCTATCCAGCCTCCCGGCCCCGATTCGTAAGGGAAGACCAATACCCTCTGCAAAAACAAAACCGGGACTCGCACGACCCTGCGCTTACCAAATAAACGACGAGCAATCCAGTGCCATCCAGTCCGTTGATGAATCCTACCAAAGCTTTCAATGCTTCCTTCTCCAGGGGGTCACGGGAAGCGGTAAAACGCAAATCTTTTCCGAATTGATTCACAGAGCATTAGCACGACAACAACAGGTGTTATTACTTGTCCCTGAGATCGGACTCACGGGTCAGATGGTTGAACGAATTCGAGAACAGCTGGATGGTCAGCTTGCTGTTTCTCATTCTGGCCTCGCCGACGGCGCAAGGGCCAGAGCCTTCGTGGCGGCCTCGAATGGTATAGCTGACGTATTGATTGGGACAAGATCTACACTTTTCACTCCGATGCCTCGCTTAGGTTTGATTCTGATTGACGAAGAACACGATGGTGCATACAAGAATCAGGAGGGATGCCGATATTCAGCTCGAGATCTAGCGGTTGTTAGAGCCCAACAACGCGGCATTCCCGTGGTGTTGTCCTCGGCGACACCGTCACTGGAAAGTTGGCATAGAGCAGAGCTTGGAAAATACAAGCGACTACGATTATCTTCCCGCCCGAGCCAAAGACCCGCGCCATTGATTCGTCTTGTTGATGCGCGTCAAGACAAACCAAGAGATGGATTAAGTGACGCTTCACGTCGGGCGATTCGACAGACCATCGATCGCGAGCGCCAAGTACTAGTTTTTTTGAATCGTCGGGGATACTCACCCGTCTTGCTCTGCGCGGACTGCGGTTGGGTGCCGAAATGTAGACATTGCGACGCTAGGCCCACAATGCATAAACAGCCGGATTGTCTGTGGTGTCATCACTGCGACCATCGCTCAAAAAAGCCAAATGTATGTCCGGAGTGTGCCGGCACAAATTTACTTGCTATTGGTCAGGGAACCAAGCGCCTCGAAGAAGCATTGTCTACATCATTTTCTGATATCCCCATCATTCGTATCGATCGCGATACCACAGCACGCAGAAGAGCCTTTCAAAAGCTACTAGAACCCGTTACAGACGGCGACCCTTGCATCATGGTTGGAACTCAAATGCTCGCCAAAGGTCATGACTTTAAAAACCTTTCAACAGTCATTGTAGCTGACGCGGACCAAGGGCTTTCCAGCGCAGATTTTCGGTCCGTTGAACATTTCGTCCAACTTCTGACGCAGGTTGCTGGCCGTGCTGGACGATATCAAGATCGTGGCCAAGTCCTAATCCAGACGCACCAGCCTGATTCAGCTTGGATTAATCGTATTCTTAGGCAAGATTATGACCAGATTGCAACAGCAATGATCGCAGAACGTATGCAATTTAACTGGCCACCAAGCTCACACTTGGCATTGATAACCGCTCGAGCGAAGACGCTTGCGCCCGTTTTTAACGCCCTCGGAGAAATCGCTCAAAAAATCAGAGCGTTAAATAGTCCGATCAAGATCTTAGGACCAGCTCCTGCTCCTATGGAACGCCGTAATCGCCAATATCACGGACAATTACTACTCCTTGGTAAGCGTTCCGTAGTTCAGTGGGTTCTGAAAGTAACCGGCCCATGGGCCTATAAAAGGTACGGAAAGGTATTGATTCAGCTAGATGTCGACCCCCGGAATCTTTGGTGATGTTAAACTCGCGCCCTCAACTGGAGAGACATAATGAAGGACGCTGTCGCTGCGCTATTCGAAAAGGCGCTCGATCAACTCGTAGAAGAAGGCATCATTCAGGTAACTGATCGAAAGCCTGTGAAGATCGAAAATACTCGCGATCCCGCGCATGGGGATTTAGCCACAAATATTGCCATGTTACACGCTAAAAGCGCCCAAATGGCTGCGCGCGCGATTGCCGAACTTATCATCGATAAGCTACCCCCATCCGAGATGATCCGTCACGCAGAAATTGCAGGTCCTGGGTTTATCAACCTGTATTTAGCGCAAAAAATCACTTTCGAACCGGTAATCAGTTGTCTCAAGCACAACAAAAAATACGGGAATCATGGAGGCACCAACGAGCGGATCCAGATTGAATATGTATCGGCCAATCCGACGGGGCCCTTGCATGTCGGTCATGGGCGAGGGGCCGCATATGGCGCCACACTTGTGAACCTGTTGAATGCTCGTGGACATGACGTGGAAGCAGAATATTATGTCAATGACGCAGGCCGACAGATGGACATTCTGGCTGTAAGTGTTTTTTTACGTTATCTGGAAAATGCTGGCCAATGTATTAGTTTTCCAACAGCAGGCTACCGAGGTGATTACATCACAGATCTCGGTAATAGGTTGTTACAGAATTCAAGTATTTCGCCACAGATCACATTTAATGAACTACTACAAAATGTGATAGCCGACACTGAGGAAACAAAGGATGCACATATTGACGGGCTGATCAAGAATACTAAGCATTGCCTTGGTGAGGAATGGCGGCAGCCATTCAATCTCGCGCTCGCCGCAATTCTGTCTGATATTAAAAGTGATCTATCTGAGTTTGGTGCGACCTTCGATCAGTGGTTCAGTGAAAAATCACTTTTGGAGTCAGGTGAGGTCGATGCAGTGATCGCGACACTCGAGGACCGAGGACATCTCTATGAAAAAGCTGGTGCTTTGTGGTTCAAGTCCACAAACTTTGGTGATGACAAGGACCGTGTGATTCGCAAAGACAACGGCGAGACTACCTACTTTACAAGCGATATCGCCTACATTGCCAACAAATTAACACGTGGATTTAACCGAATTATTTACATCTGGGGCTCTGATCACCATGGTTATATAGTTCGAATAAAGGCAGCTGCCCAAGCACTCGGTTTTAACCCAGAGCGACTGACAATCCGATTGGTACAGTTTGCAAATTTGTATAAAGATGGTGAGCGCCTGCAAATGTCGACACGTTCGGGCTCTTTCGTGACCCTAAGGGCACTGAGGGCCGATATCGGCCGAGATGCCTGTCGCTATTTCTATGTAATGCGGAAGGCAGATCAGCACCTTGATTTCGATTTATCACTTGCCACCAGCCAATCAAAAGATAATCCGGTATATTACGTACAATATGCTCACGCACGAATATGTCGAGTATTTGAAAGCATTGATGAAACACCATTTGATCAAACCCGTGGCATAAACCACTTGACAGAATTAAGAACCCAGGAAGAGCTCGATTTAGCCACCACTATTGGTCTATTTCCTGAGGTTGTTAAAAGGGCAGCGGATGGACTGGAAGCCCACCTCGTTTGCTACTACCTGCAGGATTTAGCGGCTGATTTCCACAGATGGTACAACGGTAACAGGCTGTTGGTAGAGACATTAGAAGTCAGAGATGCAAGGCTTGCGCTTGCAAAGGCCGTACAGATTGTCATTCGGAACGGACTTGCTTTGCTTGGCGTCAGTGCTCCGAGGTCGATGTAATGCGTGATTACTCGACGCAAGCATCGCGACATCGCCGAATTGGAAAGAAGGCTCCTAGCACTGCGGCTGGGGTTACCTTGAGCATCGTTTTGCTCGGTGTCGTCACCGTGAGTCTCATTTGGTTGAGCCAAAATGCCAATGAGGTAGAAAAGACAAATACGCCTCAACCAGCATTGTCTTCGCCAACAAATAAAATGTCCTCAACTAAAGGTCCTAAGGCAGCAGAAAAGGCCATTGCAGTTGAACAAGAGATTCCAGAAGCACCTGACAACTTTTATACCTTCTACGAGTTGTTGATTTCTGGTGAAGTCCCCATTGATAAAACAGAAGGGGTGGCAGGCGATGAAGCCGCCGCTGAGAAGTTGCAGAGTAAGATTATTCAGGTCGCCTCATTCAGAGACGCAAAGGCGGCAGAAGACGCCAGGCTCACATTACTGTTTTTAGACTTAAAAGCACGAGTGATCCCTCCAAGTCAAACCAACGGCGGATGGTATCGAATAATACTTGGGCCCTTTAAAACTATTCGTGACATGCAGGCGACGGTCGATACACTTACAAAAAATGGTTATAACGCGCTTGTTCGAAAGGAATAAAAATGGAGCAATTTCACGGGACAACGATTGTATCGGTCAGACGAGGTGATCAGGTCTGTATCGGTGGTGACGGACAAGTCACCTTAGGCAATACCGTGATGAAAGGCAACGCTCGGAAAGTAAGACGGCTTTATCACAATCAAGTCCTCGCTGGATTTGCTGGCGGCACCGCTGATGCCTTCACTCTGTTTGAGCGCTTTGATGCAAAGCTCGAGAAGCATCAAGGAAATCTGACCAGAGCAGCGGTGGAACTGGCAAAAGACTGGCGACAAGACCGCATGCTTCGCAGATTAGAGGCAATTTTAGCGGTTGCAGATATAGAAACATCTCTGATTATTACCGGTAACGGAGATGTCATGGAGCCAGAGAATGGAATTATTGCCGTTGGATCTGGAGGGCCATTTGCGCAAGCCGCGGCACTTACACTTCTTCGAAATTCTAAACTTCCGGCACGTACCATCGTTGAAGAGGCACTAAAAGCCGCTGGCGAGATCTGCATATATACAAATAATAATTTCACGATCGATGAACTGAACGCAACCCATGACTGACCTTTCACCGCAAGAAATCGTATCGCAACTTGATCGGCATATTATTGGTCAAGCCGATGCCAAACGAGCTGTAGCAATCGCCCTACGCAACCGTTGGCGCCGGATGAGGCTCTCATCAGAATTAGCCCAAGAAGTCACACCGAAAAATATCTTGATGATCGGCCCCACTGGTGTAGGCAAAACCGAAATTGCGAGACGTCTGGCCCGACTCGCCGAGGCGCCATTTATTAAGATTGAAGCGACAAAATTCACCGAAGTCGGCTACGTGGGCCGCGATGTTGAATCAATCATCCGCGATCTCCTCGGTGTTGCGATTAAGGATGAACGCGAACGTCTTCTACTCAATGTACGTGACCATGCGGAAGATCGAGCCGAAGAACGCATCCTCGATATTTTGCTTCCGCCACCGCGAGGCGATCAACCGATTCATTCTGATAACAATAGTGCCCGTCAGGTCTTTCGAAAGAAACTGAGAGAAGGTGAGTTAGATGACAAGGAAATTGAAATCGATGTCAAAGCATCGGGCGTTGGAGTCGATATATTAACACCTCCAGGTATGGAAGACATGGCAAGCCAACTGCAAGATATGTTTTCCAAACTCGGCCAAGAAAATACAAAGCGTCGGAAACTGCCAATTCAGGATGCATACAAGATAATCATTGATGAAGAAGCAGCCCGCTTAATCTCCGAAGAAGATGTCAAGTCAACGGCCATTACCAACGTTGAAAGCCGCGGAATAGTCTTTTTAGATGAAATCGATAAGGTGTGTCGCCGTGAAAACACCCAAGGCGCAGATGTTAGTCGCGAGGGCGTCCAACGCGACTTGCTGCCTTTGATCGAAGGAACAACAGTGCAAACCAAATTTGGATCTGTCAAAACTGATCACATTTTGTTTATCGCCTCTGGGGCATTTCATTTGTCAAAGCCATCAGATCTTGTTCCAGAATTGCAAGGTCGGCTACCTATTCGTGTTGAACTCGACGCACTGAAGCCTGACGACTTCGCCCGTATTCTCACTGAGCCAGATCATTCTCTTGTGACACAGTACAAAGCACTTCTGCAAACCGACGGCATTACTATTGAATTTGCAGATAGCAGTATCGACGCGATCGCAGAAATTGCCGCCCGTGTAAACGAGAAAACTGAGAATATAGGAGCTAGGCGTTTGCATACACTAGTTGAGCGGCTTCTGGAAGATTTGTTATTCCAAACTGGCCAGATAGCCACTAAACCAGTAACAATCGATCGAAAATATGTCGAGTCGCGCCTAACAGAACTGAGTCAAGATGAAGATTTGTCTCAGTTCATCCTATGAGGTGATATGAAAAAGACTACATATTTCGGATTCAAAAAGGTCCCCATCGAGGAAAAAACCTACCGCGTTCGAAAAGTCTTCGATAACGTCGCAACGCGGTACGATCTGATGAATGACTTAATGTCTGCCGGCCTGCATCGCATATGGAAACGCGTAGCCATAGAGACAATCGCAATTAGGCCAAGAATGCAGATTCTCGACCTCGCATCAGGTACTGGTGATTTAGCGCGTGAAATGTGGCGGCGAGCTGGCTCTGAAGGTCATGTCGTCATGGCTGATATCAATGAAAGGATGCTCCACGTCGGTCGGAATAAATGTATCGATAATGGCGAGCTAAAGGGTCTTAGTTGGTGCCAGTGTGATGCAGAAGCACTGCCATATCCGAATGAAACATTTGATAGAGTGGTGATCGGATTTGGTCTTCGAAACGTCACAGACAAAGACGCTGCTCTTCGCGAGATGCATCGGATTCTTAAGCCAAATGGCAAAGCACTGGTTCTCGAATTCTCAAAACCAGTCTCTGCGTCACTTTCGCAACTTTACGACGTCTACAGTTTTGCGGTACTACCAGCTATGGGCCATTTTATCGCGCAGGATAAGGAAGCATATCAATACTTAGCCGAATCAATTCGAAAGCATCCTGACCAAGATACGCTTGCAGGAATGATGAGAGAAGCCGATTTTGAATCTGTCACTTACACAAATTTAACTGGGGGTATCGTAGCAATTCATACCGGGGCAAAAGTATGATTGCGCGCCTCATGATTGCAGGCCTCGTTACCGCTTCTGAACAGGTGATTACTGCAGGTATGCGCGCAGCAGATATTAAGCCCGACCAACTGGCCCCCATGGTTGGTAAGGTTCTGAAAGTGAGAATTACTGATCTCGATCTTGATATTTGGATTAGTTGCGGAGAAGAACGCTGGTGGCTAGCAACAGAACCACAGGATAGTGCAGATGTAGAACTATCTGGAACCCTTGGGAGCCTTATCGAAACAGCTAAGGCTCTTACGCAATCTAGCGCACCTCTAATTTTCGAAGGTCTCGACATCCGCGGTAGCGTGGGCGTCCTTCAAACCATGCAGAAAACTTTTCAGGACATAGATCTAGATTGGGAGGACGTGGCTACAAGAGCGCTAGGGCCGGTTCCAGCTAACCTACTAATAAAAACGCTACGAACAGCCAGAGCGCAATGGTTGACGAGCCGGGCATCGCTCAAAAGGCAAACCGATGAATATTTTCGATCTGAGCAAAGTGCTCTAATCACCTCTGACTTGTTTTTAGATATGGGAAAAAGGACAACCTCGCTGACACGACAAATTGACCGGCTCGACGCACGTTTAAAACGCATTGAGGGGCAACATGGGTAGCTCGTTCCGCCTATTAAAAATTCTTAGGGTTTTGTTTTCAGAGAGAATAGATGAACTATTACCTCAGCCTAAGCGTCGTTTCCTAAAAGCTTTAGCATGGTGCGCCCCTTCCGTACGTGCTAAGCGCAACCGTGGTGAGCGCTTAAGAGATGCCTTACAGACGCTGGGACCTGTATTTGTTAAATTTGGGCAGATGCTGTCTACACGTCGAGACTTACTTCCACCAGATATCGCAGGCCCGCTAGCTGAGCTCCAAGATAGGGTGAAACCTTTCTCTGAAAAAGTGTCAAGATCAATTATAGAAACTGATCTTGATTGCTCGATTGATGAAATCTTTAGTGAATTTTCGTCGGAAGTTATGGCGTCCGCATCCGTCGCTCAGGTTCATGCGGCACGACTGAAGACAGGCGAGAACGTCATTGTCAAGGTGATTCGTCCAGGTATTGAAAAAGTCATCGAAGAGGACCTCAAACTCATGATGACCATCGCCAAGTTTGTTGAAAAGAATTTCATTGATGGAAAGCGGCTAAAGCTAGTTCAAGTCGTATCAGACTACCGCATGACCATCCTAGACGAGCTCGATCTGATGCGTGAAGCCGCGAATACAGCTTTAATCCGACGAAACTTTATAGACTCACCGATCTGCTATGTGCCAAAAATTTACTGGGATTACACACGTCGTAATGTGATGGTAGAAGAGCGAGTCTACGGGATACCAATTTCACGGATTGACATTTTCAAAGACAAAAAAGTAAACATGGAAAGATTGGCAGAACGCGGCGTTGAAATCTTCTTTACACAAGTCTTCGATCACAGCTTTTTTCATGCTGACATGCACCCCGGGAATGTATTCGTAGATATTTCAGATCCGGAAAATCCAGTTTATAAAGCAGTTGACTTTGGGATCGTCGGAACACTTGATCCAACGTCACAGGCATATCTCGCGCAGAATCTGATTGCCTTCTTTGACCGAGACTACCGTGCGGTTGCAGAACTTCATGTCGATTCAGGATGGGTGCCAAAGGATACTAATATTTGCGATTTCGAGGGTGCTATCCGAACTGTTTGCGAGCCGATTTTCCAAAAACCTTTGGGAGAGATCAGCTTTGGGATCTTATTAATTCGCTTGTTTGAGGTCGCAAGGCGATTCCAAATGGAAGTACAACCACAACTCATTTTATTACAAAAAACTCTCCTAAACATCGAAGGGCTTGG
>MDTG01074098.1_pt1 | contig 10051 bp, 9 predicted proteins | sample 811421 | NCBI WGS metagenome assembly MDTG01 (sample SAMN05326645, study PRJNA326480) | marine metagenome | isolation source: seawater | place: Pacific Ocean: South East | collected 2011 | reverse complement strand
CCCATCTTTTGCACCAGCCAGAAGACGAATGGCTTCGGCTTTTTCGGTGCCAAGGGCTTTGGCCACTGGACCACGCGCTTCGCCGTCACTAAAAATAATATAGCCCATACCGGGGGCGCCTTGTTCTTGTGCCCAGCTATTCATCCGATCGGCAATTGCCCGGCTTCCACATTTCGGGCCAGGCACCGCCCGAACAACAGACCCTTTTTCAATATTTTTGGCGAAAATGGCAAAATCTGACCCACGAAAAATTTCGGTGACATCACAAATTTCGAATGGGATCCGCAAGTCTGGTTTGTCATTGCCATATTTTAGAATAGCCTCGTCAAATGGTATTTGGACAAATTCCTGATCAACTTTTTTGTCTGAAAATTCTTCAAACACACCCCGAATCACGGGTTCCACTGCGGCAAACACATCAGACTGTTCGACAAAGCTCATCTCGAGGTCAAGCTGATAAAATTCTCCCGGACTTCGATCTGCACGGCTATCTTCATCACGAAAACAAGCGGCAATCTGGAAATAACGATCAAACCCGCTCACCATGATCAATTGCTTAAATTGTTGGGGAGCCTGTGGCAACGCATAGAATTTCCCCGGATGCAATCGTGCTGGCACCAGAAAATCCCTCGCACCTTCTGGTGATGATGCTGTCAGAATGGGGGTTTGAAATTCGATAAAATTCTGTGCCACCATACGGTTGCGTATTGATTGGATGATCTTTGCGCGCAACATAATGTTGTTATGTGGCCGAGTGCGGCGCAAATCAAGATAGCGAAAGCGTAAGCGGGTTTCTTCACCCGAGTCTTCGTCAGAGTTGACTTGAAGTGGCAATGTATCAGCAGCTGATTGCACGGCGAAATCTTCAATGCGCACCTCAATACTTCCAGTGGGCAAGCCGGTGTTTATAGTATCATCACTGCGCTGCAATACCGTGCCGGTAATTGTCACAACAGACTCAAGTCGAGTTGTCTCAACTAGCGAAAAACTGGCATCCGACGAGTCAACAACACATTGTGTCAAACCAAAATGATCACGAAGATCGACAAATACCAATTGACCGTGGTCACGTTTACGATGAACCCAGCCAGATAACCTTACGGCCTGACCAACATCTGACTCGGTTAACGCGGCACAATTATGAGTACGATAGGCATGCATTGAAAAAGGGCTCCAAAAAAAAATCAATATGTTTGATCGGTCAACTGCTGAGCAGTTGGTTAAGACCGATTTCGTTTGGATTGCAGGCGCAAACGGCGCGAGTATGCAGAACATATGCGGTTGGTGCAACCAGCATTACCAAAGACAAATAAAGTTGCGTGCCACTTAACTCAACATGCCCATCTCGATACCAGACCAACACCGCCGACCCTTCCGGCTACCACGCGGCGCACTGCTTCCACCAGATGTGTCAACGCTGTCCCATGCTGTACCAAGTGCTGTGGTGGTAGCTGCCGCGTCAAATGGCCTCTTTACCCTGCTTTTGAGCGAGTTAACCATGGCTGCAACATGCCCTGGGCTAGTGCCGCAGCACCCGCCGATAACCTTAACACCAGCAAAACGCGCGAAAAATGCGTAATCAGCCATCAATTCAGGTGTGCCGCTATAATGGATTGCACCGTCTACATCGGCCGGTATACCACAATTGCCTTCAGCAACAGCCGGGAGTTCATTGACTTGTGGTAAAATATTTTGCACTGAATGCAAAAGCTCCGCTAGCCCAATATTACAATTCGAGCCTATGAAATCAGCACCTTGAGCCACAGCAAAATTGGCAAAGTTAAACGGGCTTACGCCCGTAAATGACCGACTTGCTGTATCAAATGTCATCGTGCTGCAAATCAGCAGGCCGGTTGTATTAGCAGATTCAATCGTGGCCGCAACCTCTTCCATCGATGACATAGCTTCGATCCATACTAAGTCGACACCACTATCGGCTAGCGCGCTGGCCTGCTCGCGAAACGCTGCGACAGCACTGCTGTGGGTCGACGTGCTTTAGGGTTCAATAAGTTCGCCAGTTGGCCATATCAACCTGTCTGCCTGTACTTTTGACATACCAATCAGCCGCTTGCCGCGCCAGTTTAGCTGCCGCCTCATTGAGTTCCGCGACCCGGTCTTGGACATCATGTAATTTCAACCGGAAACTGGTTCGACCAAAAGAACTAGTCAAAATCAAGTCTGACCCTACATCGAAAAAAATGTTTTTGAACCATAAAATATTTTCTGGCCATTCAATCGACCATAATTCTGAGAGATTTACGGTTTCCAGCCCGCACCTATATAAATCAGTGCCGGTGGCACCATCCGCAACGCACAAGCTTTTTGTGGCAATAATTTTAGCGAGCAGGTTAAGAAAAATGGCCATACACGTTTCTGAGGGCTGTAGGCGGCGCTCTGGCAATACCAGGAGGTGATTAGGACACGGTGCCGCCACACGGCGATCATAAAACCAATCGTTGAACTTACCGACGTGGCCGCCATCACTTTAGCCCTGTAGCCGCAGCCCTTCGTTGGCTCAAAATATCCAGTAATTTTAGCTGATCTTTCTGATCCATGCTACGCCAAGACGCGATTTCGCCGCGCGTTCGATAACAACCGAGACATATTCCGTCAGACGGGTCCATCTGACATACCGAAATACAAGGTGATGGCAATTTCGCCGTGGCTTGATCATTAGATGGTGGTTTTATTGTGGACATTACGCCTCGCTTTCATTGACGTTATGCCTTCAGGCTGCATAGCTTTCATTAACAACTGATCCAACTGCGGCGTCAAAAGCTTCGAGTTCAGCTAAATCATCAAGAGCCGCGGCTGTGGTAACCAAACGCCTATCAACAACTGGCGTCCTTGCCCCATCATCAGCCGTGGCACGTAGACGATCATGCGCACCATCAACCAGCCGCAACATAGCGATTGCATCTCCCTGTAATAATACAGGCATATCTTCACGGAGGAAAGCTCGCAATACGCGCTTGGCGTGGGCTTCATTTTCCAGCGTTTCGATATGGCGTTTGCCAGCCGGAATAATCAACCCATCATAATCAATGGCCAATGCTGTTGATAATTTTGCATCTACTGGATAAGACATGCCCCAGCCAGTGCCATTCCACGCATTTGTTAAGCCTGCCTCTCTCGACACAATTTTTAATTTTGCCCCAGCCTCCATCAATGCACGTTGGATTGCAATAAATCCGGTTTCTTCAAAACCACTGGCGACCATGGTGGCAATTGTTTTTCCACTGAGATATTCAAGCTTCATCAAAATACTCCTACTGTAAAGACGAATGGGACCTCACCACAAAGCTGGTGTCTATAATTAACAGGCCAAAGCGGCGCAAAACGCGGCAGCGGCGATCGGCCTGTATATTTGTTGAATTAGCCGCAGACATACCCTGCCTGCCGCTGTAATTCAAGTCCTAGACGCCACTTGTCCACACAAAAAGTAGAAGATAGACTTCATCATCGTGGCTGGCATCTGCTGTCAAATCGCGTGCCTCTAATTATACTGAGCCGCGTTATGATGATTAAACGCCTGAAGTTTGGACGGGTGCTATCGCAGAGCGGCGATTTTGCCGATTTTTTACAGCCGCAAAAAACACTCTTTTACTTGCTGGGGCAGTAAATTTGATTTGCGTCATGCGGATGTTTTAGAGGCAGCCATCGCACAATGATTTTTTCGTACTCTGCCAACTTAGCTACACCCACGTTCATCGCACAGTGCTTATTTTCACAATCACCGACAAGCTGAAAATATACCTACCGAGAGAGACTTGCTGGACAATTTATCTGATGGCCGGCAAAATCAAAGCTTTTACATCACCCCTATCAGCTTGATGCCAACAAAACCCGATATAGGTTGCATTTCGGCATAGTTTTGTTCATATAGTTGGCGTATACCCTTTAGTTTTGAACCTTTGTGACAATGTGGTAGAGCCGATGATGACACCTTACGATAATGGCGAGACGAAAGGCATTACAGAAGATCAAACATCTTCAGTTTCACCCGCCATTCAACGCCCGAGCCGAAGCGAGGCTGAAGCCGCGATTGAATTGCTGTTGCGCTGGATTGGTGACGATCCAGCCCGCGAAGGCTTGGTTGGCACACCCGAACGTGTAGCCCGCGCATGGGAAGAATTTTGCGTTGGCTACAACGAAGACCCAGCGAGCATGCTGAAGCGCACCTTCGAAGAAGTTGAAGGCTATGATGACATGGTAATGCTGCGCAATATCCGGATGGAAAGTCATTGCGAACATCATCTAGTACCCATTCTTGGATCAGCACATATCGCCTACATGCCAAACCGCCGTGTAGTCGGTATTTCGAAACTAGCGCGTGTCATTGATAGCTTTGCACGGCGCCTGCAGACGCAAGAAACCCTAACCGCACAAGTTGCTGAGACCATCCAGTCTGTTCTGCAGCCAAAAGGTGTGGCTATTTTAATCGATGCCCAACATCAATGTATGACAACAAGAGGTGTTCGTAAGCCAGATGTATCCATGGTCACAACTCGCTTTACCGGGGTATTTCAAACCGACAAAAATCTGCAACGACGTTTTCTGGAACAGGCGCGGCTTAGCTAGAAGTTTGTGTGGCGCCTCGCCACATCAACGTAAAAAATTGAGATTGCCAGCATGCAGCTATCGCCTGTAATAAATATTTTGGGATTGCTGACAACGGTGCTTGCCGCCGCCATGTTAATACCAATGTTTGTGGACCTATATTCAGGCTCAGCTGAGTGGCAAGTTTTCGCACTTTCCGCTCTTTTAACAGCCTTTTTCGGCGTTTCTGTCTGGCTAGCAACAAATCGCCGCGAAGCGCTTGATCTTGGGTTGCGGCAGGCCTTTTTGTTGACCAACGGGGCGTGGTTCTTGATTGGCATTTTTGGCGCCCTGCCTTTTTTATTCAGTGAATTAAATCTAAGCCTGACCGACTCTGTTTTTGAATCTGTGTCTGGCATCACCACAACCGGATCAACAATTCTGCCACTTATTGAAATTGCCTCGCCTGGCATTTTGATGTGGCGCGCACTTCTTCAATGGCTTGGCGGCGTTGGTATTGTAGTGATGGCGATGGCGGTTTTGCCTATGTTGTCAGTCGGTGGGATGCAACTTTTCCGGACTGAGTCATATGAACGTGCCGAAAATGTAGTGCCACGCGCCACCCAGTTGGCTGGTGGGATCGGTCTGATCTACACTGGCCTTACAGCCATCTGGGCCATCATGCTGGCACTTGCAGGCATGAATATGTTCGATGCTGTGACCCATGCCATGACAACGCTTGCTACGGGTGGGTATTCCACCCGCACGGCTTCTATTGGTGCATTTGACTCGGTAACAGTTGAATGGATTGTTATTTTGGGAATGATAGTTGGCAGCCTGCCGTTTGCGCACTACCTTGCTGTCACGCGAGGCGGTTGGCGAAGTCTGATTAATGATCCTCAAGTGCGGTTATTTTTGTTATTGGTTAGCGGGTTAATTATTTTGCTCAGCTGGTACTTGACGCATTCTGGCCAAGCTTTTGGCAACGCTTTTCGCCAGTCAAGCTTTAATGCTGTATCAATTATGACAGGAACCGGCTATGTGAGTGCAAATTATTCGGCTTGGGGCGGCTTTGCTTCGACGATTTTGTTAATGGTTATGTTTATTGGCGGATGTGGGGGGTCAACCACCTGCGGCATTAAGGTGTTTCGCCTTCAAGTGTTAGCCGCTACCGTCCGCGTGCAAATCAATAGGTTGTTACGACCACATGCTGTAGTTCTGGCCTACTACAACCGTCGTCCAGTCGCTCCAGAGGTGATGGACTCGGTGATGGGATTTTTCTACCTCTATATCTTGGGCTTTGTCATGATTGCTACCCTGCTTGGTATGATCGGGTTGGATTTTATAACTGCTCTTTCAGGTGCGGCAACATCTATTAGCAATGTCGGTCCTGGTCTGGGCGAAGTCATTGGAGCGGAAGGCAATTTTTCTTCCCTACCCGACGCAGCAAAATGGGTTATGTCCTTCGGCATGTTGCTCGGGCGATTGGAAATTTTCACCGTTCTTGTGATGTTGAATCCAGGGTTCTGGAAACGTTGAATTATGCTCTGTCGCCTTTAGAAAACTTATCAAATTTCAGCTTTTTCGTGTGGGAACCCAAGCCGCAGGGCTTTAATGACGGTCTAAGAAACAATGCCATTGGATTATTCTATCCCGACCCTCACAATGTCTTCATCTACGGTCATTCAAAAAAAAATGAACTAGTGCCATAGTCAACCACATCCAGGTCATTTCTCCAATGCCCAGTAATTTTACATCGTGTCCAGTTGGATCATGATCCATTTGCATGCCACGATCTGTGTGATCCACAGTTGATGGCATGTCCAGATATAAAAAAATCATGCCTAGTGCGGCAAAAATCGACCCGGCCAAATAATGTTTCACTTTTTTCATTTTAAAACCACGTGTCAGTTATGAGAGTGTTGATCAGTTTTGATCGTTCGTAAATAACTTTCAAATTTTCTATGCCTAAAATCCAAAATTAAATCAACAATTTGCCTAATTTTATAATGTAAACACTTGGGTTCTTTTGGGGCTTTTTTCAACATTCTGAATCAATGACATAAAGCAAGACCATATTTATTTTTGCGTTAATACTTGTATCGTACTGTTTGGTCTGTACAGTGAAAAATTGAGATACAAACAAAATAAAGTAGGGGAGGTCAAGATGTCTTTAGCACCTGCAAATTATGATTTTGGAAAATCATCAAATTATTCATTCGCCACAACCATTACATGCGCGAATGAAGATGCGCGAAAAACGTTCGTGGAAGGCTTCGGGCATATGCTGAATTTTAACCATGAGCAAGCGATTGCTTGCTACATGAAGGTAGCCGAATTTGATCCGAACTGCGCAATGGCATACTGGGGAATCGCATATTGTGTCTCATCAAACTATAACTGGACGCCTGGCTTGGGGTCGGGCCACGATCCTATTCAACAGGCTATCTCCCTCAAAGCAGGCTGTTCAGAATTAGAACAAGATTTAATTGATGCACTAGCCAAGCGTCACTCCGAGGAGGCACGTGACGCAGCTGATCCCTCAGTGCTTAACATGGGCAACACGCCGGAACTTAATGCAGCATTCGCAGCCGCCATGGCTCCTCTTTATGAGAAATATAAGGGCAACTTGGACGTTGCTGCAATTTATGTTGAGGCGCTCATGAACCTCAAAGCGTGGCAGCTGTGGGACAAGAACACCGAGACCGGTGAGATCACCCCTGCGGATGACAACACACTAACCTGCGTTAAAGTTATGGAAGACGCCTTCGAAAATGTCGAAGGCGCAAAAGAACACATTGCGTTGTGCCACTTATATTGTCACTGTTTGGAGTTGTCTCCATTTCCAGAGCGAGCTTTACCTGCAGCTGATGTGTTACGCACCGCAATGCCTGGCATGGGTCACCTCGTCCACATGCCCTCCCATATCGATGCTTGGGTTGGACAATGGAAAGAGGGCATGGAATGTAACATAGCTGCTGTAGCAGCGGATGATAAATACGTCGAACTCACTGGTAACGAGTCCCAGTTTTATAAATTTTACAGAATGCACAACCATCACTTTGTAGTTTGGTGCGCAATGTTTGAGGGTCAATATGAAATTGCTCTCAAATACGCTCGTAAAGCATCGGCTGCGAATCCTGCAGGTGATGAGAATTCGGGCGTACAATTCATGCTTGCAGGCATCATACCAATGGGCGCAATCTTCCTTGAGTCATATGTCGCCCTGCCCTACCACGTTATGATTAGGTTCGGTAGGTGGGATGATATAATCGCAGAACCAACCGTCTCCGACAAGAAAGTTTTCGCTTCCACTATAGTAACACAGCACTACGCTCGTGGTGTTGCCTATGCCTCAAAAGGCATGGTGGCAGAAGCGGAAACAGAGCAAGCTCTTTTTTATGAAGCACTCAAAAATCCAGCGCTTGCTGGTCGTGTACTTCACAACAATTTGATGTACCAAGATCCGAGCGATGGTCCGTGTATCCATTTGGTTAACGCTGCTGTTTTGGACGGTGAGATCGAATACCGAAAGCAGTTTTTAGCCAAAGCTCGAGGTGAATCGTATGACTTTACCACTGCTTTTGACCATTTGCGTCGCGGCGTTAACCTCTCTCTCAACCTCGCGTACAATGAGCCTTGGGGACAGATGCAACCAGTGCGACACATCCTTGGTGCCCTTCTATTCGAGCAGGGTGAGATAGAAGAAGCAGAAGCCGTCTACCGTGCAGATATTAAACTTTGGAAAGATAACATGTGGGGCTTATTGGGTCTCAAACTCTGTCTCGAAGCGCGAGGCGACTCACCTGACGAACTTGCCAAGGTTACTGCTTTATTCAATGAACGCAGCTCTCGAGCCGATATCGTGCCGGCAAAAACCTGTTTCTGTGCTCAAGACAGCATCGAAAAGAGCTGCTGTTAAATAACAAGTCCTAATTTAAAAAAAAGGGGACCGAATCATTCGGTCCCCAAACAGCTTCAAGCGATTTCTTACGCTCTTCCAATTATTGGATATACTGTGTCCCACCAGGACTCAGTTTTTTCGTTAAGCCTTCAACTTCCTTATTTCTTCGACCAGCGCAGGCATAATTTCCTGGGACTTCCCTACTATACCAAAACGAGATGATTTAAAAATTTCTGCCTTTGGGTCAGAATTTACCGAAACAATTGTTTTGGAGTTACCGCAGCCTGCCATGTGATGACTAGCGCCAGAGATGCCAACCGCGATATAGAGTTCTGGAGCTACCGTGCGTCCGCTCAATCCAATCTGGTACGAGCGTGGACACCAGTCCAAGTCACAGGCTGCACGGCTGGCACCAACAGCTCCATCGACTAATTCTGCAATTTCATTGAGCGTTTTAAACCCCTCTGGACCACCTAACCCCAGTCCTCCGCCTATTACAATTTTTGCACTCTCCATCTTTGCCCCATCAACTTTTTCTGTTTCACGACTAACAACACGAGTACGTATGGAACTCTTATCAAGAGTTGAGCTAACTTGCTTAACTTCTCCAACACGTTCCATCATAGGTTCCAGAGCCTGATGAGTTTTCGAGCGGACAGTAGCTAATGCCGGTACTTTAATAGAGGTGACCACTTCGCGCGCAAGGCCGCCAAAGCAGCTTCGAGTCATATTTGGTCTCCCATTGATGACCTCAATCGACTCACAACCAGTAACGACATCAACATCCAGGCGGAAAGCTAAACGGGGGGCTAGATCAGTGCCGGGTTCCGAATGTCCAATGAGGATAATAGCAGGCTCCACCTCGCCAATTATTCTGGTTAGATCTGGTAACCAGGCTTCAGAATGAAAATCAGCAAATATTGCATTATCATTGATAAAGACTTGATCCGCACCATACGCTACCAGTAACTCACCGGTATTTTCCAAGCCAGCACCAAAAGCAACCGCAGTGACGACACCACCCAAATTATCAGTGAGTTGCCGTGCCAGTGCTAACATTTCTAAACCTAAGTCTACTGGTTGGCTTTCGGCCACCTCAACAACCACGAGTACACCATTATTACTGTCAATCATCTTTTGATCCTATATTAATTTTGCGTCACGCATGTGCTGGGCAAGTGTGGCAGCTATCTCTGCTGGTGTGTCACCATTAATGAACTCACACTCTATGTCGTTTACTGGCATGTAGAGACGCTCTCGCTTGTGGCGCATTGCTGCAGTGCCCACCTGCCCTTCATCAAGGCCTATGTCTTGTGGCATCCATTCGTCCACTGGTTTTTTCGCTGCACGCATAGTCTCGCGCATTGAAGCATGACGGACTTTACCCAACTCATTGGAGATCGTTACCAAAGCAGGCAAATCTGCCTCAACGGTCTCAATTCCGTCCTGAAGGACCCGTTCAACAGTGACGACACCACCATTGACTTGCACTTTTCGGGCAAAAGTAATGGCGGGAATATCAAGTATTTCGGCTATTCCAAGTCCAACAACACCTGCATCTCCGTCAGCCGCTTGCCGCCCCGCCAGAATTAAGTCTACATCACCTAT
>MDTG01271079.1_pt1 | contig 10052 bp, 6 predicted proteins | sample 811421 | NCBI WGS metagenome assembly MDTG01 (sample SAMN05326645, study PRJNA326480) | marine metagenome | isolation source: seawater | place: Pacific Ocean: South East | collected 2011 | reverse complement strand
TCCATTCATCCCTCCGTTAATCATGTTTTCCACCAATTAATCTATCATAAATTTTTGCTATTATTGCACTTTTTATTGTATTCGCTTTTTAATAAGGCCCAGTAAACCCACAAAAAGAATGTTCGAAATGAAATAATTGTATTAGTTATGTACAAAAGAAATACGAAAATTCTTGCGAAACCGATAACTAGTGTTATACGATAGTTATACATTACGAATTGAGGGTTAATTCTCAAGCCAACCTGCCCGTCCCTTGGCAAGGTGGTTAAGCTATAAGCTGATGTGGTTTCTTTTTGAAACAAGCGAATGGGAAGTAAACCTTATTAAGTGGTGTGAACTAAGATTGGTTTGCTAGGTATCTATATCTAAAAACAACAAAAAAAAGTCTTAGTATTTTGTTCATTAATATGGTTTTTGCGTTTTATGGGAGGTCGCAGATGATTAATTATGTAATGAAAGTACTGAAGCCCACTAGTCTCAGCGTTTTAATTGTGTTGGGAATAGTTTTCAAGGTAAGTGCCCAAGGGGTAGTAACCAACGAAATGTTACTAACAGCGCAGGAAGACCCTAATAACTGGCTAATGGCAACAGGAAACTATACCAGTAATAGGTACAGTAAATTGGGACAAATTAACACCAACAATGTCAGGAAGCTTGTACCAAAGTTTATTTTTTCCTTGGGTACGTTAGATGCCCAGAACACTACACCCGTTATTAATAATGGGATAATGTATGTGACCGCATCTCATGGCAAGGTGTATGCATTAAATGCGGAAAATGGACAGGAAATTTGGAGCTATTCCCATCAATTGCCAGAAGGAGTGGCAGGTGTGATGTGTTGTGATATTGGGAATAGGGGAGTGGCGCTCTACGGAGATAAAGTATACGTTGCTACTCCAGATGCACATGTTGTCGCACTAGATGCTAATAGTGGTAAAGTGGTTTGGGATGTCACCATTGGTGAATGGGAAAAAGCCTACACAATGACAGTAGCCCCTCTGATAGTTAAGGGAAATGTTGTAGTAGGGTTGTCTGGGGCTGAGTATCCTACTCGACTATATATTGAAGCTTTGGATGCTGAGACTGGAAAGCAAGCCTGGAGAACTTATACAATTCCTGGGCCTGGGGAACCAGGGCATGATAGCTGGGGATCAGCTAGGGCAGCCAAGTATGGCGGATCTTCAGCCTGGATAACTGGCTCCTATGACCCAGAATTAGATCTATTGTACTGGGGTGTAGGAAATCCTAATCCAGACTGGGATGGAACTGTCAGGCCAGGTGATAACCTGTACTCCAACTCCACCCTTGCTCTTAACCCCGATAATGGAGAAATTCAATTCTATTTTCAATACACTCCTGCTGATGTCTGGGACTATGATGGGAATAATGAACCTATTCTAGTTGACTACGGTAATGAGAAAGTCTGGCTACATGGAGATCGAAATGGATATCTTTATAAAATAGATAGAACTAATGGTAAGTTCAGATATGGCAAGGAAATCTCAAAGGTCAACTGGAATACAGGTTTTGATAAGGATGGGCGACCTATCTGGAATATGGAAAAAGTTCCTACCTACGATTATGAAGCTAAAGATATTTGTCCTGCTTCAGAGGGCGGAAAATGGTGGAATCCTATGACAGTCAACCCTGAAACTGGATGGGTTTTTGTACCTAGCAGAGAAATTTGTGTTGACATCAAGAGTGCACCACTCGGTGAAGGCTTAAATCCAGATGAAATCACTGAGGGCAAGCCTTATTGGGGAATAGGTACCATTGGTTGGAACACTGGCTATGGCCAATTGGTGGCTTTTGACGGAAAAACCGGTGAAAAAAAGTGGGTGGTAAAAGATCGTTCGCCATTCACCAGTGGTTTACTATCCACTCGAGGGGGATTGGTTTTTGCAGGGACTCCAGAGGGTGAGTTTAGAGCGTATCATCAAGATACTGGAGAGGAGCTTTGGTCTTTCCAAACTGGTTCAGGCATTTTTGGTAGTCCTTCAACATATACTGTGGATGGTAAGCAGTATGTGGCAGTACCATCTGGTTTTGGAGGATGGACTGGGTGGGCACATTTTGGAGAAGGTGGTGCTCCCTGGTTAAAAGGTAGTCGTAAGGGAGGAATAGTGGTTGTTTTTGGTTTATCCGACTAATACCGTCTTTACACAAAAGAATTGGGGGAGCCCTTAACTACTAGTTAAGGGTCTCCCAGTTTTTTTAACAAAAAAAAATTTATCATGAAATGTTTATTATTATTTGGACTCATTAGCTCTTTAATAGCTGGCCTACCAGTTCACGCAGGAGCAGGGGACAGCGGCTCTCCAGCTACTGATATACCTACTAAGAACCCCTTTCCGGTGGATGCAAAAACTGCGAAAGAGGGTAAAAAACTTTGGCGTAAAGGAGGATGTTACAGTTGTCATGGTGGTAATGCTGAAGGTGGGGTTGGACCAAGTTTACAAGATGATGTTTGGGTTTATAAGCCTACAGACACTATGTTATTTAAAACTATTGCAAAAGGTAGAGCTGGGACTGTAATGGTAGGATGGGAGAAAGACTTATCCTCGGATGAAATTTGGAAAATAATTTCTTACATTAGATCTATTTATACCGGGGATCCTAGTAAAATTATTTGGTAGGCACACATAAAGTTGTCCGTTCGTGATTCTGTCGTTTGTACTCTATAGCATTTGCTATATCTCGTTCCGCAAAGGTTTTGTAATGCTTTCCATTGAGAACTAGGAATTGTTTGTTTGCTCCCAAGGTTTCTAAAAAACTGGCCTGAACGCCACCGGCGAAACAATCCTTGTAGTTATCATACCTTAGACCAGAATCCCATATTCCGGACAGTAAAACTGATATCAAAGCCCATTTCATATAATGCCCTTCCCAAACACCATAATGTCGTATAATGTACGTTATGTAAAATACATTGCACTTAGCTTGCGCTGCCCCGAATTTACCAAACCCTTGAAAACACCAACTTACCTTCCCCGGGACATCTCGTATAAACAGATAGCTACCGCCGAGCCCACATTTAATGAATCCACTTTACTCGATAAAGGAATATGAACAAAAGAATCTATACTGGCATTGACTGGTTGGCTAATGCCCCTTCCCTCGGATCCGTAAATTAAAGCAATAGGTGTATGGAATTCAATATCCCTTATAGATTGCCCTTTATTGGGCGCTATTCCAATCTTTCGCCCCTGGAACTCCTTGAGAATAAGGTTAATGTCACCCTGTATAAACCTCTGACGGAACTGGGCCCCCATACCACCTCTGATGCTTTTGGGAGACCATAAATCCCCACATTGATTAGATAACACAACCAAATCAACCTTAAAAGCACAACTGAGTCTAACTATAGCACCTATATTGCCCGGGTCTTGAACCCCATCTATAACCAGAATAACCTGAAACTCATCAAACCTGGTCGAAGTATCCCTCCTTGGGATGGGAACGACCCCCACTACCCCTTGTGATCCACTCACGGAGGAGACTTGGGAAAACAGATTATCAGAAACAACTGAAAATCTTCCATTTTCGGCATTTGCAATCGCGTTGTGAAACCCTTCTTCAAAGGCACTCCGGGAAATAAGGATTTCAACACCCTTCAAACCAAAATTGTCAGCATACTCTAAAATAAGCTTTCTACCATCTAATAAAGTCTTATTAGTTTTTTTTCTATAACTAGCTGACCCTAATATTTTTTTGCAATCCTGTATTACCTTGTTTCGAGTAGATTCGATAAAGTTTATATTCATTTACTAGGTGAAGAGCCTATTGTTACTCTTTTAAAGTAATCTTCTAAGACCCTTGAGATCCTTCCATCATCCTTAAAGGCTTATATTCGATAACTGATTTATTGTTCTGATTAATAATATTATTTTTTGTTCTAACAAGCCCTCTATTTGATTTTTTAGTCTTTCTGGCTTCGATAACTTCTATTTCCACGTGAATAGTGTCCCCTACTATTACTGGCCCCTGAACGTTGAGCTCCATGCTAAGAAAAGCCAACCCTGTGCCTTGTCCCGTTGAATTCAGAGTGAGGCCCTCAGCAAGGGACAATACCAACATGGCCGGTGCCGCATGCCCTTTAATAGCACTGTGTTTTTTTCTATATTCGCTGTCAATAAACAGAGACTCCAGCATGCCCGCACAAGATACAAAATTAACAATATCCGTTTCCGTTATGGTTCGCCCAAATGTTTTGAACTTCTGACCAACCTTTAGCCTGTCCCAATAAAACCCACCGCCAACTAATTCCATATTCACTTGTCTCCGAAAACATTATTAATTACAAATATTTAACATATTAACAGAAATTTAAAACTCAAACGATTTGTGACGATACTGTATTAGATGGAAAACCATATTTTAAATATTATCAGTCATTTCACACGATTTTTAATTAAATATTTATTTTTAATAGGTTTTTTGGTTTTCTTTTTCCTTAATACCAACGTTTTGGCACATACTAACTCGGTTTGCTATGTAAATTCGGGGCCAGGTTCAGTGACATTTTGGTATGGTTCGTGGCATTCGAGTGTCAGCTTCAAAGAGGGGGAGTTAAAACTAACCGGCACCGGCGCAACGAGTTATGGCCCTTCTATTGTTCAGTTTACAGAACTTGTTCACACAACCCCCACAGGCTGCATATCGGGAACCAATTACTTCAACACGGATGGGACTGACCTTATAGCCTATGGGTCCAACTCTAGTATCAATTGGCAATCATATTCCTGGCAGGGCGTAACCTTTACTGGTCTAGCAGTAGGTAGCTATGAGTTTGACTATATTGAAAAGGGACATGCTGAATCAAGCTTTACAGGCTCCCCTTCAGCTGACTGGCAACCTGTGCCCGGTATAAAAATCGCTGCAGTAACACTTGATTCTGCGGCTGTTGGAAATACCGTTTCATTATCAAGCACAGTTCCAGTAGATAATTCAACAGAAGTGAATCTGACGGTAAAAACAGTTGAACTGGTATTTGATCAGGTCGTCAATATAGGGTCTGGAGTAATAAAGCTAATTAAGACGGCATCGGATACCCTAGTTGAGTCGCTGAACATCACCAGCAGCAGCATCTCTGGTGGAGGAACCAATACAATCATTGCAACCTGGACAAGCGCACTGGAACATTCTACTGATTATTGCATCCAAATAGACAGCGGGGCTTTAGAGGCTACCGACGGCACTGACTATACCGGAATTTCAGATAAAACCACCTTTAATTTTAGCACTATGGGTCTGCCCTACCTTACAGCAACTGTACCCTCGGATAACGCCACGAACCTATCAATAGCTACAAGCACGTTAGAACTTACTTTTAATGAAGCAGTTAGCGCTAATTCCGGCAACATAACTCTAGTAAACACCAGTACCGCTCAAACTGTCGAAACCTTCAGTGTTTCCGGTTCAAAAATCACTGGCTGGGGAAGCACTAAGTTATCCATATCGATAACTGACACTTTGTCTGTTGCAACCAATTATCATATTTTGATAGACAACACAGCAATAAAAAATTCAGGTAGCGCCGCTTATGGCGGTATCTCTGATCAAACCACGTTGAATTTTTCAACATCAAGCGATGGAATTGTTACTTTAGTAAGTTCGTCCCCAACAGATAATGCAGAAGAGGTGGCGATAGACAATCGAACCCTTGTCCTAAACTTTAGCGATAGTGTTATAAAAGGGTCAGGAAATATACGGCTCTACTCAGCCACTGATGAAATACAAATCTACTCTGTGGATGTGTTAAGTGCTGAGGTAGTTGGGGCTGGAAGTTCAACTATTTCAATCACTTGGCCAGATTGGCTAAAACCCAACACGGCTTATTATGTCAATATCGACACTACCGTATTTACAAATTCTATCGGTCAAATCTATGCAGGGATAAATAACCAAACCTCTTTAAATTTTAAAACTACAGCAACCCCATCCTCTCCATGGGATGATCCCGAAATAACCGCTGTAGTAGAAGCCCAAACCGAACTGGTGGATAGACGACTGTATGAGTCAATTCGACCAATTTTGGATCGTCTAGACTGGTTTAGAAAAAACAGATACAGCCGAAATCAATCAATCCAAGGAATAAATATCGAGATTATCCACCCTGCGATAGATCCTATTCTAGATAGCCCAGCCATGGATGCATTGGCTTCGATTGAGTCAGAGTTTTTTACTGAACTAACTGACGCGGTATCTATCGAAGCGCCTGAACTTGAAGACAATTGGGCAATATGGTCAGCGGGTGATATAACCATTGGAAAAATTGGACAAAAAGCTCGCTCAAGCTTCAAACACTTTCAATCAGATGGCTTAACTATCGGTTTGGATAAAAAGCTTAATAACAGCGAATTGCTCGGGGCAACAATAAGGGCTGGAAGTGATAAAACCGATATTGGGGTACAGGGTACCCACGTTGATACAGTAGACTTTGGGATGGCGTTGTATCGTACCTGGGCTATATCAGACAACTACTTCGTTGATTTTATTCTGGGGGCGAACCAATTTAATATTAAAACCCATAGAGAAATCGGTTTTGGAAACCCTATTACTGGTGAAAGACGAGCCTATCAAGGGTACCAGTCAATAGCACTTCAGCGGGAAATCACCTTTAAAGACCTTTTTGTTACCCCTTATTCTAGGTTAGACGTTGGTTACACCAATATGCGCCCTTTTGATGAATCAGGAGGTAATGCTGCCATTTCCTTTAAAGAGCAACATGTTAGACATGCAAAATCTAACTTAGGACTTCAGTTTGATTACCTTTTTAATACTAGTTTTGGAAAAATAAGACCCTATTCTAGAATTGAATATGCTTTAGATTTAAGCAGTAGCTCAGTTGTGTCTGCATCCTATGTGAGTACACCCGATACACTTTATCATTCCAAAATTCATGACTTCAGGGGTAGTAATTGGAAATATGGCTTAGGGATCGACTTTACATTTCTAACAGGTTGGCTTGCCGCAAGCTACGAAAGGATAGAGGAGTCTGAAGATCGAAATGATCATCAAGTTAGCAGAAAAAGCGACAATATGAGAATCAAGTTTCTTTTTAATTTTTAGATGCAAGTTAATGTTTTTACTGCATCTTACAAAATAATAAATTACTTTAAATTTCTTACATTACCAAACGTCTACAAATCTATGATTTTTATTTATTTTTTTCGATTTTTTAGCTGCGATCATGCCTTTTATGAGCCAACTACGTGTTTCCCGTGGATCAATAACGGCATCTATCTCAAAACTTCCTGCCACTGAAATCGCTTTCCCTTTCTCATACATTTGATCAACTAATTTATGGAACAAAGCATTTCTTTCATTACTATCTCCCGTGGCATCAAGCTCCTTTCGAAAACCAAGTTCCACCGCCCCCTCAAGACCCATTGGGCCCATCTCCGCGGTCGGCCAAGCTATTGTGAAAAAAGGTTCATGAAAACCTCCCCCCGCCATTGCTTGAGCTCCGAGCCCATAACCCTTTCTAATTATAATCGTGAATAGCGGCACCGAAAGGTTAGCTGAAACAACAATTAGCCGGGCTCCCCTACGAACGGCTGCTGTTTTTTCACTGTCAGGACCCACCATGAAACCTGGAGTGTCGCACAAAGAGACAACGGGTATGCCAAACGAATCACATAACTGTAAAAACCTCCCCCCTTTTTCGCCACCATCCCCGTCTATTGCTCCACCAAGATGAAGTGGGTTATTAGCGATTAAGCCAAATGGACGACCTTCTACTCGAATAAAAGCTGTATAAAGCCCTACCCCATAATCTTTTCTCATTTCCACGACAGAGCCTTCATCTGCCAAATTCACAATGATTTTTCGCATATCGTAGACCCTTAGGCGGTCTTCCGGAACCAAATGCCTCATTACCCTTTGATCAGAGCAAGTCCATTCTGCCTTATTGCCCTGAAAAAACCCTAATACCTGTCTGGCCATCTGGGTAGCCTCTTTTTCATCATGACAGGCTATGTCAACCACCCCATTTCTAGTTTGAACATCAATAGGACCAATATCTTCTGGTTTATACTTTCCAAGCCCACCATGCTCAATCATAGCTGGTCCTGCTAAACCAATATTTGAGTTTTTAGTTGCAATGGTAATATCCGCACAGCCAAAGATAACCGCATTTCCAGCAAAGCATCTTCCCGAGTTAATGGCTATTCTGGGTGAGACCCCATTAATCTGAGGCCAGGTTGTAAAGGTCTCAAGGTCAAGCCAGGCATTATTAAGTTCGTCGGCATCCACATCCCCTGGTCGGCCGCCCCCTCCCTCGGTAAAGAACACCACCGGGGTCTCCCAATGCTTAACCAGTTCAAAGATTCTATCCTTCTTTTTATGGTTTATAACACCTTGGGTCCCGGCAAGAACTGTGTAGTCATAAGCTAAAACAGCGCACCGTGATGCACCATCACCAAAATCTTCCGCGTTAACCGTTCCAAAACCGGCAATCATTCCATCAGCTGGCGTGTTCTTCTTTAAATCGTCAATCGACCGCCTCCGTCTTTGCGCAGCAATTGCTAAAGCCCCATATTCCATGAAACTACCCTCATCACACAGATCGCCCACATTTTCTCGCGCAGTTCTACTTCCAATTTTTCTTCTTTTCTCAACCGCATTCGGACGGTTAACGTCACTCCCCAAACGATGACTTTGCAGAACTTCCTCAAGATCTGCTCTATTATTTTCCAAATCAATAACCAACTCATCCTCAATCACTCCCCCCGATTCACTATTTGGCCTGATTACACAGATAGCCCCTGACTCCACTACCACATCGCCTTTCTTAACCAAAACCTTCTCAATCCTACCCGCAAACATGGATTTAACCTCATGATGCATCTTCATTGCCTCTATCAAGGCAATTTGACTTCCGATCTCAACCAGCTGATTTTCCTGAATGTTTATCTCCACTATGCTTCCCCGCATAGGAGCACAAATTAATTCCTGTCCTTCGCTAATCTCCTCAGCTTTAGGGTGCACATGAGGATTGCTGGGTTTTTTGGCAACTGAGGGAGGTGGCAATAGATCATGCATTCGTTTAGTTAACTTATAGGCATTTTGGTCTAAATAGGTTGTATTGATCACCCCCTTTGTTAAGCCAGGCTCGTCACACATCACTCGGAGTAGTTCAAGATTATTCTCTATTCCCGAAATCACAAACTCTTCCAACGCTCTTCGAGATCTGTTTAGTAATCCATCAAAATCAATTGCAGGGACACTAATAATAAGCTTGGCCAACAGTGGGTCAAAAGATGTAGGAACCTCGTATCCGGTATAAGCGCCACTATCAATTCGAATTCCTGGCCCAGCAGGCACCTCATATTGGGTTAACAACCCGTGCTTAGGAATTACATTACCCATTTCATCCAGTTTTTCCGCATTAATCCTAAATTGAACAGCGCAACTATTTGGTGACGGTGGCTGGTTTAGACCTAGTTCACCCAGACTTGCCCCGTCGGCTATTTGAATTTGGAGCTTGACTAGGTCCCTTCCAGAAATCTCCTCGGTTACGGTATGCTCTACTTGTAGGCGCGCATTGACCTCAATAAAATAAAACGAATCATCTTGTGTATCTAATAAAAACTCAAAGGTCCCTAAGCCTTTATAGTTAACCGAGGATGCCAGTTTTACAGAAGCATCAAGAAGTCTAGCCTGGACTTCTGCTTTCAGTGCTGGTGCGGGAGCAAATTCTATTATTTTTTGATGGCGTCGTTGTAAACTACAATCTCTTTCCCATAAATGGGTAACCCCTCCTTTTCCGTCACCCACTATTTGAACCTCAATATGACGGGCTATTTTTACAAATTGCTCGGCATAGAGTCGATCGTCACCAAAAGCATTTCTCGCCTCTTTTTGTGCCTGATTAAACATCTGATCACAGTCGGCAGGATCCTGAATCACCCGCATACCCCTACCCCCGCCTCCTCCAGCAGCCTTGATAATAACTTTTAGTTTCTTGTTTTTATCGACAAAATCTAACAAATCATTTGAACTGGAAAGCTCACCAGAGCCCTCAAGGACTGGAACATCCGACGCTTTCG
>MDTG01173192.1_pt1 | contig 10052 bp, 11 predicted proteins | sample 811421 | NCBI WGS metagenome assembly MDTG01 (sample SAMN05326645, study PRJNA326480) | marine metagenome | isolation source: seawater | place: Pacific Ocean: South East | collected 2011 | reverse complement strand
ATTTTTTTAGCCGCATCTTCTAGTTCTGCTTTTCTACGCATAACTTCTGCTTTTAATTTATCATCCATTGGTCTCATTTGAATATCTTGTAATGCTTTTTTCTTAGCCATGTAATCTTCTTTGTCTCTTACCATTGGATTATTAACTTCAACTAGTGCATCAGTTCCTGTTAATGTATTAAAAGTTTCTTCTAATTCTGATAATTCAGGAAGTACTGTGTTTACTGGTTCTTCAGATGCAACTACTTTTTCTTTATCGTCTTGGTCTGGATCAATAATTTGATTTTTAATTCTAGCTATCATTTCTTCATCTGCATTTTTTTCTTCATCTGACTTCCAACCTTCTGGATCCATACCTGAATATTTGTCTGCCATTCTTGCAAGATAAACTGAAACTTCATCATCTTTGGCTCTAGCGGCAATGTTGCTTAACTCAAATGCTTTTGCAACATTTTCATCACGGAACTGTGTTGGTTGAAATTCTTTTTGCGACAGAGTCGCTGGTGATAATTCTATTGGCTGATTAAGTCTTGGCGCAATAGCTTGTCTTAACTTATCGTTAGTGTTAATTTCTTGCTCTTTATCTTTCATGTCTTCCTTTATTTCTTCCGAAACATTATTACTATTTAACCGATATGTGTAATTTTTGGGCTTTATTTCCCTGCCAAATTCTCTTAAATCAAAGTCTAGTAAGTTATCTTTTGCTAAATTTCTTAATGATTTTAATAAATCCCCTAAAACAGCTATGTTTTCTGGGCCTTTATGTACTCTTAACTCCTGATTTTTATCATCTAAATTAACCATTAAGTTAGGATCTGATACATAAAAAAATCTTGAATCTTCTGGATTTGACAGTTCTTTGCCGTCTTGAGCATCAAACATCTGAATATTTAATCCAGATCCTTTAAGAACTTTGAATACTTTTTCCGCAACTGATGAATAATTTACTGCCATGCTATTATTTACCATTGATTATATAATCATAGGCATTGGTGTCATGTTGTCTTGATCAGGATCTCCTTCTTCACCTAGACTTTTTTCAAATATAGGATCATACTTGGCCAAGTATGCAACCAGTCTACAACAAAGTAATGTGGCTGATACTAAATCATCATTTTCACCTATTTTGGCTGAGAAAGAATTACCTCTGGCTACATATAATTTTAGTTCTCTAATTAAATTTCTACTGTTAAGAGTCATCTTCCCTGTTTCAATGTAGTGCTTTAGTTTACTACAAGCTGTTAATTTTGCTTTGTGTGTAGTATTGTAACCTTTACGTTTGTGTACATCTCTTCTTTGCTGTCCTGCACGTCTAGGTTCATGTAAGAAAAATCCAGGAAATTTAGATTCATCTAGTTCTTCAATAGCAACAATGGCTCCTTCACCAAGTGCATTGTTCTCAACAGTCCAATATATTTCAGGATTCTTTGATCCTTGTTCTTTTAGACTGTTATCTAGCTCTTGTAATATTCCTAACAATGCTCTAACTTGTCCTTGTATTGAAGTTTTATTGTGTTGCCATTCTGCAACTTGTTTTAATTCAGGCACACTATAAACTTGTATTGCGGCATAATCACCTCCTGTACCTAAACTAGGATCAAGTGCCGCAACGTATGTTTGTCCTTTCTTAGGTCTTTCGTACCAACGAACTTGACCTGTTTTGTATAAAGGATCTTTTCCTGCAAGTGTAACTAATTTTAAACCATCAATTAATGTTTCATCAAATGCAATAAATTCACAGTCATGTTCACGTCTAAATCTTTCTTCACCAATTCTTGCTCTTTCATCTTTAGCCCATTGTTCATCTCTTTCAGGATGTTCTGTCCAATGCACACCAATAGCTTTGAAACCATTTATTCCTGTGCCATCTCTAGTTGGCTGACCAAACTCATCTACTCTTTTATTAGCACCTCTCCATATACCTGCAAAAACATCATCGTCATTGTTTGGTGTTGATGTAATAATACATTTACCGCCTGTTGATAGTGTTGGTGATAAGGAAGTCCAAAACTCATTAGCTTTTTGTTGTGGTTCAACAAAGGCAAACTCATCCATGTACACCATAGACAAAGACATACCTCTACCTGTTGTTTCTGTAGTTGTTTGTGCAATGATTCTTGAACCATTATCAAAATCCATTGAGCCTTTGTTATATGAAGTTACTCCACATCTGATATAATCTGGACATTCTTCATATGCAAATCTCACACGTTGCATAATATCTTGAGCACCTTGATATTTGTGTGCCGCAATTAATATCAATACATCTGGATTGAACATAGCATACCATAACAAATATCCAGCCGCACAGGTTGTTTTACCAGTTTGTCTGGCACACATGGCTATAGCAAATCTATTACTGTTATATGTGTCTAATAATCTTTTTTGAAATTCATATGGTTCAAATTTCATTCTTCCTTTAATAGGATGTTGTATCCACATAAAGTTTTCCATAAAATAAAGGTAACCATCTTTTTTATCAGCACATTTTTTTAGATCAGTTATTCTTTGATCATCATACTTAGACTTTGCATAGGCTCTTTTTGTTAGATTTCCTTCTAAACTTTTTCTTACCATAACTGTATTTATATGCGTATTTAATGAAGTTTAAATATCTCATCAACTGGATTGAATTCTACTTGTTTGTATTTTCCAGAATGTGCAAGTAGTATTTCTTCAATAACAGCGTCAATATTGTTGTGCCAATAATTTAAAAATTGATGAGCTCTTTCAAACTGAGGAGGTATGTCATCAAACTGCCACATAAAAGTTTGCAATATGTTTTGAAAGTCAGGACGCCAGTAATATATCTTAAGTGTTGTAATTCTTTCCGGAAACAGTATCATAAAAATATTTAAACTTGAAGTTTAAAAACTTATATGATGTGTTAAAGTAATCCATTTTTTTGGATCATGCTAGAATTTTTATAACCTTCTTCATGTTTTGATATGTTACAAGTAGCCATCCATTTATCATTTACACATTTTCTAGCACACAAATTAAAAGGTGCAGTTTTATTTGTAGGATCAACTGTCTTCCATGAATCAGTCATTTGTACCCATGCTTTGTGATCAAAAATTTCTTGCATTGACTTTGTGTTGTAATCATTAAAACCATCTTTGTAGTGAGTTATCAAAGCAGGTTCCATTTCTCTTAGATCATCATATTTGTCATACTTTGCTGAATGCCAACAACAGGGCCATATTCTTCCTTTTGCATTCAAATACATTCTTTTTTGTTTTATATATTTGCAACTTATTCTTTTTTGTGGATTAAAATAATCAACATCTTTTAATATTGAATCTATCTTATCATCAACGTTTGTTGACAGTGCTGTGGTTTCACCTTTGTGTTCTTTGCCTCTTTTATCTAAATTAACTTCTTCAACTTTTCCTTCATTTGGATCGTACAGTGTTTCATTATAACGTGTAGAGTATTGAACATCAAATTTACGAAAGCCCATTTTTTTAGCTAGTGTTCTTGCTTCATCTATTTGGTGTTCGTTATGTTCAAACACTAACCATTTCCAGTTTGCTCTGCCACCAGCACTTAGATATGCTTCTACATTTTCCATCAACTTGTCCCATTTAACTTTTTTTCTGTAAATTTCATTAGTGTCTTCTAACCCATCAATTGAAAATGTTATTGCTCCACCGTAGCCTTTTCTTTTACATATATTTCCCATATGTTTCCAATAATCAACTGTACGTAATCCTCCATTAGTTTCTATTTCAATGTAATCAAAATGTCTTAAACCAAAATGCCACATTTTGTCTATTTCAGGATTCATTAAAGCATCTCCTAAATTTCCTACAAACCACAGTTCTTGATTTTCAGTTTGTTTGCCAAAATCTGTTTTGAGTTTTTCTATTAATTTAAAAGGTACGTGAGTTTGAGTAAATCCTGTGTCGCGTATGCTTGTTCCTGTTAAGTGTCTGGCACAATAAGGACAACCAGCATTGCAAAAACTAGATCCTTCTATTTCAATAATATTGATGTTGTCTAGTGACGTTAGATTATACATAAAAATTCCTAAAGGAATCTAGATAACAACAGCATCAACGATCCAGTAATAACTGTCCCTGTTATCATAGAAATCCAAAAACCATAACTTGAAAGCATAAAAACAAATATAGGAAAAAATAATAAACTTACCAATACAAAGTAAACAGTTTGTATGCTGATTGTTTTAAAAGTCTGAACATCAACACCTGCATAGTGCATAAACACAAATGCAACAAAACTTGCTAATGGTATACCTAGTATAAATGCTCCTATTGTAGGATATTTTTCACTAACTGTGCTCACAGTTGCAATAATAATTCCACCAATAATTGCTTTGATTAATAGTTCCATACTAGTATTTACCGGATGGTGTATGCTTAAAATTTTTTTAGGTGTGTATTAGAAAGTTATAATTAGAGAATGTATTTGTAAAATTTTTATTACGTCTTCGATCTATTTCATCAATAAACTTTATACAATCATCTCTGTTTACAAGAAAGTCTTTGTCATCAACTTTGTTGTTTACAAAATAGTTTCTTAATCTTTGTATGTAATTTAATTCATTGTTTTCTGTTAATGGATCATTGGATACAAAGTCTACTAGTTCATCAAACTTGGATATCCAATAATTGGTTTTAGGTAAGTTCAATACATTTAAAAACATAGGACTATGTAATATACTAACCCCATACGTAACCGCCTTGTATCGCTGTTTTAAGCGGTATATATCCGCCATAAGCAGTTGCATGGTATCAATGCTCAGAACATTAGCAGTCACCATTATATGCAAGGATATACCGCGTTTAAGTACCTTTTTACAGTTGTTTAACCACGTTTCATACTCCATACCTTCTCTTATGTATTCTGCTTGTTTTCCATGTGCATCACAACTGGTAAAAATTTTGGCATCTTTAACCATTTCATTATTTTTTAAATCTTCAATGTCATTTAGATAGCTGTTTAATTTCCAGAAAGGTATTGATAAATTGCTGTTGATATGCAACTCCAATTGATTGCATTCTCCAGATTTTAAATCACTTATCAACTTGGCAGTGTCTTTGCTTAAAAAAGGTTCGCCTCCGGTTATACGTAGCACATGAAGTTTCTGTCTAATATCAGGCCACCATTTCCACCATGCTTCTATATAAGGATTGTGTTCTCTTTTTAAATAAGGTGTTCTGCTTGTTTCTGCAATCCAATCTAAATTGTTAAATTGATCACTAGTGGGGTAAGCACCTTTGCTGTTTATTTCACTCCACCACTCACTACTAAACACAGGACTGCAATACACACATTTCATATTGCACACATTTGAAAAACTCACTTCCACGTGTGTTGGCACAGTGTTGTAATTCCAATCTTGTTTAGCAATTGTTTGTATGTTTTTTCTAGCCCATGAACTACTGCTTTTTTTTATTCTATCACTAAAATGAGCACCTTCAGTATCTTCTACTTTCCAGCAGTAACTACATTCATCAGGTCTCTTGCCTTCTAGCATCAATTTACGTTGTTGTTTTTTATATTCAGTATTGTGTAAAGCTGAAGGATCTTTTTCTATTTCATCTAAAGGAATTTTATGTGTCTGTGGATGGTGACAACTGTGTGTATGGCCATTTTGTAAATGCAATGTAACCTGTTGCCATTTAGCCGCACAAAAACTTGGTGATATTTCGTCTAGTTCATTTTTGATTTGTGAAATTTTTTTCACGGTAAATCTTTTGATTAACCAGTAACTGTTTTTTCAAAGTCGCCAAATGCTTGAGGAAGATCTGCTAGTCCTCTTAATTTTCTATCAGTGCCTATTGTGTTTAATATGTCAAGCATCAGCTCTCTAACTACAATAAATCTAGCGGCGTCTTCTGGTGTGTTTACTAACTCTTCTACACCTGCAAAAGGTTCACCAGCTGGTAATCTGCCTAAAACTTTTTTAATAACTTGAGGATCTTGTTGTCCTGTTCTAACTGGACCAATACCTGACTTTGTTTGTCTGATGCTGTTAGCAATATCATCTACATCACCTATGGTAGCTATTCTACCTTTGTTGTCTCTGCCTCTACCTATTTGAAATATACTGTCAACAGATTTAACAAATATAGGATCAGTTGCTATTGGTTTTGCGTTGCCGGTTTTTGCGGCTAACTTTTGAGTGGCTTTTTGAATGAAATCTTTATAGTCTCTCTGAATGAGCTGTACTACTCTGGACTCGCTTATTTCAGTCTTTTTTTTTGATCTGATGACTCAGCTACAAATTCTTTGTATTCACTCATCAGCCTATCAAAGCGTTCCTGAGACTCTTTAGTTTCTTTAGTCTGTTTGTCTTCGTCAGCTAAACCATTGTCTCCGTGTTTTGCCGGAACGTATTTGAATCTTTTTTGTTTCTTAACTGATGTAGTAAAGTCATCTTGTTTAAAATGACCTGGTCCAGTTTTTACATATTGTTCGTTGTCTTCCATCATAGATACCTCTGCTTCTATTTCGTCTCTTTGTAGAGCCGTTTCAACTTCATTTTGAGTTGCTGTAGTACTTATCTCTACTCCAGCTCTATTAAACTCGTCTTGATCAACACTAGCTTCAATACCTGCTTGTTTAAGAGCAAATTGTATTGACGGTGCAATTGATCTGTCTTCGTCTAAATCAAAGTCACCTAGATCATCAACGCGAATTGCATATCTTTGAACTTTAGGTTCCATTATCTGTTGTCCTGTGTTAAAGGAGAAACTGATGCTTCGCTTTCTTTAGGCTGACTAGTATCAGCCGGTGCTTCAGCTTTCTTTTGGCTTAAAGGACCATCTACAACTACTTCAGCTCTATCTGGATCTTTTTCTTTGTTATCCTGTAAAGTCTTTAAAAAATTTTCTTTATGCTTTTCACCAAAGTGTTCGCCATCAATATTCTTTTCTTCATCAGTATATTCTTGGCCTATTTTTGGTTCGTAGTCTTCTGGGTTAGCTGTATTTCTTGTAACTTCAGCTTCATTCTCTGCTTCAAGCGGATCATTTTCACCTTTTACTACAATGTAATCATAAGGTATACCTGCTTTGTCAGATAAATTTCTTCTAAATGTTTCAAAACTCAATGGCATTCTTACAACTGCATCAACAATATAAACTTCAGCATTTCTTATTTTAGTGCCAAAATCTAGTGGATGCTCTTGCATAATAGTCTTTTGAGGGGAACCTACTGATACCACATCATATCTTTGTAGCTCAGCTTCTATTGTTTTCATCATATCATCTGTTACATCAGATGCTATTTTAATTCTAACTGGAATTTCTTTGACAGCTTCCGCTAGGTATTGCTTAAACGTTTTCATACAATTATTTATCTCCTTTATTGCTATTTTTATCGTTTTCGTTGACTCTATCAATGATTTGGTCTAATAACTTGTTGCGATCGCCCACTACATACCCTTCTCCTTCAATAATATCGTCGGATTTTGGGGTTCTACTGTCCCATTGATCTACACGTTGTTTCTTAAGTTGTAGCTCAATCATACGTAATTTCTTGTCAGCTTTGGCATTTTTAGCCTCTATGGCGTTCTTCATCATAGTCTGTGCTACTTCAAAAAACTTACCTGCGTGTCTGGCTTCAGATGCCATACCTAAATCCATAAGTTCTTTGTAACTTTTTATAGCTTCAGTAGAATATGTGTCCATATCACTATCATGTGATTCTAAGTCTTTTACCTGTGGTAATGCTTTGTCAATTTTTTCAGCAGTTGATAATGCTTTGCTAACTACATCTGGATCTAATTCTTTGCTAGTTTCAGTTTCCATATCTTTATGAGCGGCTGTTGACGAATGATCTAAATCATCAGCTACTTTATCAGCTTCTTTTTGATTTTCCATAGCATCTTCCATACTTGGTAGGTTAAATGTTTCTTCTAATTTTTTATTCATACTTACTTTATAGCATATATTGAGTCTTCATTCAAGACCCTAAATCGCATTCCTTTTCTTTTTGCCCACTCTCCTGCCGCTTTCCATTTTGCTTTATTTAAGATTATTCTAGCTTTATCGTGTTTGTTTTTGGCTCTTTCTAAGATAGTTTGGCTTGAAGGTTTGATTTCTACTAATTCTCCTATTTTTTTACCAGTTTTACTTTTATATATCATTATAAAATCTGGAACGTATTGTGTATACTGTCCTGTAAATGGATTTCTATAAGGAATCCTAACAGGCTCACTTGCCCAACTTAATATATTTGGGTGATTATCACACATTCTCATAAAAGTCAATTCCCAACCAGATCTGTATCTTGGATTTCTTTTTCCAGCATACTTCTGTGGATTTTTTATTTCATATGTACCTGAATGAAACTTTCTCATACAAGTATTTACTTCGTTTTATTATTGTATGATATGTCTTGCAACATTTGGTATTGCTGTCACAGTTTGTTTAACACCAATTTGACTTGTACTTGGTCTATAATTATTAAGAACTGCTATTCCTAAAGTACTAAAAGAAATGTTATCTTCTTTGTTAGAAAACAGTTCATCAAATGATAAATTAAATTTTTGTAGAGCATCTAAAGCCAACAGTGTATATGCTATTGACAACTGTTCGTTTTGAACGTGCTTGTCAAATATACCTTTTATTAAATCATATTTTCCACCATTGATACTTTCTCTAGACAAAGGTGTATCAATATTTTCTAATATAGCATTTGTTGGGTCTAAAGTTGTACTAGCAATTTGTCCACCAGTTAAATCATTTGCAATTGTTCCAAATTGTTTTATAACTTGTTTGATTGCTCCTAGACCTTCAAATAATTGTGTACTTGCTCTTTTCATTAATTTTTTCCAAAGTTTAAAAATTTACCAACACTCTTACCAGCATCTTTAACACCAGTTACAATATTGTTTTTTACGTTACTAACACCTTGCACTATTTGACTACCAGATATACCATCACCTATAGTAGTAGCACTTCCTAATGAAGCTTGTTGTGATCCTTCACGAGAGTTAACTGCTTCAGCAAGTTTAGGATCAACTTTACCATCTCCATAGCCTACTTCTTCTTTAGTTATTTTTGGTGATTTAGTTGTTGTTGGTGGTGCTGGTACAAAGTCTTCAAAGTCTGCTGTTTCAGACATCATTGATTGTAAATCATATTCAGCTTCTTCAAACTCAACATTTACTTCTTCAAATAATAAATTTTCATATACAAATCCCATAGCTAAATTTACAGCTTGACTTGAACTGTAATCAAATGTATCCATGTCCATTCTTGATAGTCTTGGATGAACTATTCTAGTTTTTGTATAAATTTTTCCTGCTAATTGATACAGGCCAATACTTTTAAGTATTCTATGTGAATTACCTTCAAACTCTCTTAAACCAAAATTGTGTGTTCTTGAAAACATCTCTGATGGTTGTAAAATACTTTGAGTGTAATTATCTGTTTCATGATGTAAACCTGAACTACTAGCAGATTTTCTTTTGTATAATCTTGCTGAGTCAAATTCAAATTCATATAATAGTTTTATAAATTTTATTCCTAGTCCGTCATGCGTATCAAACATTCTTACTGTTAACGGATCAAACTCTACTTTTCTATTAATTACTCTTTTTCTATTGTATTGATTTATTACATCTTGCACTACACTGAAGTTTGGTGCATCAACTGTATGACAAATAAAATGTAATCTGTCTTTGAATTCTTTTAAAAAGTTTTGTTGTGGAGTCAGAAAGTCATCAGCAACATCAGGATATAAGTTAAAAACTATAACAAATTGATGTTGTTGTCTGGGTGCGGCTTGGAAATCAGAGCCGCTAGTATAAAGTTTCGCGGCTCTGTTTGCGGGTTTTAATACTGTACCTTTACTCATTTAACAAGTTATAGACTATAAAAATGATTAACCAATATTTGTACCACCAAGACCAACTGCTAGTAGTGGGAAGATTGTATCTCCTGGTGCTTGATGTATTGCGTTATCATATCTAATTGTCAAAATAACTTGTACTGGTTCTGACACTGCATAGTCACCATCTGAATAATCAACGTTCTGTAAGAAGCAACCTTCTACGTCCCATTGCTCTAATTCTGT
>MDTG01425191.1_pt1 | contig 10053 bp, 11 predicted proteins | sample 811421 | NCBI WGS metagenome assembly MDTG01 (sample SAMN05326645, study PRJNA326480) | marine metagenome | isolation source: seawater | place: Pacific Ocean: South East | collected 2011 | reverse complement strand
ATTCTACTCTTGAAAAAGGTACAACTTCAGATTAATTAATTTTTACATTTCTATTGGAGAATAAATTGGAACAAAGAACAAAAATAGTTGCTTCAGTAATTAGAGCTCTAAAATTACCGCCAAGGTTTCGATTGAAAATGTTAAAAGAAGATCCTGTGAGATTAGAGTTAAGTTTAACTCCCTCTTATGGTAAACAGCCTGTTGTGGTTGGTCTGGTAGAGTCTTTAGATCTTGTAGCTCGTAGGGATAGAGAAGGGAGAATACCTAGAGATTTGCAAGGAACTTGGGATTGGACAGTTCGTCATGGAAAAGTTAGTACAGGAGGATGGAATCCTTTCTTAAAAGAAGCATTACAAACAATGTTTGAAACTGGTTTACCAGCAATTATATATGAAGAATTAACAGGGGATGAATATAAGCCTGTTGATGGCATAAAACACATTAAATAAATCATTAATTAATTTTCATATATTGGTCAATAAAACGCTAAAATGAATAATATTTAAAAAAAATTATGAACGAGGAGAATCAGCCCAGGTTTGGTTGGGTAAATTTTGCAGAAACTTGGAACGGCCGCTTAGCTATGATGGGTATTCTCATTGGTTTAGGTACTGAATTAATTACAGGTCAGAGTATTCTTCGTCAAATAGGTATTGGTTGATTTTTTAGTACAAAACTTATTGAACTTCCTCTGCATCAATTTCTATAGTCTCGATACTAGCATCACTTGAAAATTGATTCTCTAACTCATTAGATTTTATAACTTGAGAGCCACAATATACACATTTATCTATTCCTTTAATCATTGTTGAACCACAATTTTGACATGTCTTAATTTTTGAGTTGAAGAAGTTTAAACTTAAAAAAAGAATTGCTAGAAATAATAGAGGAACAAAAATTACTAAAATTAATAAATTACCTAATAAACTTAGTAAAAAATTTAAACCAAAAAAAGAAAGAAAAATAAATGATATTAAACTATAAGTGATGATTGAATTTATCATATTAAGAATATTATCTTAAAAATTGTTTTCTGTACTTATTCTTTTGCATTTCAGTTATTGACATACTCGCGATTACTACACTCCAGCATTGTCCAAAATATAGAATTACCCCTAAAAGCCATACCCATAAAGTTAAAACGAGAAAACCTCCTATAAATCCATAAGCCTGAAATCTTACCCCCAAAGATAAAATACTTTTGCTTACGGCTAAATTTAATGTAGTAAGTAAGATTCCTATGAGAATCGCTCCTGGGATGAGTGGCTTTAACGGAACTTTCCGGCTCGGTAGAAGAGCTTGCAGTAATAAAGCCATCAAAGAGAATCCTATAAGAGGAACAGCAAATTGACCAACCTGCAATACAGGAAGCCTCAATATAATTTCTGATATCCAATTACTTGATGATGAAATGTCTTTCAAGACTTCTCCGGGGATCATTCTTAGATTTGCACTGATTTGGTCTAAAACCATTAAAAAACCAATAAAAAAAACAATTAAAAAGGCCTCTATTCTATTTCGAAGGAATTTAGATGCTTGCTCTTGCCAAGGAGAGAAACTTTTTCTTGATGGTAAAGCATCTTCCCATAATCTTTCTGATCCTCTTTGAAGAGATAAATAAGCATTACCTGCTGTAAATAATAAAAACATTGCACCTAGAAGGCCTGCCCCAAAACCTTGATCAATTAACTTAAATAAAGTTGTTTCAACTAATTCAACGACAGAAGGCGGTAAGATTTGTGATGCTACTGAAATAATTTGTTCATCTAAACCTTCTTGTTTTCCTAAAAACCAAGAAGCTACTGAAAGTGAAATTAATAATATAGGAAAAAATGATTGTAATGCATAATACGCAAAAGCAGCACTCATGTCTATACAGTCAGATTTACTCCAACGTTCACATGCACCCCAAAGACTCTTAATAATCCATTTAAAGCTGTGTTGCAAATTAATTCTCTTCAAATATGTACCATAATCATTTTTATTGTATCTAAAAAGAGTATTTTTCAAGTATTTAGTGATTTGGAATTATTTTTTAATTAGTAATTCTCCCCATGGTTTTAAGTCATTTATGTTTTCTCTAGTTCTTCCCGCAATAAGTGGAAAATTGACATCTGTTAGATTCATTCCAGGAGTCAAATTTTTAGGATTAATATCTAACCAATCAATCAGACAATTTAATTCTTCAAGAATTAGCCATGCTGCTGCAATATCCCAGATTTTTGGAGTTGATTCTAAAGCCCCAAATGTTTGCCCCATGGCTACACTAGTTAAATTTAAACTAGATACCCCTAGCAGTCTTATTTTTCCGGGAAAAACCTCCTTAGGATTTCTTTGTAAAATCTTTATAGATCTACTGCATAAAGATACGCATTGACTCCTTTGATGATAATTTTCACAAATAATTTTTTTATCATTTAGCCATACTCCCTCGCCTTTAATAGCTAAAAATTTTTTCTTAAGTGTTGGAATTATTAGGAAAGATGATTCAGGTCTACCTTTTACAAATCTTGCTACTGAAATTGACCAGAAAGGAATTCCTGCAGCAAAATTTGTTGTTCCATCAAGTGGATCTACAATCCAGTATGCGTTATTTGAAGGCACATTTTTTTCTCCTTCCTCACTAAGGACACCCTCATGTGGAGCAATCTTTGCAAGACCCTCCACGATTGTCTTATCACTCCAAATATCACAACTTGTGATAAGAGAACCGTCTGATTTATTACTTGCTGTAATATTCCCAAAATCATTAAGTTGCCTTTCACTTATCGAATTAAAAAGATTATTTAATTCAATTAACTGCTCTTCGTTTAATTTATCAGTTGAATTATTCATTACCTTATTATGCATTCAATAGTCACAAATGGGGTATATTTGATTTTCTAATGATTCATTATTTTTATCACAATCTTTACTTTTTGATTGGAATGTTAATCTTTCTAAGTTATCTAAATTGATATTATAGTTATAAATTGCATCAATCTTTTGTGATTGTGCATTTGTTAATTCTTTTTGCCTAATCAATATATCCTTTAAAGTTGACAATCCTACTTCATATCTCAACCGAGCTAATCTCAATGCCTCTTTGCGCGCAATTATTTCTTTTTCAGATGAGGTTATCTTTTGTTGATTTCTTATTAAGTTTAAATATGCCTCACTAATATTTTTTTTAATTAAATTTTGAAGATTAATAAATAAGAAATTTTCAGATATTGCATCTGCTTTCTTAGACTTATAAGAATTTTTATTTTGTCCCCCACTGGAAAGATTCCATCTAAAATCAAGACTTATTATATTTGTATAACTAGTTGAAGATCGGCTAGGTTCTATTTGGGGAGAGAGGGTGCTACCTTTTGTAAAAGAACTTGATAGGCTGTTGCTGATATAAATTAAAGGTAAATTTGCGTTTCTAAAACTTTGTGCCTGATCATTTTTTATTGATATTTGAATACCTCTGTTTTTTAATGAATAACTGTTCTTAAGACCGCTTATTAGGTTTTTTTCAAGAGGATGAGGCCAAAATCCAGTTATTTTTTGACTTTTATTGAATAAAAGTTTTTCATCTAATTCAACATTTAAAATTTCTTTTAGAGCAATTAGATTTATTTCTTTGGCAATGTTTTTTTCTTTTAGTAATTGCTTATCTCTTGCTAACTGTGCACTGGCTTCTAATACATCGAATTTAGTTCCTATTCCGATATCTAATTTTGCTTGAGCATCACTAAGACTAACAACTGATAAATCAACTGCAATTTTTGCGTTATTTTCTATCTCAGAAGATTTTTGATATTTATGATACCTTGATTTTGCTTTTTTTATTAAATCACTTTTTTTTATTTCAAAGTTATTTTTTGCTATTTCAAAGTTATTCTTTGCAGTTCTAATTTCTATAGCTCTTTGAGGATCAATTAAGTTCCATCTCAAATTTAAAGATGGATTTATTTTAAATTGGGAAGATTTAGTATCCACTGACCAGTTGTTTTTATTTTCTGAATATAGATATTGAGGAAGTCCATTTGCAGTTAAATCTAAAGTTGGGTATCTTTTAGCTATTTTGCTTTTTAGATTAAAAGAGGCAGAATTAATTTGTTCTCTTAATGCTTTAAGTTCTAGATTATTTAAAATAATAGCTTGATCAATATCTTCAAAATTCATAGTTCTTTTATTAAGAAGAGATTTTATTGATATATCTTCAGAATCAATAACATTCATCGCAAAATTACTAGAGGTAGGAAGATATAAAAAAGCAGGGATTAATAGAAAATATTTAAATAAATTTTTAGGCATGAGTCACTTTATTCTTAACAGAATTATTACCAATTAGAATCTCAATAATATCATTTGCTTCATATACAACGCGAATATTTGTCTTAAGTTCTTTCTCAACATCTTCAATATTTTTATCATCAAGGAAAAGATCAGTATTTACTTTTAGCATCATAGAGGGAATATATATTGCTTCACCTAAATCCTTATTTCTTAAGCCAATAATTAAGTCTTCTCCAGTTAATAGACCAGTTACTACTTGTTCTTGCCCCCAATATATACTCGGTAAGCCATACAGATTGATTGTTAACCCTTCAATACTATTTAATTTATTTTTTATAGGTAAAAGGGCCTCATAGACTAACTTGCCAACCACCCAACTTACTGTTCTCTCCTTTTTTATTTTCTCTGGAAGAGATTTGGTTTTCATCTCTAACATTTTTAGAAAACTTCTTATGGTGCCGACTCCATTGGACTCCTGTGGCATATTTTCATATGTTTTGTATTCTGGTAAGTTCTTTCCAGCAATTAAGTACCATTCATCTGAAAGCCAACAAAATCTTGTTTGAATAAGTTGTTGCATTTTTTTTTGAATATTTTCAATTTGATGAATTATGTGCGATGCATATTCCTTATCCACGGCAATGAGTCCATCGTTCATTGGTCTAAATTTTGTTAAACCCACGGGTACGATAGCAACCGACATAACTGTCTGTTTCTTTTGATTATAGAATTTTGATAAATCATAAATTGATTGTTCTAGTATTTTCCCGTCATTTATATTTGGACATACAACAATTTGTGCATGGATTTGAAGAGAATTTTTCTCAAACCAACTAAGTTGATTTAAGATTTCTCTGGCATTTTTATTTTTTAATAATTTTTCTCTTATTTCTGGATTAGTTGCATGAATGGAAATAAAAAGTGGAGAAAGATTTTGAGTGTTTATTCTTTCCCAATCTTTCTCTTTCAAGTTTGTAAGTGTTAAATATGATCCATATAAGAAACTTAGTCTATAGTCATCATCTTTTAAATAAAGGCTTTTTCTTTTACCTGCTGGCTGTTGATCTATAAAACAGAAGGGACAATTATTGTTGCATTCTTTAAGTGAATCAAATAAAGCATCTTTGAAATTTATACCTAAATTTGAATCTTGGTCTTTTTCAATTGTTATGTTGTGGATCTCGCTATTCTTATCAAGTATACTTATATCTAAAATTTCATCGCTAATTAATATCTGGTAATCTATTAAATCTCTTGGTTTAATTCCATTTATACTTATAATCGCATCTCCAGATTCTATTCCTAATTCCCAAGCTATTGATTTATTCTCGACGCTATCAATTATTGCTGGATTAATATTATTATTAATTTCAGGAATTAATACATCATTTGAATTTTTTAGATAATTCGTTTCTTGCCACACAATACAAATGCTAAATTGCTTGTAATATTTATATTCTAAACCTACAAAAGACTCAAAGCCTATTAAATACTTTTATTATATTAAATATGTTTTCTTTATTAAGTAGTTGATTTAATAGGATATATTATTCATAGCTCTTTAAATCCCCTAATTTATAAAAAATTTCGTTTTATTATTAATTCAGTGAAAGAAGTTATTACTAAAAATTTAGATAATAAACAAAGTAATAAGTCTATGTTTATAGAAGAAGTTCATATAGTAAAAGATACCTTCTTATCAAGTCCAAATACGTTAAGATTTTGGTCTTCTTTTTTTGTGATATTACCTATATTTTTTCAAGCCCCATGGGTAAGATTTCAGCCAAATAGTGCTTTAATTTTCACCTTTTTTATTTTGGCAATAGCTATTTTTTTATCAAGTGAACCCTCAAAAAAGTACTTTATTATTGGCTCTTTATTATTTGGCGTATCAGGTAGCTGGCTTGGTGGGTCATTGTTTTGGGGTTGGTTGAGTGCTCATCCTATTTTACATATACCTGTAGAAGCAGTTGCCTTGCCTCTTGCTTTATTTGGATTGGGTACTAAATGGAAAATTGGATCAACATTCTATATAGCCTCTTTATTCGGAACTGCTATTACAGATATTGCAATATATCTAACAGGAATAATGGATCAATGGATGGAAGTAATTAATGCTGATTCAGAAACAGCGCCTTTAATACTGCAACAAACATCAGAAAATCTCCTAACAGGAAAGCCATTATTTATAATTTTTTCTGCAGGAATATTTCTATGGCTTCTATCAAAAAAGATATCTGTAAAAGCCTCTATAGATAACTCCAATGGAAGATCACTTCTAGTTGCTAGTTACGTTTTACAAACTACATTAGTCGTAGATGGACTATTTATCGCGTTAGCGATTATGCAGCCAAATTTAAGCGGATTGGTTTAATGCTAAGACCTCCTTTTTCAAAAGAACCGATTGAAATTAATAAATGGGACGTTATTGTAATTGGTGCTGGAGCTGCTGGTTTGATGTCTTCTTTAGAATTACCTGATAATTTAAATGTTCTTCTTTTAAATAGAAATACTAGTAAGGTATCCTCCAGTAGATGGGCTCAAGGTGGTATAGCATCAGTTGTTCGCCCAGATGATTCCTTTGATCTTCATGTTAAAGATACTTTAAATGCGGGAGATGGCTTATGTGATAAAAAAGCAGTTGAGATGCTCGTAAGAGAAGCCCCACTCTGTGTTAAGAATTTGCAGAAGTTAGGGATGATTTTTGATCAAAACTCAGATCAATTATCAACTACTCTTGAAGCTGCTCATTCATGCAGAAGAGTTTTGCATGTTCAGGATAGAACAGGAAGGGCTTTGGTTGAGGTGTTAGAGGATCATGTAGAACATAAGAAAAATATCTTACATTGCAGAGGGGTTCGAGTAACAGAATTATTAGTTACCGGAGGAAATTGTCATGGGGTTCAAGTTTTAGATGGATCAAATTTATATTGGATAACTTCAAAAGCTGTTGTTTTAGCTACTGGAGGTGGAGGTCATCTTTTTACTAATACAACTAATCCTGCTCAGTCAGCGGGTGAAGGAATCGCACTAGCTTGGAAAGCGGGAGCCGTAATTCAAGATTTGGAGTTTATACAATTTCATCCTACGGCTTTAAAATTTTATGGTGCTCCATGCTTTCTTCTTTCAGAAGCATTGCGTGGAGAGGGTGCTATTCTTTTGGATAAGGAAGGAAATAGCCCAGTTTCTTATCTAAAAGATAGAGATCTTTCATCTAGGGATCAAGTTAGTAGAGCTATTATGAATAGCATGCAAAGAAATAATACTGATCATGTAAATCTAGATTTGAGATTGATTAGTCCTAATAAAATTGTTAAAAGATTTCCAACCATATTAAGTAGATGTCAAGAGTATGGAATTAATCCATTAAATGAAGTGATTCCGGTAGCTCCAGCTGCTCATTATTGGATGGGTGGTATATATACTGATTTACAAGCCTCATCAAGTTTAAATAACTTATTCGCTGTTGGAGAAGTCGCTTCAACAGGAGTTCATGGAGCTAATAGATTAGCCAGTAATTCTCTGATGGAATGCCTTGTTTTTGCAAAAAAGATGTCGTCAATAACATTGGGAATGAACAATCATATTAAATCTATTGATAGAAAAGAAAAAGAAGTTCAAATAGTTCATTTTGAAAATGATTTATCTTCTAAAATTATTGAAAGGATTAATTCTTTAAGAAAGGCATGTTGGGATTATGTTGGGGTTTCTAGGTCTAAGAATAATATGCAACTTTTTTTAAAGGATATTCACAAGGAAGACTTTAATCTAGATAATAATATTCTTTTGCAAATTACAAAAGATTTGGAAATTGACCAAATAATTTGTTTAGAGGAGGAGAGTAGACGAGCACTGAATTTATTAATGGATTTTCAGAACAGGAAAATCACTACAAGCCTTTTATTGGAGGCCTGTTTATTTAGAGAGGAGAGTAGAGGTGGACATTATAGAATTGATTATCCTGTCAAAAATGAATTATGGAAATGCCACTCATGCCAAAAGAAAAATGAGTTAATAAAACAAAGACTTATTGGAAATTAGTATTTCCTTCATATTCTGTTAGTTTAGCTAATTCATTTAAATCTCTTGTTCCGCTGTATATTGTGTTATTAATTTCCCATGAAGGAAATCCTTCAATATTTTTTTGTTGGCATAGTTTATAATTATTATTTAGCCCATCTTTAGCACATTCCACAATAGTTAACTCTTTTACAGCAGCTTTACCGAAGAGTTGTTTTTGATCATTACAATGGGGACACCAATATGCACTATACATCACTACTTTTTTATTAGTTAAAAATTTCGCAAAATCGATCTTTTCATTTGTACTAATTGTAGTTATCTCAGGAGGTGAATTTGCATTTAATTTACTGGTTAAATTTGCTTTAGCTGGATCTACTTGATTTGTCCATATCAATCCTCCTAATAAGACTGTAAAAACAGTTATTAAGCCTCTATAAAACATTGCTTCTCTATTATCAAACTTCCCTCCAATGATAGTGAGAATAAGTATTGAAAAGGATATAATTGCAGAAAGTAAACAAAAAAAACAAAATGCCTTTATTTTAAAAGCCATTATATTTATTAAAAAAAAGCTAAATGTTGAGGAAGCACATGATATAAAAAAAAGTAACCACCACATATTTCTATGGTTATTATTTCTAGAGGAAATAATATTTAAGCTTAAAAATAATGTAATAAATAGTATTGATAGATATGTTATAAATCCAGCAAAGGAAAGAGGAATACTATATTGTTCATTTTTAAATAAAGTCCCCCAAGGACTATTTAAAACTATATCGCAACCTTTATTCATTCCAGGGCAAGAAAGTGAATTAAATAAACCCCAATTCTTTAAGGTAATTGAACCTGTATCAACTAAACCAATAGTACTTAGAATGGCAATTATTATTTTTGGCCATTTTAAATCTTTATCATTTTTTATTGTAATTTTTTTAATTACCATAATTTCTACTTTTATCCCATCATTTAATTCTAATATTTTTTCATTATTTAATAAATAAAAATTTTCTTAATTAATATTTTATAAAGGATCTTCAATAATATGAATAATACATATTTTTTATATTTGAAGATTTATATTAATTTTACAGCTCTTAAAAATTTGTCTAATAGGAAGGCAACTCCGAATCCAAATGCAAGAAAGCCTAGATAAAAAATTATGTTCATTAATTGTTTTATTTATAAATTTAGCACTATATAACGAACTTAAATAATTTAGTTTAATTTCTTAATCTTGTATATATGGGTAATTATTTATCAAGCATTCTTCCGCCTTTTGTAGTTCTCTTCCTAAATAAAGAGCATGATCTAATTTTGAAATTAGCCTTTCACCCTTTTCTGTAAGTAAGATTCCTATTTCTTTCGCAGTGTTACCTTTAAAAATTCTCGTAGCGGTTCTTTTATTTTTGGTATTACATCTTATTGGTTTATTAGTAATTGGATCTAGAGCAAAACCCTTGCCATCAATATTATTTAGGTAATATTCAGCAAATATTTTTTTCTTGATTAAATCTGCTTTTATAATGAAATATCCCATCGGATCAAGATCTATATATCTATTGGATAATTTTTTATCAATCTTGTCAAATTCATCTTTAAGATTTTCAGAATTCATAGTTAATCTTGATCAAAATTTTTATTATTATTATTTATTATTTTATTAATTTAGGAGAATAAAAGATGATTTTGTTTTAATTATCTAGAAAAAGGTATTAATGAATTTTCTATATTAATATCATTGATTGTCTGTTGATTTGCCTT
>MDTG01415308.1_pt1 | contig 10053 bp, 9 predicted proteins | sample 811421 | NCBI WGS metagenome assembly MDTG01 (sample SAMN05326645, study PRJNA326480) | marine metagenome | isolation source: seawater | place: Pacific Ocean: South East | collected 2011 | reverse complement strand
TTTTTAAATTACCAGAATGATTAATTCCAATTTCACTTATTATAAAAGTTTTTCCTCCAGGTGTGATAATTCTATTTCTTACTTTAAAAGTTTTTTTTTGGCTCATTTTTTGAATATAAGATAGTTTTTGTTTTTGCTAGTACAATTAAATCCAAGTTTTTCGAAATTTTTTATTGAAGGTTTATTGTTGGATTTCACTTTGGCAACAAAATTAGAATTTAAGAAAAATTTGTTAGAAACAATTTTTTTTAAAATTAGCCTCGAAAACCCATTATTCCTATAAATATTGTTTATACCATAATCTATTTCGTAACAATTATTTTTTAATTTATCCAATCTTACTTGGCCTATAAAATTATTTTTTGACTGAAAAATAAAAACTTTTCTTTTTTTTTTATTTTTACTAAAAAATTTTTTATGATCAGAAAAATTAAAATTTGAATTTTTAAAGGAATTTTTTTGCGTAAGATTGTCTTTCCTCAAGCTGTATAAGCTAATTAGATCTCTTGATGTAAATTTTTTTAATTTAGGTGTAACTTTTTTTTCGGTAAAATAGTCTACAATTCTTGTAGCACCTAAATCATCAATAAGACTTGGAGGCAATTTTTTATTTACTGATTTTTTTTTAATTAAATATAATATATTTTTAAAGCTTTTAATAACATCTATTTCAAAAAAAAATTTCAAGTTCTTCAATATTTTATTTTGTATTTTACTAGTAGGGTAACATATAACTTCTCTTTCCGTATTAAGTGCTTCATAAAGAGTCAAACCACCCTGGGTCATGACTTTTTTAGCATTTGACATTAAAAGAAACAAATTTGATTTATTTGATGAAATAAATTTAATATTTTTTTTTTTAATTTTTTTATATAAGTTTTTATTTTTAGTTAAAATTTTAAAATTAATATTTTTAAAAACTTTTTTATTAATTTCATCTACAAGTTTTGAAGTCAGTTTTTTACTATCAACATTTCCAAAATACGCAAATATATATTTTTTACTCAATTTTTTTTTTTTATTTTTATTCTTTTTTAAAATTACGTATTCAAAGCCTATTAATTTTTTGCAATTTTTTTTTAATTTACGAAATTTATTTCCATATAAATAACCATGATAATTAATATAAAAATCTGCTAAACTTTTTCTATTATATAAATCATCAATAAATACCAATTTGGTTTTTTTTATAATTTCTTTTTCCCAGTTTAAATCTAATTTGTAGCTGTCTAAAAATAATAGATTAATTTTTTTTCTTTTTATGATATCTGCCGTAATTAAACTATCATCTTTAATACTTTGGTTATTATTAATTAGAATTAATTTTAATCCAAATTTTTTTAATATGTTTTTAGAAAAACTATCTATTTCTTTTGAAATGAAAACTATTTTAATTTTTCTTTTTTTAAATTCTTTTGCTAACGTAATACATCTTGATATATGACCTAATCCAATCTTTTTAGAACTATCAACACGAAAAGCTATTTTCATTCAGATTAAAATTATTTTTCCTCTAACTAAATGGAACGCTTCTGCATTTTCAAATCCTGATTGAAATCCTCTATAATTAGATAAAATTTTCACTGCTTTTAAAGACCTTGGGTGAGGCCATTGCATTATTTCTTTTTTGTAAAATGACAAAGCTTTAATTTTCACTTTAATCTCTTTTCTGATATCTACAAAAACATTTGGGGAAAATTTATTTTTATTAATTTTAAAATTACTTTCAGTGCTTGAGGCTATTTCAAAAGCATAAATACTCTCTATAAATTTAAATTTATAAGGTCTACATGCTGTTATTGTTGAATTATGTACTGCAATATGGTCAACGTTTAAATCATGATTTGAGTGAGTGAAAATTATATTTGGCTTAAATAATTCTATTTCTTTTTCTATAATTTTATTTATCTTTATTTGTTCAATTTTATCTAATTTATTATCAGGAAATTTAAAAAACTTTATAGATTTAATACCTAATATTTTTGCTGCTTGTTTGGCTTGAGTCTGTCTTTGTTTTATATCTTTTCCTATCTTATTTGCTTTTTTTTTCGAATTTACTCTTGAAGTTTCTCCATCGCTTAAAAAAATAACTCTTATATTGCAATTTTTTTTACTTAACTTTGATAATGTTGCGCCACAGCCTAAAACTTCATCATCTGGATGTGCGGCTATAACGAGAACTTTTTTATTTTTCATTTTTTAAAAAAAAATTTTTAATTTTTTTTATCACTATGTCCTGGGTTTTTTTATTTAAATCAGGATAAATCGGTATAGATAAAGCGCTCACGCTATAATTTTCTGAAATTGGATAATCTTTTTTTTTATACCCAAGTTTTTTGTAATACGGATGCAAATGAATAGGGAGATAATGTAGATTGACGAATATATTATTTTTTCTCAAATAATTAAAAAAAAATTTATATTTTTTTGGATTTGTCTCAATTAATTTTATTATAAACAAGTGATAAGAGCTTAAAAAGTTCTTATCAACTTTTTGAAATTTTATTGGAATATTTTTTAAATTTGATTTGTAATAATTTGCAATTTTATTTCTTTTTTTTATAAAATAATCTATTCTTTTAAGTTGATTTATACCTAAAGCGGCTTGAATATCGTTCATTCTAAAGTTATACCCAAGACAATGTTGTTCATAGTACCATAATCCTAAATTTTTATTTTTAAATTTTTCTTTAATATTTGTAATTCCATTATTCCTAATTAATAGCATTCTCTCATAATAAGTTTTGTTATTCGTAGTTACACATCCTCCTTCAGCTGTAGTAATAATTTTTACTGGATGAAAACTAAATACGGTTAGATCTGACCATTGAGAACTTCCAACTTTTTTATTAAAATATCTTGAACCAATCGAGTGTGCAGCGTCTTCTATTATTTTAAAATTAAATTTTTTTGAAAGTTTTTTTAATTCAATTGGGTTAGCTGGCAATCCACCAAGGTGAACAACTATTATCGCTTTTGGTAATTTATTTTTCTTTTTTGCTTTAATTAATTTTTGTCTTAGATGGCTTAAAGATAAATTCCATGTTTCATTATCAATATCAACAAAATCAATTTTATATCCAGAAAGAAGTATACAGTTTGCGGTTGCTGCGAAAGAATTTGGAACAGTCCAGATTGTATCATTTTTTTTTAGATTAAGTACTTTACATGCTAAAAACAAACCTGATGATGCGCTGTTAATTGCAACAGAGTATTTAGCTGAAGTATATTTTTTTACCTTGTTTTCAAACTCAATGACTTTAGGTCCTTGTGTAAGAAAATCAGATTTCATTACTTTAACAACTTCTTTTATATCTGAATTGCTTATAGTTTGTTTGCTATATCTAATCATTTTTTTAAGAACATTTTTTTAAGTTTATTCCAGTCATGAATTGTATTTACATCTAAAGCGCTATTTTTTCGAACAACTATTGCTTTTGAATTGCCGCTATATAAAATTGATTTACTATTTAAAAAACTATTTGCTGTACCAATATAAAACTGTCCAGTATCTTTATACATTACTTTTGAAACTCTATCATATTTAATAATTATATTTTTTTTGTTAATAGCAAATATACTTTTATCAAATTTTCTTACTTTAACCACGGGTAATAAAAAATCACATTTTAACTTTTTGAATACTTTAATCGATTTTTCTAAAAAGCTAGGCTTCAATAAGGGCGCTACAGGATAAACACAGCAGACTATTTGATTTTTTTTTAACTGAAATTTTTTTACTAAATATTTAATTAGCTCTAAAGTTGTGGTTTTGCTTTTTGCCAATCGTCTCGGTCTTAAATGAGGAACCTCTGCAGAATATTTTCTTGCAATTTTAGCAATTAATTCACTTTCTGTAGATACTATTACTCTATCAAACGATTTGCATTTGATGCAAGCTAAAATGGAATATGAAATAACCGGTCTACCATAAAAATTTTTAATATTTTTTCTCTTTAATCTTTTACTGCCTAATCTGGCAGTAATAAAGGCAACAGACATTTATTTTTTAGCTAATTTTTTTTATTTGTTCTGAACTTAAAAAATCTGGATTGCTATCTGAACTATAGATAAAATTTTCTTTAACTTTTTTACCTTTTTCTCCAGTTTTATTTATAAAGTAATTATTAGATTTTTTCTTAGAAAAATCTGTTGCTGGTCTTATTATGAAATGGTCTTTAAATTCAATCGTATCTAAAGAAGACTCAGCAGGACACAATGTTTCATGAATTTTTTCTCCCGGTCTTATACCTACAATGTGATATTTCATCTTGTTATCTAAAGATTTCACTAAATCAATTATTCTTATTGAAGACATTTTTGGAATAAATAATTCTCCACCAAACATCATGTCAAATGAGTTAAGTACAAATTTTACACCTGCATCTAATGTTATCCAAAACCTAGTCATTCTATCATCGGTTATGGGCAATGATTTCGCGCCATTCTTAATCATTTCTTTAAAGAGGGGAAGCACGGAACCTCTTGAACCTACAACATTTCCATATCTTACAACTGAAAAAGAAGTTTCGGTCTTTCCACTAAAATAATTTGCATTAATAAATATTTTATCCGAGCACAGTTTGGTGGCTCCATATAAATTAATTGGGTTGGCTGCTTTATCTGTAGAAAGTGCAATTACCTTTTTTACATTATTTGTAAGCGACGATTTAATTACATTCTCTGCTCCATTAATATTAGTTTTAATGCATTCCATTGGGTTATATTCAGCTGCCGGTACTTGTTTAAGAGCAGCCGCATGAATTACATAATCAACATCTTTCATCGCAATATTGAGTCTATCGAGATCTCTTACGTCGCCTAAAAAAAATCTAAAAATTCTATTATTAAACTTTTTATCCATCTCGTACTGTTTCAGCTCATCTCTTGAAAAAATTATTATTTTTTTAGGTTGATATTTTAACAAAATCTCAGAACATTTTTGTCCAAATGATCCTGTTCCTCCTGTAATTAAAATTGTTTTATTTTTGAAATTTTTCATGAATTTTTAGAGTCAATTTATTGTCTTTTAGTTCATATACCTTATCACAATAAGTTAGTGAACTCCTTTTGTGTGATACAAAAAACATAGTTTTTTCATCAAATTTTTTGATTGTATCTAAAATCTTGCTTTCATTAGTTGGGTCTAGGGAGCTTGTGGCCTCATCAAATATTATAATTTCGGGATCGTGCAATAATGCTCTACAAATCGCTATTCTTTGAACTTCTCCACCAGAAATATTTGATGCTTTTTCTGAAATAATACGATTCAATCCTTCTTTTTTAGAATTAATAAAGCTAGTCAAATTCATTGTATTAATTAATTCCTCAATTTTTTGTTGGTTAATTTCGTTATCTTCTTTTCCAAACAATATATTATTTTTTATTGTATCTTCTATGATTGTAATTTGTTGAGGCACATAACCAATTAGATCATACCAACCGTATAAATTATCGTATATTGATTTTCCGTCTACTAGAATTGAGTTTCGGTCAGTTTTAATTAATCCTAAAATAATATCTAACATTGTACTTTTTCCTGATCCACTTTCGCCTATTATACCTATCTTTTCACCTTTCTTAACCTTAAATGATGCATTCAAATTTATTTTTGTATTTTCATCATAAGTAAAATTATTTATGTTAATCTCTATCTCACGATTAAAGTTAAGTTCTGCTTTTTTATCATTTTCTGATTTCTTAAAATTTTTTTTAGCAAATTCATTAGATATATTTTTTAATTCAGGGAAAGTATTTTTCATACTCTGATATCCAGATAAAAATCTACTTATAGATGGGATTAATTTAAAGGTAGCGGCAAGAAAAATTGCAAGCACTTCTAAAATATAATTTAAAGAATAATTTGCAATCTCATAATAATAAAAGAGAATGGATGTTAAAAAAAGAATTGCAAATAATTCTAAAAAATATCGCGGCAAACCTTGTATAAATGCACTTATGATTGAAATTTTTGCTAATTTAGCATTTTTTAAATTAAATTTTTCCTTAAAAAAATTTTCAGATCGTGAAATTTTTATCCATTTATAATTTTCAATGCATTCTTGAAAATACTGAATTTTTTTTCCATATAAATATTGTCTCATGGACCCGAATGCAGTTAACTTGTCCTTGCAAGCTAAAATGTATAAAAAAGAAATTAATAACAATAAACAAGTTACAGTAAGAGTTAATTGAGTATTATAAATCAATAAAAAAACAAAAATGAAAATTAGCATAAGTATTTCGAGTAAACACTTGAGAAAAGAAAATAAAAATACAGTTACCATATCTACACCCTCATTGATATTTCGCAAAAGGATAGAGCTATTTTTAAGAAAAAAAATATCAAATTCTTGATCAAGATATTTTATAAGTAATTTCTTTTTTATTCTTTTTTTAAAATTATAAATAAAATGATGTTCTAAATATGAATATAAAGTCAAATACAAAATTTTGAATATTTGGAAAACCAAAAAAATTAGAATCAAAAAAATAAATACATTGTCGATCGGGATGCTCAAAAAATTTGAAACATGATTAATAAAAACAATTTCATTATTTGGTGCTGTAATTAACTGCATTAAAGGTATCAATAAACCTAACCCTAATACTTCTAATAACGAGCTTAAAAGCATTAACACAAAGAATATCTTGAGACCTCTTTTTTCATTGATATTAAACAAATCAAGTAAATATGAAATATGTATATTAATTTTCATTTAATGATTGAGTTAATTTTATTCTTTAATATTTGATCGGCTAAATTTTTTTTATCTAACGACATTATATATGATGGTGGATAATCAAGAAATTTTTTATAGTTGTTAAAATCCAAATTTAATAATTTTGTTAATCTTTCGCTAAAGCTATTATAATCATTCTCTTCAAAAAAACAGATACCCTTAATCGGAAAATCCCATGCTTGGCATCCAGTAAAATTACAAGATAAAATTTTTTTATTGAGAGCTAAACCTTCTCTCAAAATTGTAGACATCATACCAATTGTAAGATTGCTATTTTCCATAGCATAATAACTTGAAAAATTGAATTTAGGTGTAACCTCATAATTAAAATTAATAAATCGTGAATAGAATTTTTTTTCTTGATCTATCATATTTTTTTCTTTTCTTTTTCCAGCTATCACTAACTTAAGATTTTTTTCATTTGCGAATTTTGTTGTAAAGAAAGCAATTTTACCCATAGCCTCCTCAAAGCCTGGGTAATAATTATTCCAGCCAGTTGACTCCTCTAATATTAAACAAAGATCGTATTTATTATTCTCAAATTTTTTTTTTTTTTGGTTTAAATATTCAGTCAATGTTAATGATCCTATTACAAAAAAATTTTTAACATCTATTTTATGCTTCTTGTAGAGTGATTTCTCGTATTCTCCAAAACAAGCTAATTCTGGAATAAAATATTTTTTATTTTGATTTTTATCATAAAAAGGTTCATCAAATTCATATCTTGCAGCATTTTGGACAGCTAAAAATTTAATTTTTTTATGTAGCTGTTTAGCAGCCAATGAAAAGTCTATTGAGTTATCAATATTTGTAATAACTATTTTGGGATTAATTTCTAATAATAATGATACTAAATAAGCTGCTTTAAAATTTTTAATTTTTAGGTAATAAATAATTAAATTGAAAATAATATTTATATTTAAATATATTTTATCTATATTAAGTAATCTTGTTTTTAAAATAAAATAATCATTATGTTTTAATAAGAAATTGTATGAATTCTTATATTTTTTAAATCCTTCGCAATCAAAAAAAACAATTCTTTTTTTGGGAACTGAATATAAAAAATTTGAACTATTTATTAATTTTAATATTTTATTAATTTTTTTAAGCATTTAATTACAAAAAAATTTAATAAGTTAGAATAGTGATTACCAAACGGATCTGCCGCCATCTATGACAAGGTTTTGCCCAGTCATATATGAGGAGGCGTCTGAACACAAAAATTGAATTGCGGATCTGTATTCGTCTTTATTTGCCATTCTTCCAAGTGGTATTAATTTTTTTAATTTTTTTGTAAAGCTTGATTTATGATTGTTCATAACTCCGCCAGGTGAAATTGCATTACATCTTACATTTGAGTCAGACCAATAAGTTGACAAATATCTTGTAAGGCCTACTAATCCTGTTTTTCCGACAGAATATGTCACGGGTTTTACAAATTTAATTTTTTTTCCTTTATTGTATATTCTATGATCAGGAGCAATTACGGATAAATCTGAAGCTATATTTAAAATTACTCCAGTTTTATTCTTAGACATTTCGTTGCCAAATATCTTTGAGCATATAAAAGCACCCGTTAGCGTTACATCAATTTCTCGTTTCCAATTTTTCAAAGAATATTTCTCTAAAGAGAAAGAATTAAAATTTTTGTTTGCGGGATTAAAAGCTGCATTATTAATTAGAATATCAATTTTAAATTTTTTTTTTTTAAAAAAACGGAGAGCTTTCAAAACTGATTTTTCGCTAGTAACATCAATTTTTATTTTAAACACTTTATTTTTTGGAAAAATTTTAATTAATTTTTCATAGCTATTTTTTAGTGATTTTAAATTTATATCAGCTAAAAAAACCTTCGCACCTACCTCCAATAATGCGTGTGCGTGTTCGTATCCTAGAAGACCTCCCGCCCCTGTTATCAAAGCTTCTTTATTCTTTAAATTAAATTTTTTTAACATTAAAAACTTCTTATCTGACCTCCATCAACTACAAAAACACTTCCATTTATAAAATTTGAATTGCTATTTATTAAGTAATCGATAATACCTGTTATATCTGTTGTGCTTCCAAATTTTTGAAGAGAAACCTCATCTTTTAGAGTTTTCTTAACAGTTTTTTCCTTTTTCTTAATTTTTTTTTCCCAAGTTGAACCTTTAAAAAAAATATTCCCAGGAGCTATAGCGTTAATTTTCACACCTTTAGGGCCGATTATTTTAGAGTAATATCTAACAAAAGCGTTTAAAGCAGCCTTAGTTACTGAGTAAGTAATTGGTGCGCCTTTGATATATTCCATTCCACATATAGACGAGATACAAATTATAATGCCTTTTGATTTTATCAATTTTTTTTTAAAGCAATTAATAGTGTTAATAGTTGAATAAAAATTGTCATTAAAAGACTTTGACCAATCCTCTAATCTTTCCTTGCCTGGTTTTGCTGATTTTCCATTACCAACATTGCATATTAAAATATCAATTTTATTAATTTGATTATTAATTTTTTTTAGATGATTTTTATTTGACACATCTCCAAGAATATAACTGCAGTTTTTTATACTTTTAGCAGCTTTTTTTAAACTTTTTATGTTTCGTCCATTAATTATTACTTTGAAATTATTACGGTTAGCGAGATGCTTGGCTATACTAAAGCCTATTCCCTTACTGGATCCAGATACAAATATATTTTTTCTTTTCATTTAAAAATATTTTTTTAAAAATTTGAGGTATTCTTTTATAGTTTTTTTTTCATCTCCATTTTTTTTTCTTGCGCATTGTAATATATACTTTCCTTTATAATTATATTGTTTACATAACTTTGAAATAAGATCAAAATTTGCATTACCTTTGCCTAAAGGAACTGTTTTACCAAACTTTAGTCTATCTTTTATATGAATGTTTTTAATATATTTTGCAATCAGTTTAAACTCTAAAACAGGATCATAATTTAAACCTGCGCTATTACCAATATCATAATTTATACCAAATAATTTTGAATTAAAATTCTTTATAAATTCTAAATTCATTTCAGGTGAAAAATCCGTTTCAAATAATATTTGTAATTTCTTTTTTTTTAATAAAGTTTCTAAATTACATAAATCTTTTATGATAGTTTTTTTTTGTAAATTGCTCTGAATTGAACCCTTATCAACTAATGGTATGACAATAAATTTAATTCTTAATCTTGACGCACTGCTTATTATTTTTTTTAATTTTAATATTAGTTCTTTTTTTTGCTTGCCTTTTTTTTTCCAAAAAGGTTTTTGCATAAAACAGTCACCTGTTATTGAATTTATTGTTATATTGTTTTTTTT
>MDTG01327050.1_pt1 | contig 10053 bp, 8 predicted proteins | sample 811421 | NCBI WGS metagenome assembly MDTG01 (sample SAMN05326645, study PRJNA326480) | marine metagenome | isolation source: seawater | place: Pacific Ocean: South East | collected 2011 | reverse complement strand
TACCAGACGGTGCGCGTGGTCGACGACGTGGACCTCGAGGCGGTCGAGGTGGACCCTGCGGAGGTCGACTTCGGCGAGTTCGAGCCGGAGGAGGACGACGAGTTCGAGCCGACGGCGGCCGAGAAGCTCGGCATGGTCGACGAGGAGGCCGAGCGCGCCCGCGCCGAGGCTCGCGAGGCGGCCGAGGCCGAGGCCGAAGCCGAAGCCGAGGAGGCCGAAGGCTCCGAGGACGACGACGCCGAGGACGACGACGCCGAGGGCGACGATTCGGAGGAGTCGGAGGGCTCGGAGGACGAGTCGGGCGACGACTCGGAGGAGTCGGACGACGACGACGCCGAGGGCGACGAGAGCGACGAGAGCGACGACGACTCGGAGGACGACGATGAGTGACGAGCAGCAGACCCAGGCCTCCGACGACGAGGTCACGAAGGGCACCGTCATCCGTGAGGGGCGCGCCGACGCCGACCCGCTCGGCATTCGCCGGCGCCGGGGTGGCCGCAAGAAGGCGCCGTCCTTCACGCAGGAGATCGGCTTCCGCTTCGACTACAAGGACCCGCAGCAGCTCCGTTACTTCCTGACGGATCGCGGCAAGATCGTGCCGCGCCGCATCAGCGGTCTGTCGGCCGTGCAGCAGCGCGAGCTGACCCTGGCCGTGAAGCGCGCGCGCAACATCGCGCTGCTGCCCTACACGGTGATTGGTTGACGCCATGGCGAAGCGACACGTGCAGGTAGTCCTCAAGAAGGACGTCGACAATCTGGGCCTCTCCGGCGACGTCGTGCGCGTCCGCCCGGGGTTCGCCCGGAACTTCCTCATCCCGCGCGGCAAGGCGGTCATCGCCTCGCGCGAGAACGTCAAGCAGATCGAGCACGAGAAGGCCCTCGCCCTCCAGCGGCTCGAGAAGATGCGCGAGGCCGCGCAGGAGGCCGCGAAGAAGTTCGACGGCGTCGAGCTCCACGTGGCCAAGCAGGTCGCCGACATGGACACCGGAAAGCTCTTCGGTGCCGTCAGCGTGGCCGACATCATGCAGGCCCTCGAGGTCCGCGGCATCACGGACATCGACAAGAAGCAGGTCATCCTCCCCGAGGAGCCCATCAAGCAGACGGGCTCCTACGAGGTGACGATCCAGCTCGTCGCCGGCGTCGAGGTGCCCGTCAAGCTCGAGGTCAAGACGGCCGCCTGAGGCGCGCCGGCCACGCCCGCGCGGCGTGACGAAGAGGCGGCGTCGGGGGGGACCCCGGCGCCGCTTCTTCGTGTGCGCCCCAGCGGGGCTCTCGGTGCTCGCTCCTCCCGGGTCGCGCGGGCCGGCTTCCACGGAGACGAACACGGCTCCGCGCGGCCCGGCTGCGGGGCGGATGCGGCGTCGACGGGGGGCGCTCTCTGCACTCGTGTGCTGTCGCTCCGAGGTCGTCGCGGTCCCCTTCGAAGGGCGCCCCGGAGGAGCGTGGGAGGAGCCGCCGCCGCGGCGGCAGCGGCTCCTCGCCTCACTTCCCCGTGAGCAGGACCCGCAGTCGGTCGAAGCGCGCGGCCCACGCTTCCTTCGCCCGCTTCACGTCGGCGACGCTCGCCAGCTTCGTGTGCTGGATCGCGACGCTGCTCTTCTGCGGCCCCTTGTCGGTGAACCAGGCGTTCACGCTGGTGCCGTCGGGCCAGCTGATGCGCATGGACCGGTTCTTCTTCGAGGTGCGGATGGTCAGCTCCACCTCGCCGAGCCAGCGCCTACGCAGCCGCGCGCCGAAGGCAGCGTAGAGCTGGGCCACCGGCACGGGAAAGGTCCGGCTCTTGTGGGCGTCGAAGAGCTTGGTCGTCCGCCGCTGGCCCTTCGCGCGCAGCCCCCGGATCCGCTCGTAGCCCACGGTCACGGTCTGAGCCCACCAGCCGCCGAGGGCCGGCCAACGCTCGCCGACCGCCTTGGCGATGTCGCGGTGGCCCATGGACCGGGCGTCCATGGCGTCGAGCGCCTGGACCCACTCGGCCCAGGTCTTGCCGGTCTTCTTCCGGACCGCTTCGTCGCTCATCCCCGCGAGCTCGGCGTACTCCGCGGGCTTCGGCTCCCGCTTGGCCAGCAGCTGGGCGCGGGCCGCCGCGTAGGATTCGCCGGTCTTCGCCATCCGCGCGCGGACGCGCTTCTTCAGATCCTTCTTCTCGGTCATCGTTCTCTCACTCGTTCGCCGCACGGGTGCCGGGCCCCCCAGCGGCGGAGCCTCCGCGCGAACGAAGGTGAATCGGAGATGACCGATCCGAGGGTATGCCCCCCTTTGCCTCCGAGAGGGCCCTCGCTGGGGGAGGGCCGAGGAGGTTGGGCGTGGATCGCCGCCGGGCGAATTGTTAGCACGACCGCATGCGCATGCAGAACCAGGTCGCGATCGTCACGGGCGCCGCTCGGGGGATCGGTCGCGCGGTGGCGGAGCGCTTCGCCCGGGAGGGAGCGAAGGTCGTGCTCGGGGACGTCCTCGAGGAAGGCGAGGCCGCGGCGGCAGCCATCCGGGACGCCGGCGGCGAGGCGTGCTTCGAGAAGAGCGACGCGGGCGACAAGGCCGCCGTCGATGCCCTCGTCGCGGCGACCGTCGCGCGTTTCGGGCGGCTGGACTGCGCGGTGGCCAACGCCGCGATCGTGCGCGCCGGTGACTTCCTCGAGCTGTCCGAGGAGGACTTCGACGAGTCGATCCGCGTGAACCTCAAGGGCGCCTTCCTCCTCGGCCAGGCGGCGGGGCGGCAGATGAAGGCCCAGGGGGAGGGGGGCACGATCATCAACATGTCCTCGGTGAACGCGGTCTTGGCCATCCCGGCCATCGCGCCCTACGTCGTGGCCAAGGGCGGCCTCGCCCAGCTCACGAAGGTGGAGGCGCTGGCGCTCGCGCCTCACGGGATCCGGGTCAACGCCATCGGCCCCGGGTCCATCGGCACGGAGATGGTCCGGCAGGTGAACGACGACCCCGAGAAGCAGCGGGCGCTGCTCAGCCGCACGCCGCTGGGCCGCCTCGGAGAGCCCGAGGAGATCGCGTCCATCGCGGTCTTCCTGGCCACCGAGGACTCGGGCTACGTGACCGGTCAGACCCTCTACGCCGACGGCGGCCGGCTCGCGCTCAACTACACCGTGCCCGTGCCGGACTGACTCTCGCGCGACTCGGAGGCGGCGGCCGCGCTCGGGGGCTCGCGGGGCGGGCTTGCGTGCGGTCGAGGGGGCGCCCACCATGGTCGGCCGGCGTCACGGGGGGCCGCTACTCTCCTCCCATGAGCTGACCGGAGCGAGCCAGCAGCCTTCCGGAAGTGGGCCCGCAGACGGGCCCCTAGATGTCGGCCCCCAGACGTCGGCCCGCACCCATCGACACGGACCCATGGATCAGCAGCGCGGACGAGTTCCCCCGAACGCCCTCGAGGCCGAGCGCGCCGTGCTCGGTGGCATCCTCCTCGAGAACGACGCCATGAACGTCGTGCTGGAGATCGTCTCCAAGGACGACTTCTACAGCGAGGCGAACGGCATCATCTACCAGGCGATGCGCGACCTCTTCGGGCGCAACCAGCCCGTCGACCACGTCACGCTCCGCGAGACCCTGATCCACTCGCAGAAGCTCCAGGCCGTCGGCGGCGACGAGTACCTGCTCTCGCTGACCAACACGATCCCGACGGTCGAGAACATCAAGGCCCACGCGAGCATCGTCCGCGAGAAGGCCATCGTCCGGAAGCTCATCAGCGTCTGCCACGAGGTCGCCTCGACCGGCTACGGCGACTACGGCGAGATCGAGGCCTTCCTCGACCAGGCCGAGTCGCAGGTCTTCAACGTCGCCAAGCAGCGCGCCCGGAACCCGTACGAGCACGTCAAGGACGTGGTCATGCGGACCTTCGAAGAGATCAACGACATGGCGAAGCGCGGCGACGCCATCACCGGGTGTCCGACGGGCTTCGATCGTGTCGACAAGATGACCGCCGGCATGCACCCGGGCGACCTGATCATCATCGCGGGCCGCCCGGGTATGGGGAAGACCTCCTTCGCGCTGAACGTCGGGCTCAATGCCTGCGCCGCGCGGCAGAGCACGGTCGCCGTGTTCTCCCTCGAGATGCCGAAGGAGCAGCTCGTCAAGCGCATGCTCTGCAGTGAGGCGCGCGTCGACGGCACGCGCATGCGCACCGGGCAGCTGCAGCGCGACGACTGGCCCAAGCTCGCGAGCGCCGCCGGCGTGCTGAGCGAGCTGCCGCTCTACATCGACGACACGCCCGCCATCACGCTCCTCGAGCTGCGCGCGAAGTCGCGCCGGCTCCAGTCCGAGGCGGGGCTCGGGCTCATCATCGTCGACTACCTCCAGCTGATGCGCTCGGGCTCGAAGAACGACTCGCGCGAGCAGGAGATCTCGGAGATCAGCCGGAACCTGAAGGCGCTGGCGAAGGAGCTCGAGATCCCCATCATCGCGCTCTCGCAGCTCAACCGCGGTGTCGAGAGCCGGGGCAACAAGGACAAGCGCCCGCAGCTCTCCGACCTCCGCGAGTCCGGCGCCATCGAGCAGGACGCGGACACGATCTGGTTCGTCTACCGGGACGAGGTCTACAACAAGGAGACCGAGGATCGGGGGGTGGCCGAGATCATCATCGGCAAGCAGCGCGCGGGCCCCACCGGCACGGCGCGCGTGCGGTTCTTCAACAACTACACGCGCTTCGACAACCTGGTGGAGGACGACTACTACGGCGGCGACGCGGCCGAGTTCATGGACGGCTGAGCGCCGGCCGGGGCCGCGGCCAGGCGCTCCGCGCCGAGGACCCGGCGGGCTGCCGGGCCGAAGTGTCGAAAAAAAAGCTTCCCTCGAAGCGGGTCCGAGCTGTATGCTCGGGCCCGTTTTTCGTGGGGATTTCGAGTGGTGTCGGGGGCGGCCGGGTGGTGCCGGGGACCTCCGCCAGCGCAGCGCTCGGAAGAGCCCGATGGGGATGGACCAGGGGTGCTTGGAATGAATCGACGTCTCGGACTCGCGCTCGCCATGGGCGCGCTGGTGTGGAGCGGGCTGACGCCGACGGCGGAGGCCGGCGGGCTCGAGTTCCCCGCGGCCGGCTCGACGGCGCTGGGGCGAGGCGGCGCGATGTTCGCGCGGCCCGGCGACCCGATGGCGCTCTACTACAACCCGGCGAACCTCGCGGCCTCGCAGGGCATCCAGCTCTCGCTGCAGACGCACCTGGCGCTCTACGAGGCCTGCCACCGGCGCGGCGGTACCTACGTCAGCCACGAGGGCACGCCGACGGCCGAGGCCGACACGCCCGACCCGGCGCGCGACCCGGATCAGCGGGTCATCCCCGGCAACGAGTTCAACCCGAGCGCCTTCAACCCCGACACCGACGGTGATCTCCTCGCCGACATGCCGGTGCCGGACACGGCCATGCCCGAGGTCTGCAACTCCGGCCCGCCCGGCGTCGTGCCCGAGCTGGTGCTCACCTGGCGCGCCCACGAGATGGTCGGCATCGGCATCGGCTTCCTCACGCCGGCCGCGGTCGGCCACACGGTCTGGGGCAACGACCAGCGCGTCGGCGACCGCACCTACCGGGGCATCCAGGACGGGCTGCCCGCGCCGACGCGCTACAACCTCATCGAGGAGCAGCTCATCGCCGCCTGGCCGACCATCGGCATCGGCGTCGCGCCTCACCCGCGCATCCGCTTCGGCGCGTCCATGGGCTTCGGCTTCGCCCTCGTCGACTTCCAGTCGATCGTCCGGGCGACCCGGGGCGAGGACTTCGCCGGCGACGTCTTCTCCGAGCTCTCCGTGAGCGACTCCTTCATCCCCAAGATCACGGCGTCCGTGCATGCCGTGCCGCACGACAACCTCGACGTCTCGCTCACCTTCATCTGGACGGACGACATCCGCGCGGACGGTGACCTCACGCTCACCTCGGGCTACTACCGGGCCGAGCCCCTCGAGGAGCTGAAGATCGACGGCGTCGAGCTCGAGGTCTCCCAGCCCTGGCAGCTCGCCTTCGGGCTCCGCTACGCCGATCGCATCGCGCCGCGGCCCCGGAACCCCGACGACGTCTCGCGGCTGAGCGGCCGGGTCGAGGACCCGATGGCGAACGAGCGCTTCGACATCGAGCTGAACGTCGTCTACGAGCGCAACAGCCGCGTCGACGACTTCAACGTCAACCTCCCCACGAACCCGGATCCCAGCAGCAACGGTCTCTGGACCATCCTGGCGGACACGGGGATCCCGGCGTCGATTCCCCCCTCGCTCCGGCTCCCGCACAACTGGCAGGACCAGCTCTCCGTGCGCCTCGGCGCGGACTACAACATCATGCCCGGCCTCGCCGCGATCCGCGTCGGCTTCAGCTTCGAGACCAAGGGCATCGAGGACGGCTACGAGCAGATCGACTTCCTGCCCTTCATGCGCTTCGGCGGCCACATCGGCCTCACCATGCGCGTCGGCATGTTCGACCTGACCCTGGCCTACGCGCACATCCACCAGTTCGAGGCGACGGTCTCGGAGGAAGAGGCGCGCGTGCGGCAGGTGAACGCCGACTCGCGGATCCAGGAGATCTGCCGCGGGGGCGGGGGCGAGGTGCCCGACGAGCTGTGCAGCAGCGACGGCACGTCGAACTTCGGCGAAGGGACGGTCATCAACACCGGCCGCTTCACCTCCAACTTCGACGTCGTGTCGCTCGGGCTCACCTACCACTTCCGGTAGGCGCGCTACGGGCTCCTGGTCCGGCCGTCCCTTCCGGGCGCGCTCGCCGGTCGCATTGAGGAAAGTCCTTCCCGGCTCGCGGGGGGCCGGGTAGCTCCCTCCGGGTGAAGGTCCACGTCCTCGGTGGGGGCCCGGGCGGGCTCTATTTCGCGATCCTCTTCAAGAAGGCCCGGCCCGACGCCGAGGTGATCGTCTTCGAGCGCAACCGCGCCGACGACACCTTCGGCTGGGGCGTCGTCTTCAGCGACGAGACGCTCGGCAACCTGGAAGAGGCGGACGAGCCCATCTACCGGGCCATCCGCGAGAACTTCGCCTACTGGGATTCGATCGACGTCCACACCTGGAAGGGCGGCGAGCATCGGGTGCAGCGGAGCGGCGGTCACGGCTTCTGCGGCATCGGGCGCATGCGCCTGCTGCTCCTGCTCCAGGCGCGGGCCGAGGAGCTCGGCGTCGAGATGCGCTTCGAGACGGAGGTCGACGACGTCGCGGCGCTGAAGGAGGGCTGCGACCTCTTCGTCGCGGCGGACGGCGTGCACTCCAAGGTGCGCGAGCGCTGGGCCGACGCCTTCGAGCCGGACCTCGAGATGGGCGAGGCGCGCTTCATCTGGCTCGGCACGCACCAGACCCTCGAGGCCTTCACCTTCTCCTTCCGGGAGAACGAGCACGGCCTCTTCCAGACGCACGCCTACCAGTTCGACGCCGACACGAGCACCTTCATCGTCGAGTGCGACGACGCGAGCTGGCGGGCGGCCGGCCTCGACGAGGCGAGCGAGGAGCAGACGCTCCGCTACTGCGAGAAGCTCTTCGCCGACGAGCTCGGCGGCCACCCCCTGCTCTCGAACCGTTCGCGCTGGATCCGCTTCACGCGCGTGAAGTGCGGGCGCTGGAACCACGAGAACACGGTGCTGATCGGGGACGCCGCGCATACGGCGCACTTCGCCATCGGCTCGGGCACGAAGCTCGCGATGGAGGACTGCATCGAGCTGGTCGCCGCGCTCGAGGCGCACGACGACGTGCCGACGGCCCTCGCGGCCTACGACGCCGGGCGGCAGGACACGGTGGCGCGGCTCCAGAAGGCGGCCATGCAGGCGCGTCAGTGGTTCGAGCAGTCGAAGCGCCATCATCGGCTCGCGCCCGAGCAGCTCACCTTCAGCCTGCTGACGCGCACGCGGCGGGTGACGCACGAGAACCTGCGCCTCCGCGACGCGGCCTACGTGGAGGGCGTCGACCGTTGGTTCATGGAGCAGCAGGGGCTCGAGGCGCCGGCGGACGAGGCGCCCGTGCCGCCGATGTTCACGCCCTTCACGCTGCGCGGGCTCGAGCTGAAGAACCGCGTCGTCGTCTCGCCCATGTGCCAGTACTCGGCCGAGGACGGCGTGCCGAACGAGTGGCACCTCGTGCACCTCGGGAGCCGCGCCGTGGGGGGCGCCGGGCTCGTCTTCACGGAGATGACGAACGTCTCCGCGGAGGGCCGGATCACGCCGGGCTGCACGGGGCTCTGGAGCGACGCGCAGGAGGCCGCCTGGACGCGCATCGTCGACTTCGTGCATGCGCGCTCGGACGCGAAGATCGCCATGCAGCTCGGCCACGCTGGGCGGAAGGGCGCGACGAAGCTCATGTGGGAGGGGATGGACGAGCCCCTCGAGGAGGGGGCCTGGCCGATCCTCGGGCCCTCGCCGATCCCCTGGCGGCCGGAGAACCAGGTCCCGCGGGAGATGACGCGCGAGGACATGACGCGGGTGCGCGGCGAGTTCGCGGCGGCGGCGCGGCGGGCGGTGCGCTGTGGCTTCGACCTGCTCGAGGTGCACTTCGCGCACGGCTACCTCCTCTCGAGCTTCCTGACGCCGGTGTCGAACCAGCGCGAGGATCGCTACGGGGGGAGCCTCGAGAACCGGGCGCGCTTCCCGCTCGAGGTGCTCGCCTCGGTGCGCGAGGTCTGGGACGGGCCGCTGAGCGTACGCATCAGCGCGACCGATTGGGTGCCGGGGGGCTTCGACATCGAGGAGGCCGTGGCGCTCTCGGCGATGCTGAAGGAGCACGGCGTGGACCTCGTCGACGTGAGCGCCGGCCAGACGTCGCCGGACGCGAAGCCGGTCTATGGGCGCGCCTTCCAGACGCCCTTCGCGGAGCGCATCCGCAACGACGTGGGCATCCCGACGATGGCCGTGGGCAACATCTACGACCACGACCGGGTCAACACGATCCTGGCGGCCGGGCGAGCGGACCTGGTGGCGCTGGCGCGGGCGCACCTCGGGGACCCCTACCTGACGCTGCACGCGGCGGCGGAGCTCGGCTACGCGGGGCCGGGCGCGCCTTGGCCGGTGCCGTACCGCTCGGCGGGCGCGGTGGTGGAGCGCATGTTCCCGGCGCCCGAAGAGGACTGAGGGAGCGGGGCCGGTTCATCCCGGGGATCCCGAGGGGCGCGCGCGGGGACCGGGCACACCTCGCGTGCGCCATCTCCGGGAGCCGTGGCCTCGCCACTCGATGGGCGCGGTCGTAGGCTGCGCGCGTGGGCGAAGGGCCCGAGGAACGCGATGCGCGGGCGCGACCCGCGGGGCTCGGGCGCTGGCGGCCTCCGGATGGGAGCGTGACCTGGCGCTCCGGCTGGAGCGTCGATCCGGAGCGGGCGGCGCGCGGCTACGCCGTGGCGCTGGGCGTGTGCGTGGTGGCGCTCGGTGCGCTCCTGCCGCTCTTGCTCGAGAGCGGGCGCGAGGCCCAGCCCGTGCGCGCCTCGCTCGTGGCGCTCGGGCAGGCCGATCGGGGAGCGCGCGCCGTGCCCTGGGTGCTCGGCACGACGCTCCTCGCGGTCATGGCCCTCGGCGCGACGAAGCGCTGCTTCGGTTTCGGCCGCGGGACGCTCCGAGGGCTCGGGGCGCTCGCGCTCGCCCTGGGGCTCCGGCTGCTCCTGCCGCGCTGGGTGAGCGTGGCGCCGAGCGACCTGCACACGGCGCTCGTCGCGGGCGCGGGGCCGGGCCTCTGCTTCGCGGCCGGGCTGGCGTTGCTCGTGCCGGACGTCGGCGCGCGGCGTCGCGGGCTGGCGGCCTTCGCCTGGGGCGCGCTCTCGGCGTTCGCCTGGACGGCCGCGCACCTCCGCTTTCGCCTGCAGCCCTGGCTGGGCGACGACGAGGTCTTCGCGGTCGTCTTCTGGGCGGGGCTCGCCAGCGGCGCCGTGCCCATCGCCGCGCTCGCCCTGTGGCGGAGCGCACGCGGGGGCGCGGACGGGGCGGAGCGCTTGTAGCCAGCGCGGGGCGTTCCTGCTAACCACGCGCCCATGGCGCACTCGGATCTGGATCAGCTGGCCATCGACACCATCCGCGGCCTCTCCATGGACGCCGTGCAGGCCGCGAACAGCGGTCACCCGGGCACGCCCATGGCGCTCGCGCCGCTCGGCTGGCTCCTCTT
>MDTG01061255.1_pt1 | contig 10053 bp, 9 predicted proteins | sample 811421 | NCBI WGS metagenome assembly MDTG01 (sample SAMN05326645, study PRJNA326480) | marine metagenome | isolation source: seawater | place: Pacific Ocean: South East | collected 2011 | reverse complement strand
ATTCTTTGCATTTGCAAATACATTCTTCGATAATTTTCAATATTGGAACTTTTTTTATCCTGATTCAAATTTCTATCTTTCTGTTTATTCAAAATATTATCATTAATATCTATTAGAAATAGGAAGGTCCTGAGCAGGGAATAATGAGATAACCTTACATCCATCATCAGTAACAACAAGTTCTTCCTCAATTCTTGCTGCAGAAACACCGTCTTTTGCTGGGCAATATGTTTCTAAGGCAAAGACCATTCCGGTTTTGATTTCCATAGGGTCTTTTAAAGATACCAATCTTGAAATAATTGGTCTTTCATGAAGAGCTAAACCCAACCCATGTCCAAATTGCAAACCAAAAGCATCCATCTCACTTGGAAATCCAAATTCCTCTGCTTTAGGCCAGACTGAGGCAACTTTATCAGTGCTGACCCCGGGCTTAATTAAATCAATAGCCTTATCAAGCCACTCTCGACATTGCTTGTAGGCATCGTTTTGTGCATCATTGGCTTTACCAATATTAAAAGTTCTATAGTAACACGTTCTATACCCAACGAAAGATTGAAGAATATCAAAAAAAGCTTGATCTCCGGGCCTAAAATATCTGTCAGTAAAATTATGTGGGTGAGGGGAACAACGTTCTCCAGAGATTGCGTTGATAGCTTCTACATCGTCGGAGCCCATTTCATAAAGCATTTTGTTTGCTTTAGCCACAATATCATTTTCGCGGACACCTGGTTTTAATTCCTCATAAATCATATGATAAACTCCATCAACCATGCTAGCTGCCTGATTTAAAAGAGTGACTTCATCTATATTCTTAAGCTCTCGAGCATCTAGCATAATTTGTTGGCCATCAACCAAATTTAGTCCAACTTTTTGTAGTTCAAATATCATAGCTGCTTCAGCAACATCAACCCCAATACGATCTTTTGAAACACCTGCAGATTTAAGGATGTCTAAAATTTCTTCGGCATGATTTTTCATTAATCCAGCTGATGGAGGAACGGTTCCTCGCATGCCTAACATTCCTGCTTTACAATTTTTATCTTCAAGCCAGTCACAATATAATTTGTGATGGTATGCGGCTGAACCAAAATCCCATACTATTGGTTCCATGTTTTCAATTAATAGAGCAAATCGACAAAACTTATCTCTTTCCCATTCTCCAATTTTAGTTGCTGAGATATAACGAATATTATTAACGTCAAATAGGATTAAAGCTGAAACATCTGAGTTTGCAAGGGCTTGTTTGGCTCTTGATAGTCTATATTTATGTAATCTTTTAAAATCAACCCTTGTCTCAAAATCAACACCCATATGACCTGGGGCCATAAGAGGTCTGTTCCAATCAATTCTTGGATCTAAGTCATCTAAGCTAATACTTTTTGGATGTAATAGTTTTGAATTCATTCAATTTCTCCATAAGTGATTTATTTTTCCGGTCCTGCATATACACCAGCATTTTCAGGCCATAGTGCCTTAACAATTTTAAAATGAGAGATGTCAACGGTCGCGTCCATATGCAAAAATATACTTGCATCACGCATAAGTTTTTCAATGCCAAAATCAAGCATGGCTCCCATTCCTCCATGTAATTCCATAGCGTTTTGACAAACTTTAAGGATTTCCTGAGATGCATAAACTTTTGACATATTACATAATGCATCAGCGTCTGAACTTTTTTTATCAACAGCTTTTGCGGCCTGCATCACTAGACTTCTAACAGCAGCAACTCTTGTAGCCATATCAGCAATTCTAGCAGCAACAATTTGATGTTTTAGAAGCAAACGCCCCCCCCTTTCATATGTTTGAACAAATTCTGCAGTTTTGGTTAGGGCTGCTTGTCCAACTCCTAAATTTTTTGAAGCTTGAATGATTTTTCCCGGGCGAAAGTAGATACCTGCTTTGCTAAGGGCGTCTCCTTCAGCAAGAAGTTGATCATCAGGAACAAAACAATCGACAAATTCTAATTCTCCATTATTCATAAATCTACAACCAATTGTTTCATTGCATCGAGCGATTTGAGATCCTTTTGTATTTCTGGGAACAATAAAAGATGAAGTGCCTTGCATCATCCCTTTCCCTGGTGAAGTATTTGCATAAACTACATACAATCCGGCATCATAACCATTGCTTATATAATGTTTTCTTCCATTTATTATCCAGCCACCTTTGGTTCTAACTGCTTTAGTGTCCATCGATGCTTCTGGTGCATTATATCCCAACCAACGATCAGAGGCACCTTTTGGCTCAGTTAATGCATGAGCAAATAAAAAATTAGGGTTTGACATTAGCTTATCGAACCAGTGTTTCTGATGATCCGAATTTGCAAGCTTTCTTAACAATACAGATACTTTCCAGTTCTGAACTAATTTATCAGCAAGTCCAGAATCTCCCCTAGCAATCTCTTCAGAAATTATAGCAAAAGTTCTTACTTCATTATCAGCTTCTAAAGGTGTTCCCCCATAGTTTTCTGGAACGCCTAATGTTCTGATACCAATTTTGTCGGCTTCTTCAAGAATTTCTTTTGGAAGCCTATTTTCAGGTTCCATTTTCCATTCATCTTGCCAATTATTTTTAATAAATGGTTCAATGGTTTTATCAACAAAACGACGGCAAACATCCCTCATCATTATCTGACTATCTGTTAAATCATCATCGAAAACACTCATTTTAGACACCATTTTTGAATTTATTTAGATAATATTGTGCAAACGTTTGCATGTCAATTATACAAATTGTCACACAAATATTATCATATAAAAAAATAAAAGGATTAAAAATATTAACCTTTAAATTAATTTTTTGGTTGAAGATCGAATTATTAATTTGACTGGATGTAAAACCTTTTTTTCTATTTCAAAATTACTTGAACCTAATAAGGATAAAAGTTTTTTCGCTGCCAGGTATCCCATATCGTATGGATTAATATCTATAGTTGTTAGGGGAGGGTCTATTCTTCCAGTAAGAGGCATATTATTAAAACCTACTAGAGAAAAATCATCTGGACATTTTAGTCCATATTTTTTGATCGCTCCAAGGGCACCAATAGCTAAACGATCATTTCCAAAAATTATTCCTGTGATATTATTTTCATTATTTTCTAGGATATTCATCATGCATTTTTCTCCTTCAATCTCATTATAAGACGAGGCATAAATAATGGGGAATTTACCTATAGATTTACTTAGCTCTGATGAAACTTTTTTAAACGCCTTACTTCTGGAGATACCAGTTGAAATATTTTTAGGTCCTGAAATCATACAAATATTCCTATGCCCAAGGCCCCATAGGTGCTGAAAAGCCTTTCTGATTCCATCATTATCATCGGGCAAAATGCTTTCTAAATTATCATTCACAGATGAACGATTTAACATAACAATAGGCGTGCCATTATTGACGATTTCTTCAAAATCAATTTGTGGTTGATCCCCTGTTGCTAAAATAAATCCATCAACACCAAAATTTTGAAGTAAATCAACTTTTTGTGATGTTGATGAAGCAACTTTCTCACTCATGTTGACTGTTACTGGAACAAAACCTTCTTGTTCTAAACCTTTTTCAATGCCAAGTATCATTGAAGAAAAAATTGTATTTGTAATATCAGGAACAATTACTCCAATTCCATTCGATTTTTTAGTTCTTAATGCTTGGGCTAGCCTATTAGGTTTATAATTCAGCTCGTAAGCGATTTTTTCTATATTTTTGACAATAGAATTTCCAATCATATGGCGAGTATTTTTATTTAGCGCCCGTGAAGCTGTAGACACATGTACCCCAGCTCTGTGAGCAACTTCATTAAGTGTAGGTCTATTAATTTTATTGATCATGAAGAATCTTTAACAAAAATTATAGAAATTAAAATTATTTATTGACGAAAAATATATAATTATGCAATCGTTTGCAAAAGGTTAAAATTTAAATATAATAGTTTTAATTAATTATAATGAAGGAATATATGTCAACAAGTATAGGAAATCAAAATCTTTCTGAGCCAATTATCAGAAAAAAAATGCTAACTGCTAAAAATGAAGCATCATGTAAAACAGTTATAAATTTTGGCGATTTTGGCCAAGGCGTTTTAGATGAACCAAAAGAGCATGGCGGCTCTGGAAAGGGTCCATCTCCCTTACATGGTCTTTTGGGAACTTTATGTGGTTGTGAATCTGTCACATTTCATCGCGCTGCTAAAGAAATGAATTTTGAATATTCTTCCTTAAATTTTAGTGCAGAATTTACTATAGACATCAGAGGAAGAATGGGTTTAAGAAGTGTAGTTCCTCATTTTAAAACTGTTCGCTTAGAAGTTCTTGTTGATACTAAAGAGACTGAAGCAAAACTCTCAGAAGTTGTTAATGAAACAGAGGCTAGATGCCCAGTCTATAATTTAATTAAGGATGCTGGCGTCAATATTCAAACTCAGTGGCTAATTAAAGGATAAGATATGTTAAATAAAAAAATTGGATGGATTGGTCTAGGCAGAATGGGCACGCCTATGGTTCAAAAGCTTTTAAAAAAAGGTATGGATGTTTCTATTTGGAATAGAACAAAATCTAAAGCCGAATTATTAATTTCTGATGGTGCAAAAGTTTTTGAAAATCCATCAGAACTATCAAATACTGATATTTTATTTTCTATGGTCTCTACAGGTAAGGATTTAAAGGAAGTTTTGTTTGGAGAAAATGGAGCTTTGTCAGGATCAAAAATACCTAAAATAATTGTTGATTGTTCATCAATAGGAGCAGATGACTCATCTGAAATAAGTCACAAGGTTTCTTCTCTTGGAGGAAAGTTCCTAGCTTGTCCTGTCAGTGGAAATGGTAAATGTGTTAAAGCTGGAAAACTGTCAGCAGTTGTTTCTGGAGATGAAGGTGCATTCCATGAGGTAAAAGACATTATAAATATATTTGCAAAAAGAGGGTCTTCATATGTTGGTGAGGGGGAGTTAGCACGTTTTTGTAAAATAGCTCATAATTTATTATTAGGCGTGTATACTCAAAATTTGGCAGAAATAACCATTTTAGCTCAGAAAGCTGGAGTTCCGAGGCACGCATTTCTCGAGTTTATAAACAATTCAGTTATGGGTTCTATTTTTAGCCAATATAAAACTCCAGCATTTGTTAATTTAGACTGGACTACAACCTTTACCCCAGTTTTACTTAGGAAAGATTTAGACTTAGGTTTGTCAGCAGCAAGAGACCTTGGTGTCTCAATGCCTATAACAGCTGCTACTCGTGAAGCGTTACAGGCACATTTTGGATCATCTAAAGTAATGGATAGAAAAGACTTTGAAGAAATTGATTTTAGTGCTTTGCTTGAAACAGTCGCCAACCAGGCGGGATTAAAGTTAGTTTCAGAGGGCAAAGATGTAAAAACAGGATTAGAAACTAAAGAAGACTAAGATAACTTTTTTAACATCCAATCAGCAGTTTTCATTCTATATTTATAAGCTCTGTTATTAGCAACATGACCGCCGTCAGAAATTTTTTGATGAATTATCTCTCTAGAATTTATAGCCTTCTTTTCAATTTTATCTGATTGTTCCGGAGGAATGACCTTGTCAAGAGATCCCGATACAATATACAAAGGACATTTTAAGTTAATAATGCAATTTTCAAGTGTCATTAATTTTGCATTATTTTTTGCCTCATCAGCTGTTTTGGAACCTGATCTATAAATAAATGTTTCTGATGTTAATGTTGGTAAGTGATCAAAGCATTCACCAAAATTAAATGGTCCAGATAAAGACACACAAGCTTTTAGTCTTTCTATAAAAGAAGCAGCTCTGGGAGCATAGTATCCTCCTAATGAAACACCCCATAAGCCAATTTTTTCTAGATTTATATCTTTTCTTTTGTCAACAAAATCTATAACAGCTTGAACCGGTTTTTCGTATTCTGGTTCAATTGGGAATATATACTCTCCTTCACCTTGACCAGGGCCATCAAAAGCTAAAGTGGCCATTCCTCTTTCCAGGAAAACTATCTCATTATGATACATTTCTTCTTTAGAACTATCTAATCCCATTACCATAATAACCAATGGGGGCATAAGAGTATTTTTTGGTTTTCTTAAATTACCGTATAGAAGTTTGCCTTTGAAAGGGATTTCAACTCTCTCGCCTGGTATTTTCATTAGTGGTAAAGCTTTTTTATAGAGGTTAACACAATGATTATGAGCAATTTTCATTTCTGAAGGTTTATGAACAAACAAATATTTACCAAAATGGTAACAAACCGAAGCCGTTATAAAATGATGACTAGCAGTTAATTTTGAACCATCTTTAATGGCATCTTCTCCAAGTTTTGAGTGAATTTCTCCTTTTTTTGACCACGAAACACACCAATCATCCCAAGTCTCAATAGAATTTATTACGTCATTAAAATCAGATAAGGGTATTCCATTAGAAACCATTCTCCCTTGCCAATGAGTTTTTGCTGATAATATTTTGGGGTCTTTAGTCATTATCATTGCCAATCTAAAAATAGGGTTAATTTATTGATATATTTAAGAGTTCCAACGATCCCTTATGGAAACAAAAGAAGATTTCAAGCAATTAACAGTTCTGAAAAAATACTTTAGTAAAAATTAATTTTTTATACATCTTTTACTCCTTAAATTGAAATACGCAATTTAAATGATTTTCTATGGTTCAAAACCTGTTTTACCCAAATTAGTATGAATATTAAGTGTTCTATTAAATCTTTGTTGGCCCATGGTAAAACCAATGAAGTAACCAATTTCTATGATTTCCTCTTCAGAAAAAAACTTATAAAGCCTTTCCCAAAACTGATCATCAGTGGGTAAGTCCCATGTAATCGCTTCAGCTAGTGCTAAAGCCGCTTTAGTTTTATCATCAAAATTTTCTGATTTTTCAAAATTTAATAATTCAGAAAATTTTTCTTCTTTAAGTCCTAAATCAAGAGCCTTATTGCTTCTTTGATTTCCACAATAATGACATTGAACTGATTGCGAAATATAAATTCTGCAGAGTTCCTTTATTTTATGATCAGCAATGCCATTAATAAAAACGTTCTCCCATGTGTTTTGAAAGGACCAAAAAACTGATGGAACTCTTGCTCTTATTGCTTGGCTTTCAGCTCTGGGAGTACCTTCTATAGCTGATCTTTTTATGATAGAAAGAATTTTTTTGTCTTGAACTTGATTGGGTTTGATAAAATTAATTCTTAGATTACTCATGGTTTCAAAACACTCAAATTGTTATGCAAAGGTTTGCATAATTTTGTCTAATTACTAAATTTCTGTCAATAATATAATTATGAATTATAAACTAATAATATTTAAGTCGTTCATTGCAACTAAGATTATTCTCAGGGCTAAAATTGACAAAACAAGGTTTAAAAGCTTTCTAAAAAAACTTTCGTTAATTTGGTACATAATTTTTTTCCCAATTATTGTTCCTAGAAACCCACTAAGAACCATCAGTATCATAAGGTTAATATATGGTGAAAAAGAAAAGCCCAAAACTATAAAAACACCAATTTTTAAAATATGCTTAGTCATCATAACGAATGCCACTGTTGCTATATGATTAAGTTTAGGAAGTTTAAAAGTATTAACTATAGCGGCTATAAAAGCGCCCGTAGCTCCAACAATTACAGATAATGAACACGATATAATACTACCAAAAAATATTTGTTTGTTATTAAACTTAGGAAGGTATCCATATATTGACCAAAGAATAAAAATTCCCATCAATAATTTTATTAATTCGTGTGGAATTTGAAGTACAATCATCCCTCCTAATATTGCGCCAAATGCACACCCTAAAATGAAGGTTGAGATTATAGGCCAGTGAATTTCTTTTCTAAGCAAAAAGACTCTTCCTCCATTGGAAGCAAGTTGAACTACAGCATGAACAGGAATAATTGCTAATGGAGGTAAGAAAGAGGCAAAAAAAACTAAAAGGATTATTCCTCCACCTATACCAAATATAGCAGAAATTAGTGAGGTGGAGAAGCTTGCAAAAATGGCTAATATAAGGAAAAGGTTATCATTGATTATAGTTAATTCATTCATTCTAAGAATTTTAATTACTTACAGAGTTTTTCTTTCAACCATTGAAAACTTTCAGGAGCCCAATGGTTAAAGTATTTAAATGCACAATGTCCAGCATCAGAATAAACTCTTGCTTCCTTGCCAGTTGCTGGACCATGTTCAAGCATAAAATAGATATTTCCTACGGGGCTTATATAATCATGCTTACCATTAATAAGTAAAACTGGTTGGTTAATATTTTCCAAAATACCTAGCTCAGAAAGAGACCACTGCTTGAAAATTTTTTCTTCATCTTCTGCAGTCCATTTAGGGAAAGATAAGGGTCCTCCTTTTTTACCATAAATATATTCTGCACGTTTATTCCTGGCCATTAGGTAATTTTCTAATTCTGATTTGGTCATTTTATAACCGAAAGGGTGTCCTGCATTTGCAACTACAGCTCTAACTCTATTGTTATAACTTCCTGCAAGCTGCATAACTGAATATCCTCCCCGACTTATTCCAAAAGCTCCAATTCTCTCCTCATCAACATTTGGAAGGCTTGCAAGATAGTCAATTGCTGCAATCCATGCTGAAACTGACTCTGGTTCCCAAGGAAATGGATTTTCAGCAGTTCCAGGAGCATCCATTACAAGTCCAACCATATCATTATCAATGGCTAGGTCGCATGCCCAAGCCCTGTCTTCTTTGAAAACATCTGCTCCACACATTACTAGAACAGCGGGATGTTTGCCTTTTTTTAAAGGTTGTCTTAAGTGACATCTAATTGACTTTCCCTTATGATTTATTTGGACAATTTTAAGGGGCGGATTAAGCCATTGACTAGCTTTATCAAACGCTCTTAAACAATCCTTATGAATTTCTTTCTTTGATTCTGTAATAAGATCAGGGAAACGTCCAATTGAGTAAAATGTCTTTGCTTGAAGATATTTTTGTCTCGCCATTTTTTGATTGCCTTTTCTAGCAAACTCATCACCTTCATCCTCAAATCTTTTACCATGTTTTTTCCAAACTGGAATCCATACGTCTTCAGTTGTAGAAGTTATGGATGAAACCACTTCTTTTAAAAAATCAATATCATCTACCATTGAAAGCCATCTTCGATAAAATCCTCCATGTTCAACTTTGAAAGGATCCTCAATAGGAGAAAATGGTAATTGTATTGTATTTGTATTCATAATAGTCCAACATTAAAGAAGCGGTTAAAGTATATTGACTAAATATATAGCTTTATGCAAACCTTTGCACTAAGATAATTAATTTTTATAATTTTGAGGTTTAGATGAGTGATCAAAAAGTTAAATTGGCTATAGTTGGTTTGGGAAGATGGGCAAAAGTTTTAACTAAAGCTGCTCAGAAATCAAATATTTTTGATATTGATGTTGGGTATAGTAGATCAGAGAATAAACGAACAGATTTTTCTAGTGAATTTGGTATTCCCACAGTCAAAAGCATTGAAGAAATTTTATCCAACGATAAAATTAAAGGTGTTATTATCACCGTCCCTAATGAGCAACATTATTCTGTATCAAAACAAGTCGCAGAGTCAGGCAAGCATGTTTATACAGAAAAACCCATATCTAATTTGCTGTCTGATGGAATTAAGATGGCTGAACTTCAGTCAAAAAATAATATTATAATGATTGTTGGGCATAGCGCGCGTCTATTATCAGGAATTAAAATTATTAAAGAAGCAATTAATAATGGTAAATTAGGTAAGTTATCTTTTTTAGAATCTAATTTTTCTAATGAAAGAGCGTTAACACTTACTCCAGATACCTGGAGATGGTACAAAGACAGAGCTCCTGGTGGACCTTTATCTCAACTAGCTATTCATCAATTTGATGTGCTTCATTATTTAGGTGGTGAGGTTGGCGCTGTTTCATCAATTGCCTCTAAACTGTCGCCTGTAGGGGCCGAAGTAGATGATCAATCAATGACTACAATCAAATTCAAAAATGGCGCTCTGGGTTATGTCGGAAGTTGTTGGACTTCACCAGGAGTATTTTATGTTAGAGCTTTTGGCCAAAAAGGTTTAAT
>MDTG01200080.1_pt1 | contig 10054 bp, 8 predicted proteins | sample 811421 | NCBI WGS metagenome assembly MDTG01 (sample SAMN05326645, study PRJNA326480) | marine metagenome | isolation source: seawater | place: Pacific Ocean: South East | collected 2011 | reverse complement strand
TAATGTAAAACCTGCTGTAGTTGATCCTGAGATAGATGGTTTTGCACAACCTGATCCAATAGAAAAGAAAGAAATTACTTTAGGAACTATAACTTCAGGATTTTCAAAAATTGTAAATGATTTAATAACAGGAGAGTTTGATCCAAACTTTGACTTTTCTTCTTTGGATTGGTGGAGAAGAGTAACACTTGATAAATTAGAAGCTGTTGAAAGATTAAGTGAAGAATTTGCAAGAAAAGCAAGTGAAAATGATAAAGAAACTTTAAGAATGGTAGCATCAGCAAGTGCTATAGGTATGGCTAGATTGGGAGAAAGAATGAAAGGTAACTTCCAAAATATTCTAAGAGGTGGAGGCAAGATAGTTTATGAGGGAGATAGTATTTATGAAGGTGGTGTAATTGTAGATAAAGACGCTACATATATAGATGCAAACGGAGAAGCAAAACCATTAAATTTATTAAAAGCATTTTCTAAATTAACCATTGAGCAAAATGGTGAAGAAGTATCTTTAGAGCCTTTCTTTCAACAGTACGGAATATACAAAAGAATACAAGGTATTGTAAAAGCAAAAAATTTAGCAAATGGAAATATAAAAAATCTTACAAAAAAAGAAAAAGAAGAGCTAGAAAAAGATCCATTTATACAAGATTTAAAAGAAGCTAATACAAAATTATATGATAAAATTTTATCTAAAAAATCAAATGCTTTTGAAATGGGAATAAAAAAGTTTCCTCAGGTAGAAGATGCATGGCTACAGTATCAAGAGTTTAACAACAATCTTATTCAGTTTGCTAAAGATACACAAGTATTGGATGATAAGATGGCAGAGTCATGGATAAAATATTCTAATTACTTTCCTTTCTATAAAGAAACAGATAGTCAGGGAGACAGAAGTGGTATTCAACATTGGTTTGGGGAAAGTTTACATCACAATACTCCAACAACTTTAGGTTCTGATCCTACAGAATTAAAACTAGACACCTCTGTTGCATTAAAAAATATGATGAATCCTTTGGAAGCTATAGCAAAAAATTCTTTAGCTCTTTATCAGTTAGGAGCAAAAAACGCTACAAGACTAAGAATAGTTAAAGAGGCAGAAGACTTAGGACAAGGAAAAACTATAACTCAAAAACAAATTGGATCAGAACAATACCCTGCGACTAACATCTTTTTATATAAAGAAAATGGAAAACCTAAATATTTTCACGCTGACGATATAGGTTTAGTAGAGGCAATGCAAAGCTATGGAGAGCCTATACTAACTCCTTTACTAAGAATAGTTGGTGTACCTGCTAATATCTTAAGAGAAACTGTGACAAGAGATCCTGCTTTCGTAATTGTCAATATGATGCGTGATACTCTTTCTGCTTGGGTTACATCAGGAGGTAATTTTACTCCTGTAATAGATACCTTTAACAACTTCTTTAAAGATGGTCTTGAAGGAATGGGAAGAGGTTTTGAAGATTTAGATAAATATGGTCTTACATCAGGTTACGATCTTTCTAATGAAAGAAAAGAACTAAGTAAATATCTAAGAAAAGAAATGAAAAATATGCGTATAGCAGAAAATGGTGGTGCTGAATTAAAAGATTGGCTTCCTATGACATGGGATTATCTTGGAGGTATTACTACAAGATCAGATGGTGCTACTAGACAAGCTGTTTATGATAGGGTTCTTAATGAAACAGGAGATCAGTTTGAAGCGGCATATCAAGCACTAGAAATAATAAACTTTAATAGAAGAGGCTCTAGCCCATACCTTAGAATTATTTCAACAGCTATTCCTTTCTTAAATGCAAGAATGCAAGGTCTTGATGTTTTATACAGATCAGGTATGTCAGGATATGCTTATTCAAAAGGAAGAAGATACAGCAGACAATATGGTGCATATCAATCAAAAGTATTAGAGCAGGATAATCCTAGAGCTATTGGCGAACAAGCACAAACCTTTCAAGCTAGAATAGGAATGTTAATGGGATTAACAGTAATGTATTGGCTTGCAGTCAGTGATGATGAAGAGTATAAAAATGTTAGAAGAGAGGTAAGAGATGATAATTGGATTATTCCAACTCCTATAGATGGTTATAGTTTAAAGTTTCCTATTCCATTTGAAGTTGGTGTTATATCAAAAGTTGTTCCTGAAAGAGCTTTAGAGTTAGCATTTGGAGACGATGAATTACCTGACACTTGGGAATCAGTTTACAGGGCAGGTGAAAGCACCTTAAAAGTTAATCCTTTACCAAGTCAATGGCAACTATTTAAACCTTTTTATGAAGCATACATGACTAACTATAATACTTTTACACAAAGACCTGTAGTTGACTATTACATGGATCAACTAGAGCCTGAACTACAAAGTAAACAATCTACAAATGAACTAATAAGAGTAGTAGCAGAATCTCTTGGTATGTCTCCTATAAAACTAGAGCATACAATTAAAGGTTACACAGGTTCTTTAGGTGTGTATGGATTGTTTTTGACTGACAAACTAACAAGAATGTTTACAGGCAACACTCAGTTACCTTTGACATCAAACACTACCCCATTTGTAAAAAGATTTTTCTTTGATACTGACTACGGCAGAGGATTGCAAACACAGTATTACGATCTTCAAACAGAAGTAGATGAAGCTGTTAATAGTTTAAGTAGATTAAAAAAAGAAGGAAGATTGGAAGATTATGTTTTATACAATAATAATCAGCAAGAAATATTAAGTATTAAAAACGAAATGAAAAATCTCCGAAAGTATATGACTAGATGGAGAAAAAGAAGAGACGCAATTCAAAAGAATACTAATATAACAAACTCTCAAAGAGCAGAGGCTTTGAGAATGTTAGAACTAGAAAGAGACAAAAGACTAGCAATAGTGACTCTTCTTCGAGATAGATCTAGAGGTCTCTAATATAATCCTTAAGGAATATTTATAATAATACTAAACAAAGCTGTAATAATAAGCTGAACAATTATTGTTATTGATAGAAATTTAGTAAAAGTCATATTAATCTCCTATAATAAATTCATCACACTGTTTTCTTCTTGAGCCACAAGAAATTCCATAACCATCTTCATGGTCTATGAACGAGTCATCAATAGAAAGTTGGTAGGAGTAAACGATGACAAGACTTATTATATTAACCAATAAGTTCCTCCAACTTTTATTAACTAAGAATTAAATTCCCCATAATTTTTTCCTTATTTAAAAATAAACAAGACCTCTCATTGAGGTATTATCAAAGAAAAAACTTTAATTAGAAGATTGACATTACATTTTTTTTCAGCATAAAAAATGCCCTCTAGAAGCTATGAAAAACTAGAGGGCACTCACTCTTATTAATTGATGTTTACTGACACTGATTCATTTATATTTTGTGATGTTCGCTGTTGGTGATTCACTTTCTTAATCTGATGTTCTTGTTTTTTAGTTCATTTACACTCATTGATGTTTAACAGACCTGATTCGCACTCACATTCTATAGAAGTTCGGATGAGTTGGTTCATTTCATATTTGTGATGTTCGTGTTCATTGATTCATTCTTATTGAATGATGTTCGTTTCGAGTGATTCATTCTATGATTATGATGTTTTTTATCTCTGATTCATTTATATGTAGTGATGTTCGCAGTCCATGATTAATTAATTAACATTGACACATTCAACCTTTAGTAATTCTTCTTCAGGTTGTGCAACAACTATTAACATACCAAAAAATATTAATGCTATAAAAAGCACTAATTTATCATGCCATTTAAGTATAGGTTCGTTTATTTTATTATTCATTAGCAATCTCCCATTGATTTTTAAATTCTTTAATCCACATAATTTGGTCTATTGTTAAGTTTGGATAAAATCTTAACATCTCATCAGCAGATTTTAATTTATCATCAACAAAACCATTTTTAATACCCCACAATGTATATTCGTCTGTAAGTTTGCTTATTTTTTCTTTGTAGTCTTGTGCTTCTTTTTGCATTTCTTTCCCCTTTTGTTTGTGATTACTATCATAAATCAATTACGATTTACTCATAGCTTCTTGTATTGTATGCGGTGGCTCAATTAAATGAGCATGATTTAAATGTGCTATTGCATATGGCACAGGTGCTTTTTTGCCTGTTTCATTCTCATACCATACAGCATGAAGATGAGACAAAAAAAGTTTAACCACCCATCGTTTCGCTATTGCGTGAACGTGAGCAGGAGGTAATTTACCTTTAATATAACATTTATAAGCATCAGTAGTTTTGCTATATTTTTTATTTTCTAACTGTGCTTTTGCATGATCCTTGTAATAACCTTTTTCATTTCTGTCTGTTTCAAATTGCTTTCGTTTGGCATATTCTTGACCATAAAAAGAATCTTTACTTCCTGAAACCTTTACAAAACTTTCGCCTATCTTCCAACAAAGAGTTTTTAGTGACGCATTAAAAGGTCTTTTCTTTCCTTTTTCCCATTTAACTTTAGGATTTAATCCTGCGTAGTTCCATATGTGACCTGCTGTTGGTGCTTTATTGATATCTATATGTGCAAGTAAACCTGCCGATAAAACTCCTGCGATACCTTTGTTGTGCATTAACCAAACACCTACTTCTTTTTCTTGTACATACTTAGTAAGTATTTTTTGCACTTGCTTTTCAAGGTATAATGATTGCTCGGCTAAGTAATCTAACGCAGAATGAGATTCGTTAGATGCTTCTGACTCTCTTACTTGTGCAGAAGATCTGATACGATCTTCTTGCATTTGATAATATTTATCTACTAAAGACCTTAGTTCTGTTTTACCTAATTTTACTGTATCCTTAATGATGTCTTTATTCATTTTAGCTACAGGTTCTATGTGACTTAATAATGGATGCATTGAAACCTCTCTCAATTAATTAATAATAAACTATATATAATTACTTATATATTAACTGTCAAGGTTGATTATAATTTATTTTTTATCGCTCATTTTCTGAAGTTTAATACTCTTTGGCTTTAAATTATAATATTTCTAAAACACATATTAGTATAGTAAATCCTGATGCAATTTCTATTATTCTGTCCATTTCTTCTCCTCACGGAGATGTATATACCTTTGTCACTATTTATCAAATTAATTATGTAAATAAATATTATTTATCAAGTCTATGTCCAAACCAAAAGGTGAGCTGGCTAACAGCCAGGTAAGTTTCCCTAGAAATATTCCTTAAGGATTATTTAGCTTTTAAAGTCTATATCAGTAAATAAAGGTGCGTCACCTTCTAATCTTTTACGCATAATCTCAACGTAATCAGGGTTCAATTCAATAAGAACAGCACTTCTTTTTAACCTATCAGCAACAAGTCCTGTCGTTCCACTACCACCAAAAGGATCAAGAACAGTTCCTTTTTCTGTTTCATTTGTATCGCAGTCACATTGTTTAGTTAAAACAATTTTCTTCTTAACAGATTTAACATCATCAGTTTTAAACTCTATATGAGATAATCTTTTATCCATATCATTAAACTCTTCTGACCAATCGTTAACAAAATCTCTACACTTATCCCAATCCTCTAATGTAGGAAAAGAAAAACCACTTTTATCTTTACGAAACCAATGCTCAATTTTAGTTAATGGTATGTCTGTTGACTCTGATAAAATTTTAGCATTTGTTCTATTTCTCATAAAGGTTACAAATTGCTTTTGTTTTGGTAGATCAGGTCTAAATTCTATAATGTTTGTTCCTCTGTTTGCATGAAGACCTTGCCTGTGAGTTAACTCATTAAGTTCTGTTTCATATTTACCATGTGTATTAGATTTTTCTTTTAGTTTAATTTCTTGTGGTATTATAACTTCTTCGTTTTTGTATGCTTCACCACAGTTCTTACACACCTTTTCAGGACAACTTGCAAGTACACAAGGTTCAATTAATTTAGTAGGATAAACTGCGAAGTGAGCTTCCTTATATGATTTAGTATTAACAGTCCAAACACTTCGTTTGTTTTTTGTTTCGTAAATCATTTTTCTTTCTCTAGTCAAACCATTAAATTGATTTTCTATATCTTTAGTTTTTTCCATATTGATAGGAGTATCTTTACCCCATCTTTCTCCAACAGCTTCTTCTTTAATAGCTTCATGGTCGTAGTAATAATGTTTGCTTTTAGACAACAAGAAAATATACTCATGTGATTTTGTGCATCTGTCTGTCACACTTTCAGGCATTGGATTAGGCTTGCTCCATATGATATCTTGCCTTAAATACCAACCTCTTCTTCTCAATTCAAAAGCCATCATCCATGGGATACCAACTAAATCTTTTGGCTTATAACCTTGTACCTTTCCTGTTGGCTTACCATATCTTACACCTGCATCAATATGATTCTGTTGAATAGTTCCATCATCACAATATTCATATCCTCTGCCACCACCGATATAAGAGTCTCCAAGATTTAACCAAAGAGTTCCCTCAGGCTTCAATACATCTTTAACTTTATCAAAGAGGTCTGCCATCTTGTTAACATATTCCTCAGGAGTTTCTTCTAATCCTAATTGCTCATCTTCTCGAACAGCACCACATCTAGGACACTTTGATTTGTATATGCCATCTCCGATAGCACCTTCTAAGTTCTTTTGACCTGTTGAACATGACTCTGAATGTTTACTGTCTCTCTTATGAGAACAACTTGGATCGCCTCCGACCCAAGTTGCTGTACCATAATCTCTTAACCCCCAATAAGGAGGAGAAGTTATGCATGTATCAATAGATTCTTTTTCTAAATCATCAAGTATATCAAGGGAGTTCCCTTGTAATATTTTTATAGACATGTCTAGAAAGGTATCTGATCATTTGGTTCTTCACTACTTGGAGAAGTATCAACGATAGATGCTTGTGGTGGTGAGTTAGGATTAATATCTTCTTGAGATACAACTTCTAACTGAACATAAAAATAAGGTTTGCCACCTGTTCCATCAGGTTTTTCTTTTGTAGTTCTTTCCCAAAGAGCAGTTTTGACTAATGCCTTGTGCTTATTTTCCATATCATCAGGGTTAGTGTTTGCTTTTGCAGATGCAACTAAATCTTGCAACTGTTCATAATCAATCCAAATCTCTCCTGTGTAAGAAGGATGACTTGGAGTAGTCTTAAATTTATTCTGCCAAGAATTACCACCTGATTTTTTATATACTTTTGCCATAATTATTTTGTCTCCTTATTTTCTAATGACTTTTTTACTGATTTAAACTTCTCTATTATCGCCTCATAGTAATCAGGCAATTCTTTTTTTAACTTATCAAACTGAGGTTTGTTAGTTTCGTTAGAATAAAATTCATTTAACTCTGCAACACTTAAGTTTTTTGAGTCTAAATAATTATCAACTAATTCTAAAAACATTTCAGATTCTTTAGTATCAACTTCTTCCTTAATATTCTTTGAGGAATCTTTAGGTTGTATCGTTGCTTTTGGTTTAGATGGTGATAAAGGAATAGTAGGTTCAGATAATTTGCCCTGTTGTTTATCAGGTGCTTCTCCTATGTCAGAAAGATCCTCCTCTAACTGAGAATAAACTCTCATCCCTAAACCAAATATTGCACAATTTTTTACAAAACATCTCCACACGTTTTTGTTGATAACAGTAGCATCAACATTGCCTGTACTTTTCATTCTGTTATCCATAACAGGAAGTGTCATTTCTCTTCTCACACCTTCTATCTCTACGAAAGTAGTTACCTGTGCAGTTCCATTCGGAAGGGCTTTATATGGCATCCCATCATATTCAATATTACCCCATTCAAAATTAGGATATTGTTCTGCCATTATTGTGTAAACTCTTGCCCACGAAATAAAATCTAAATCCATCTTTTTGTTTATGTATGGCTTTACATCAACATTATATAAGACGTTCCATATGTCTCCAAATTCAGTTTTCTTTTTAGTTTTCTCAGTCATTTTTATCCTCCATATAACTTTTATACTGATTGCAAAATTTATTTACATTACACCAATCTTCACATCTATTAGCTTTACCTTTAGCTGTCATCCATACATCTTTGTCAGAACATAATACTTCCTGAGTATTTTCCAATGCATTAATGTGAAGTTTAATTCTTTCTTTTATAAAATTTTCCACCTCTTCCATAGACCATACCATTATCGGTTTAGTAAATACAGCAGTTTGTGGATAAGTATTAGAATTTTTTGCTCTTGATTTACTCCAATCTTTTAAAATTGCGTTTACTTCAGCAGAAGGCATTGTATCTTTTTCAAATGCTAAAGCATATAACCATGCATAAATATTTAGCTGTTGATCCCATTCCTCTTTATCATTTACAACAGCATATGCGGATGTAGTTTTAAAATCTATAATCTTATTTTCTTTTTCATTAATAAGATCAACACACCCTGACACAGTATATTTTTTATTATCTACTTCAACATCTGTATTAATTCTCATTTCTGTGTGCATACCTTCTACACCTTCATTAGCTTGTTCAAGCATTTTATGAACAGAAGTTCCAATGAAAGATGCTATAGTGTCTGAGTAATCTTCTGACAATTCATCTTTATGTTGAATCTTTAATGCTCTTACTTTAGGAGGTTGAAGTAGTTCTGTAACAGAAAAATCTGCCTCTCCTTTACTGTATTCCCAAGAGTGTTTTATTCCTCTTACAACATGTAAAGGTATCATTTTTTTGTTTGTATAGTGCAATTAGTTTATTCTCCAAATAAGAATGCTTTCTTTATTTTCACCAAACATTATAGAAAACTTTGGTAAATCTTTTTTATTAGATTCAGAATTTCTTTCTAGCTTTTGAATATGTCTTTGAACAAATGCTCTAATAGTTCCAATCTTTTTTTGACTTGTTTCAGGATCACACTTTAACTTCAAACAATCTCTTTTAAGATTCCCATTATCATCTGTGTAAGGTCTCCTTAAATCTTGCAAAGGAATATTATGTTTCATTGTTGCTCCACGACCAAAAACTCTAGGTGGTTCTTTATCTCTTTCAATAACCCATTCTTCACTGTTGTTCATTTATTTCTCCTTGTAAAAGTTATCAGAAGTGGGGAGATGACTACGCAACTGTTTTATCTCCCCTTTAAAAGTGTTATACATAATTAACAATAGATCGTCTGCGTTATCGTTAATCAATCGGTGTGCACATTCCAAGTCGCACTTGCTTCCTTTAAAAGTATGTATATACATATATAAATAGTAAGTCAACATATTACTTATGGTAATTTAATAATAAATCCTATGGACATTCTGTACAAACAATAATAATTGTAATATAATTTTCTAAAAATGAGAGGTAGGATGAAAGACAACAGCATAATAAAAGAAAGAATAATACATTTAGATCAAGGACAGCACAGAATATTTTGTCCATCTTGCCATCACACAAGAAAAAAACATAACAAATTGCAAAAAGAATTAGCAGTAAAAATTGAAGGTAATGATATAAAATATTTTTGTCATCACTGTGGAATAAGTGGTGGCATGTCTAAAGAGTTTAACACTGTGAGTGTATCAAAACAAATAAACCAAACAAAAGTGAAGGAAATAATGAGAGAGATAAATTTAGAAAATTACAAACACACTCAAGAAACAATAAGTTTTTTAAAAGAAAGAGGTTTAAGTGAAAAAGTAATTAATAAATATTCCTTAGGGAATTTATATAGCTTTCAAGGGAGAAAGAGACAAGGTATAGGTTTTCCATATTACAATGAAGATAACAAAGTTACATCAATTAAATGGAGGTCTGCTGATAAAGATAAGTTATTTAGTCAAGAAGGAAATTGTAATCAATTTTTTAATATTCAAAATGTTTATGATCAAAAATCACTTATCATATGTGAAGGAGAAATAGACGCACTAACTTGGTTGAGTGTTTTAAATGATGAAAATGAATTTGGTGTTGTTAGTGTTCCTAATGGTGCACCTCAATCAGTATCTCAATCTCAAAAAAATCCTGAAGAAGATGTAAAATATAAGTATGTTTGGTCGGCAAGAGAAAAACTTAACAATGTTGAGCAAGTAATATTCTCAGGAGACTCTGACGATCAGGGAAAGGCTTTGTGCGAAGAACTCGCCAAAAGAAT
>MDTG01015006.1_pt1 | contig 10054 bp, 9 predicted proteins | sample 811421 | NCBI WGS metagenome assembly MDTG01 (sample SAMN05326645, study PRJNA326480) | marine metagenome | isolation source: seawater | place: Pacific Ocean: South East | collected 2011 | reverse complement strand
CTTCTTTTTTAGGAGCTTTTTTAGGCATCAAGTATTATAAATCAATTACAAAATCAAACTCATATTTTTCTAAGTTTTCCAGAGAAGTTATAAATAATTGACAATCAGCATCTTGCAGAAGGGTTAATGCTATATCTAAATTTTTTTCATCGAGCTCTGAAGGTAAGTCGTCAAGCAAGAAAATAGTTTTTTTTGGCCTCAAAGCGTTATAAGCTTTAATAAAAAATAAATAAATTAATAAAATCAATAACTTTTGTTCGCCTCTTGATAAAATATTTCCAGATTCTTGTTTATTTATTTTGACACTTAAGTCAGAAGTTTGGGGTCCTAGAGAAGTAAAACCTCTTGCCTGATCCTTAACAAAAGATTCTCTTAGCTCCTCTAATAAACTTTCTTTCCAGCCTTTATCATAAGTTATAGAGATCTCCTTCAACTTAACTTTTAAATTCTCAGGAATGGATAAGGAATCCATAAAATTTGGAAATCTTTTTAAGAAAGAATCTAAAAACTCAAGCTTCTTTTTGGTTAATTTTTGAGACAAATCAATGAAGACTTTTGTCCAAGATTTAAGTTCAGAAGAAGAGTTTTTTTTAAGCGCCCTATTTCTTTGAGCAAGCGCTTTTTTGAACTTCAAATGATTTATTTTGTAATCATGTTCCACGTGAAACATTAGATAATCTATAAAGGACCTCCTATTCTCTTTAGGAGCCTCCAAAAGATTCAAGGAAAAATTATTTAATATCAAAGGTAAAATATCCTTTTGGGTATTTCCTTCAATATATTTTAACGAGGATGATAAATCCTTTGTATAAGAAAATTTTTCTCCATCTAATATGGCATCAACTTTAAAGAAGTTTGATTCAAAATTAATCATTGCATTTGAGGAAGATGTTCTAAAAGATTTTTTAGAAAGAATAAAAAAGATTGCTTCAAGAAAAGAAGACTTCCCTGCCCCGTTTTTTCCAAGGATTAAATTTTTATTCGCAAGATTAAAAGAGGAATTTTTAAAAGATCTGAAATTATTTAAATTTATTTTTGATAATGACATTTCATCATAACCTCATCGGCATGATTACATGTACCAGGTCATCACTAGAAGAATTTTTTACAAGGCACGAATTTTCCGACCCAAAAAAAACAAATTCGATATCGTCACCTGGAAGATAATTTAAAGATTCTTGAACATAATTTATATTAAAGCCTATTTCTAAATCTTGACCAGCGTAATCTACGTCTAGTTCTTCTTCAGCACTTTCTTTGTTTGGGTTGTTAGCAAGAATTTTTAATTTGTCTTTACTAAGCTCAAATTTAACTCCTCTAAATTTCTCATTAGAAAGAACAGCTGATCTCGAGAGAGCGGTAAGAATAGGCGACTTTGATGTTACAAGAGATTGTTCCTCCCCAGAAGGAAAAACCTTTTTATAATCTGGATAAGCTCCTTCAATCAACTTGCTTATGAAAGTGAAATTCTCAGATTCTATTTTCAATTGAGAATTGTTCGATGAGAAAGAAATTTCTTCAGGAAATAAATTTAAAATTCTTTGTAATTCTAGCGCTGTCGATCTGGGAATAATTAATTTTTTATCCTCCAACTCCTTAGAATAAGAATAAGACCCCCAAGCAAGTCTGTGGCCGTCGGTAGCAACCATGTTTATTTTTTTTTGTGCAGTCTCAAATAACAATCCGTTTAAATAATATCTAACATCTGCAGAAGCCATAGCGAAACTAGTGCTTTCTAAAACCTTCCCAAATTTATTACCATCGAGTGAAATATTAAAATTATGATCTTCCAAATCCACAAAAGGAAAATCCTGAACAGGTAATACAGCTAAATCTGCTTGAAAGCTTAATGCTGTTATCTCAAGTTGATTTTCAATAACCTCAAAATTTAACTCTGTGTCGTCTGGTACTGATCTTATAAGCTCAAATAATTTCCTGGCTGATACAGTTGTTTCACCATCATTTGAAATAGAGCAATCTGAAACAATAAGTGATAGTTGCCTCTCTAAATCGGTAGCAATAATTGTTAGATTTCCATCATTTGCCTTTAATAAAACGTTAGAAAGTATTGGAATTGTTTGTCTTTTCTCTGCAATAGACGAACATAAAGAGAGTTTATCCGCTAAAGCTTCTTTTTTTGCTGAAAATTTCATACTGTCAAGGTCCGTATTAGTTTAGTGTAATCTTCAGCTATATCAGGATCTTCTTCTCTTAGGGCTGTAATTCGTCTACAAGCGTGCAAAACAGTAGTATGATCCCTGCCTCCGAAAGAATCGCCAATTTCTGGCAAACTATGATTGGTTAATTCTTTTGATAAACACATTGAAACTTGTCTGGGTCTTGCCAAAGAGCGCGTTCTTTTGCTTGATAAAAGGTCAGAAACTCTTATGTTGTAATAGTCAGAAACAGTTTTTTGTATATTTTCTATGCTTATTTGTCTTTGTTGAATAGCAAGCAAATCTTTTAATGATTCTTTAATTAAATTTACATCAATCTCTCTATTTGTAAATTTAGCATTTGCTCCAACTCTTCTTAAGGCTCCTTCAAGCTCTCTTACATTTGATCTTATTTTTTCTGCAATATAGAAAGCTGATTCTTCTGAAAGAATTAATTCCATCTCTGAAGCTTTGGTTAGAAGAATTGCAACTCTTGTTTCTAGTTCAGGCGGCTCTATGCTTACCGGGAGACCCCATCCTAACCTTGATTTAAGCCTCTCTTCTAAACCGTCTATTTCCTTAGGATATTTATCACAAGTTAAAATCATTTGCTGTCCGCCTTCTAACAAAGTATTGAAAGTATGAAAAAGCTCTTCCTGAGATTGTTCTTTACCAGCAAAAAATTGAATATCATCAATTAAAAGAGCATCTACAGACCTGTAAAAGTTCTTGAAATCGTTTATAGACCCAAGTTGAAGGCACTTTACCATATCGCTAACAAACCGTTCTGAGTGGACATATACAATATTTTTTGACTTATCCTGTTCCTTGATTTTGTTACCAACAGCATGCATAAGATGAGTTTTACCCAAACCAACACCGCCATATATAAATAATGGGTTATAAGCAGTATTTTTTGACTCTGAAACCTGCTTAGCGGCTGCCAAAGCTATATTGTTTGATTTACCTTCAACGAAGGTTTCAAAGGTATAATCATAATTTAAAGTGTTTTCTTTGTTTAGAAAAAAACTTAAATTATTATTTTTTTCCTTACTAATCAAAGGTTTACGAAAAGAAATTAGCTCATAAACGATAGGAATTTTTCTCTGATCTTCTTTTAAAAGGTGTTTTCTTATAACTTCGTCATAATTTTCTCTAACGTGTTCCTTTATAAAGGCGTTAGGAGCAAGAATAAAGAGGTCCTTTTTTCCGGAAGGAGAGTTATTTATAGAAAATTCTAAAGGATTAATCCAGGCATTAAATTCTTCTAAGGACATTTCCTTTTGAAGAGCTTTTTTACATTTTTTCCAAGATTTAATCATTACGAGATTTAAAAATATCTTATACCTTATACACAAAGTTATCCACAGGATATGTTATTAATTTTCTGTGTATAACTTGTTAATTATTGTTTTTTTTTATTTTTTCTTTTTTATTTTTTCTTGCTTTTATCTTTACTATCTATATTATTCTTTTGCTCAACTAAATCTATACTCATGAAAAGAACATATCAGCCAAGCAATCTAAAAAGAAAAAGAACTCATGGTTTCAGAGTAAGAAATTCTAGCGTTTCAGGCAAACAAGTTTTAAAAAGCAGAAGAAGCAAGGGAAGAAAATCTCTTACCGTTTAAATTGCCATATAAGCCTTTAACAGGAAAGGATGACTTTGATGAAGTCTTCAATAATTTCTGTCAAAACCTTAAATCAGAAAATTTTAGAGCCTTGATTTTGACAACAAATAATGAATTTAAGCTGGGCATGATTCTTCCTAAAAAAAATATTAAACTTGCGGTGCATAGGAACTATTTAAAGAGAATAATTAGAAATTTATCTATCGATTTCTTTGCAGAATCTAAAGTATCATTAGTCGTAGTTTCGAAAAAAAGGATTTTAGATTTTAAAAAAGATAAATTAAGGAGAGAAATTAAAACTCTGTTTTTAAATTTAACTAAGAAATTGAATGAAGAAAATAATTATATTTTTAATTAAAGCTTATCAAATTACGCTGAGTCCATTATTAGGTTCGAACTGTCGATTTCAGCCGACTTGCAGTCAATACATGATAGAAGCCATTAGACATCATGGTGTTTTAAGAGGAATAAATATGGGGTTAAGAAGAATATCCAAATGTCACCCTTTAGGGCCTAAAGGATATGATCCTGTTCCAGAAAAAGAAGAATAATGGAAAATTTTCAAAGATACTTTCTAATAGCTTGTGTGTTTATTATGAGCTATTTTCTCATAATAAGGTGGGATCCGCCTTCAAATTATCCAATTAAAATAGACCCTAAAAGCGAAGTGAGTACTTACTCACAGAAAGAGGATTTTGGTTTTATTGATGAGAGTATACAAATTGAGCCTAAAGAAATCATTACAAATTCTGTATCAACTGGTTGCGGTTTAACTGAAAACTACGAGATAGATTCCAATAATTGGAAAATTACGATCGACCTTAAAGATGGATCTTTAGCTAAAGCCGAATTAAAAAATTATCCTGACGAAATAGGCTCAAATAAGAACAAGTTAATGTTTGATGCTTGTGGAAGAAATGAATACTCTCAATTATCAGGGTTTGTATTTGGAAACAATGCAGACCAAGATTTTTCTACCTTTAAGATTGAAGACATAAAAAGAAGTTCGGGTGAAAATAGCTACACATTTGTAAGAGAATCTTCATCTCTTAAAGAAATCAAGATTATTTATTTTGAGCAAAAAAATTATTTTGTTAGGGTTGAACATATTGTAAGGAGCTTATCCTCCGAAGTCATAAATTCTTCTTCTTATTCGAAGATAGAAAGAAACTCTCTTAAGCCCCCTGGAACAGAAGGATCTTTTTTCGGAGATCCTGCAAACTTTGCATATCTTGGACCAGTATTTTCTACAGAATCTGATAACTATCAAAAGGTCAATCTGGGGGAGTTGGAAGAAAGCGATTTTAAAGAAAATTCTATAAAAGGCTGGACTGCTTTTTTAGAGCACTACTTTCTGACCGCAATTATTCCTGATCAAGAGAATATCAATGTATTCGTAGGTAAAAAAAATAAAACAAATGAGAAATTTTCGGTTGGAATTGTTGGAAGGCCAATAAAAATAGAACCCTATAAGGAAACTTCTTTTAGTTATTCACTATATTTTGGGCCAAAAGTTCAGTCAGAGTTATCCAAGGCTAACCAAGACCTCCCATTGGCTGTTGATTATGGATTTTTGTATTGGATAGGGCAACCAATGTTTCTTGCAATGCAATTCTTCTTTGACATGGTTGGAAGCTGGGGATGGGCTATTGTTTTGGTTACTTTGCTAATTAAAATAATTTTGTGGCCATTGTCTTATGTTTCATATAAATCAATGGGCAAAATGCGACAAATTCAACCTCAACTTAAAGACATACAAGAAAGGCACTCAGGAGATCGTCAAGCTATGTCACAAGCGATGATGAAGCTATACAAAGATGAAAAAGTTAATCCGGCTCTTGGATGTCTGCCGATGTTGCTTCAAATGCCCTTTTTTCTTGCTTTTTATTGGGTTTTAATTGAGACCGTTGAACTAAGATATGCTCCTTTTTTAATCTGGATCACTGATTTGTCTTCAAGAGACCCTCTGTTTATACTGCCTATTCTAAATATTGGGGCCATGTGGGCTATGCAAATGCTCCAACCACAACCCGCTGGAATAGATCCTATTCAAGCCAGGATATTTAAGTTCATGCCCCTAATTTTTGGTGTAATGTTTGCTTTCTTCCCTGCAGGCCTTGTTTTGTATTGGCTTATTAACTCTCTAGTATCGGCAATTCAAATGCTTATGCATTCCCCTAGAAGTGCTTAGTGAAAAAGAAACTATAGTAGCTTGTTCATCTCCGCCTGGAAGAGGTGCTATTTCTACAATAAGGCTTTCGGGCGACAAAGCCGCCTCGATAATTCAAAGAGCTACAAATAATAAGCTTAAAAAGAAGGTTTCTATACTTAAATTTCCTTTAGATAATGACCTGAATGAAAAGTGTGTGCTCACTATTTACAGATCGCCTAATTCTTATACAGGAGAAGATCTGGTAGAGATTTCAACTCATGGCAACCCTATTATAGTTGAGAAAGTAATTGAGAAGTGTGTGGATTTAGGCGCAAGAATAGCTAAACCTGGAGAATTTACTCTAAGAGCGTTCTTAAACAACAAACTTACTATTGATCAATCTGAGGCTGTTATTGAAATTATTAATGCTAATTCAAAAGCTTCTCTTAAAGCCGCACAAAATAGCCTAGACGGAGGGCTAAAGGCAAAGATATCCAAAGTTCAAGAAAAACTCAGGGAAGCTAGAGTGCTTGTAGAAACTTTAATAGACTTTGTAGATGAAGACGTAGAAATATATATTAATGAAGTTACTAGCAAAATTGTAGAATTTAAAAGATTTTTTAAGTCTTTCGATGAAGATATGAAAGCTTATAACTCTTTATCTAGCGATGTTAAAGTTGTTGTAATTGGGCCTCCAAACTCGGGTAAATCTACTTTAATAAACGCTATTATCGGCGAAAAGGTATCTATTGTAAATGAAAATCAAGGAACTACTAGAGACGTAGTAACTTCTGGTTGTTCAATTAACGGAATCAGGTTTGTGTTCAAAGATACTGCTGGAATTCGTGAAACTTCCGACAAAATAGAGAAAGAAGGTATTAAATTAACTAAAAAAGCCCTTAGAAGTGCTGATATTGTAGTTTATTTAGCTGAGAAGGAGTCTGACTTTGATAAAATGCCCTTAATTAAGAGTAAAAAAAATATATTTGTTTTAAATAAGATAGATCTTGTTGAAAAAAAAGCACCTGAAGGAGGGTTTGCTATTTCTGCAAAAACTAAAAAAAACCTTAAGGTTTTTAAAGGAGCTCTTACTCAGAGCTTTTTAAAGCTTAACCAGGAAGAGCTCTTGTCAGTCAATATAAGACATTTAAGTTTAATAAAACAGGCTTACAAAAAAGTTGCGTTGATTTCTTCTGGGTTGATCAGTTCTAATTTAGAACTTGTAGCTGAAAACCTTAGAAACTGTGACGAGCTTTTGGGAGAGATATATGATCCAATTTCTGCAGATGATATGTTGGGCAAAATATTTAATAAGTTTTGCATTGGAAAATAATGTTGTTAATAAGCATGTATAAATTGTTAAAAGCTTTATAAAGAAATTTAATGATTTTTCTTGCGCACAAGCAATACAACTTTATTCTCAAAATATATACAGGCTGTCTAGATAGATGTCCTTGGCTCTAGCGCTTACAGAACAAGTGAGAGCTTGGTTATCAACAGAATTTGGGGTGCTCTACAACAATAACAATATAAACTAAATAATATAAATAATTTATATAATATTTATTTATGAATGTGGATATCATTGTAATAGGGGGAGGCCATGCTGGGTGTGAGGCGGCCTTTGCTGCTTCTAGATTCAAAAAGAGAGCCTTACTCGTCACTCACGATACTTCGGCTATAGGACAAATGTCATGTAATCCTGCAATAGGAGGGCTGGGCAAAAGTCATCTTGTTAGAGAAATAGATGCTATGGGCGGGCTAATGGGAGTTTGCGCAGATAGAGCGGGTATTCATTTCAAAGTCTTGAATGCTTCCAAAGGACCAGCTGTCAGAGCTACAAGATCTCAGTCAGATAGAATGTTGTATAGTCAAGCAGTAAGATCAGTCATTGATAGTGAGTACTTACTTACATCTATATCTGAAGAGGTAGTAGATATAGAAATTGAAAATGACAAGGCCTCTGGAGTAAAGCTAAAAAACGGAGAAATTATTTGTGCAAAGAAAATAATTTTAACTGCAGGTACTTTTTTAAATGGAAAACTATTCACCGGAGAAGATGAAGAAGAAGGCGGAAGAAAGAAATCAAAATCATCGAAGATACTTGCAAGCTGTTTGAGGTCCTTAGACCTTGGAGATGCAAGATTAAAAACTGGCACCCCTCCTAGAATACTCACATCTTCGATAGATTTTTCAGCTCTTGAGGTTCAACCTGGAGACATGCCAAGACCATGTATGTCTTTTATTGGCTTGCCTGAAATGCACCCAGAACAAATGAATTGTTTTATCACACGAACAAACACGAAGACCCATGACTTTATAAGATCTGGCCTTGATAGATCCCCTATGTTTTCAGGTAGGATTGATGGGGTTGGGCCAAGATATTGCCCTTCAATAGAGGACAAGATTCATAGATTTGCTGACAAAGAATCTCACCAGATATTTATAGAGCCTGAAGGCCTGACTTCAGATGAAGTTTATCCAAATGGCATATCAACAAGCATGCCAAAGGACATTCAGGAAAAAATGGTAAAAAGTATCTTAGGTTTTGAAAAAGCTAAAATCACTCAATTTGGCTACGCGGTTGAATATGACTTTTTTGATCCAAGAAATCTTTCTCACACCCTGGAAACAAAGAGCATCGAAAATCTTTACTTCGCTGGACAAATAAACGGGACCACCGGCTACGAAGAAGCAGCTGCGCAGGGATTGGTGGCTGGAATAAATGCAGCGCTGAGTTTAGATAGCAAAGAACCTTGGGTAGAGTCTAGGGCCAACAGTTACATTGGAGTTTTAATAGACGACCTAATAACTTTAGGTACAAAAGAGCCCTATAGGATGTTTACAAGCAGAGCAGAGCACAGGCTACTCCTCAGAGAAGATAATGCCGATCAAAGAATGACCCCTTATGCACATAGTTTAGGAATTATAAGCAACGAAAGATGGGATATCTTTCAAAAAAAAATGACTGCGATAGATATGGAAACAAATGCACTTGAAAAAATAAAAATCGAGCCCTCATTTTTAGGTGGAAAAAATAAATCAAAACAACCTGTTCTTTCTATTTTGAAAAGACCAGAAGCAAAGCTTGAAGAGATTTACAAGATTTTAAAAAGACCGCTGCCAGAAAAAGGCGTGCTTTTAGACATCGAGACAACAAAAAAATATGCTGGCTATATTGAAAGGCAAAATAAAGAAATAAAAAAAATAAAGAAATATGAAAATGCAAAAATTCCAAAAGAGATTATATTTACAGATATAACCGGATTGTCCAATGAAGCAAAGCAGAAGCTGGAAAAGGTTATGCCCAAAACCATAGCTCATGCACAGAGAATTCCAGGAATAACCCCCGCTGCAATATCCCTGTTGTTGGTCTACATCAAAAAAGAACAAAGTCAGCTTGCAAAAAAGAATGGATCTTAGAGAGCTGGTAGCGGCAGCAAGCCTAAATCTAACCGAAACACAAATCAGCAAGGCTGATAAATACATAAATAAAATTTTAAAATGGAATATGACCAGAAACTTGGTATCCAGAAATCTGGAAAAGAATGATTTAGCAGAGCATTTTTTAGACTGCGCTTTTTTGCAGAAACACCTTAATTTAGGATCGGTCATTGATTTGGGATCCGGATCAGGTTTTCCTGGAATTTGTCTTGGGATTATAGACCCAAATAGAGAGGTAACTTTAGTAGACTCAAATAGAAAAAAAACATCCTTCTTAATACATGTAAAAAACGAGCTCGGGTTGAATTTAGTATCGGTCAAGAACACAAGGGTAGAGCAAATAGAACAAATGAATGAAATAAATATCGTTTGCAGAGCATTCAAAGAACCAGTTGATTTGTTAAGAATCCTGAAAAATAAAATTTCAAACAAGAACAAAATAATTTTAATGGTTTCTGAAAAAGAGACTCTATCCATGCCCGGCTTCGATATTAAATACATAGAGTCAGAAGTGTCTGAAATCCTTGAAAAAAAAAGAGGCTTCTTGGAAATTCAAATGTCCTAAAACTGCTATAGTAGGCGTGTGAAAATTCTTGTTGTAGCAAACCAAAAAGGGGGCGTAGGCAAAACCACTACAACTTTAAATCTGGCCGCAAGCCTAGCAGCCGCAG
>MDTG01410992.1_pt1 | contig 10055 bp, 9 predicted proteins | sample 811421 | NCBI WGS metagenome assembly MDTG01 (sample SAMN05326645, study PRJNA326480) | marine metagenome | isolation source: seawater | place: Pacific Ocean: South East | collected 2011 | reverse complement strand
CCTCTTAGCTGCTGGATTCTCTCTTAAGGTCTATAATCGAAGTGATCGCCCGCGGGTCGATGAAGTTGTTGCCGCTGGAGGAGTTCGTGTTGCGACTCCGAAGGATGCTGCTGAAGGATGTGATGTGATTATTTCTATAGTCACCGATACTCCTGACATGGAAGCCGTTCTCTGCGGAGAAGATGGGGTGATTCACGGAGCGCCATCGGGTTCAACCGTCATTGATATGAGTACGGTTTCACCGAAAGCGACTCAAGATGTTGCTAACCGACTAAGGGAGAGTGGAATCGCAATGCTTGATGCACCTGTCAGTGGTGGCGACGTGGGGGCTATCAATGGGACTTTATCAATAATGGTGGGTGGGGATTCTGAAAGATTTGAGGAATGTCTTCCGGTCTTTGAGGCTATGGGCACCAATGTCAATTTAATTGGTCCAAACGGAGCGGGACAAACGACTAAGCTTTGCAATCAGATAGCGGTTGCCGGAGCAAATTTGGCTATGGCTGAAGCTCTTATGCTTGCTGCTACTTCTGAATTAGATGTGGATAAAGTAATCGCAGCAATATCAGGTGGTGCAGCAGGTTCATGGCAATTGAGTAATTTGGGGCCTCGAATCATTGAAGGTGATTTTGCACCTGGTTTCATGGTCCATCTTCAACAGAAAGATCTTAAATTGGTATTGCAAGCTGCTAACGATGTTAAGTTGGCTCTTCCTGGAGTCAGTTTGGTTCACCAATATTTTAATATCGTTGAGCGTGAAGGATGTGCCGAAGAGGGCACGCAAGCCTTGATCAAGGCCTATGAAAGTCAGGCTGGTAAGGAAGCGCGTGTTAGAAAGTAAAGTATCCTTGCAAGGTTATACATAGAGAGTTTGATTTTGTAGCTTTTCTTGTCAGGAGCATATGCCATGAAACTTGAACTGAAGAAAATTGGAGTGGTGGTTCGTGATCAGGATATGCAGCAGCATTTTGAAGAGGTGCATTCCTTATTTGCTGGACATGGTGTGTCTGTAGGGTTAGTCAATTCCGACGAGATCTCGCAAGACTTTGATTTGGTGGTAGCGATGGGTGGTGACGGTACGGCGCTTCGTGCGTTAGATGAATTTCCGATAACACCTGTTTTAGCGATTAATTTTGGTACTATTGGTTTTTTGACCGCCGGTGATCGAAATGATTTGGTCCAAATTGTCGACTTACTTATTGCAGGGGAATATTCAATTAGTGAACGGCTTGTTCTCAATTGTCGGTATCCAAAAGGCCAGGTCTTTGCCGTTAATGAAGTAATGATTCGCGCTGGAAGCAAGCTGGTTTTTACTGATGTGTTTGTTGACGAAGCAGAGATACGCACCATAACGGGTGATGGTGTGATTGTAGGTACTCCAACGGGCAGTACGGGACATTTGTTATCAACAGGGGCTCCAATTGTTCTTCCCGATGTTCGGTGTATGATTTTGGATGGGGTCAATGAATACAATTTTTCATCGCGGGCTTTAATCTTACCACCCGAAGCTTCTATTAGATTGGAGATAAGTAAAAAAACTCGAGATGAAAACGTATCGTTAATGGCTGACGGAATTAATCTTTGTCAGTTGAGTGCGGGAATGGAAGTATTTATTGAACAGGCGGAACATAGGGCTCGATTAGTCTATCTTGACGATGGATATTTTTTCCGTAATCTTTCCTCGAAATTGTCTTGGTAAAGTAACAGAGGTCATCCATGAATATTCTACTTACTGCGGCCGACAGTGATTTAGGTGAAATAATAAATGATGGGTTATCTGATATTTCGGAATTACGTCCGATAGGGATGTCAGAATCTGCGTCTTTAGAGGGTTACGAATGTGTTGATTTGTTAAGTCGTGAAGCGGTCGATGGATCTTTGAGGGGTGTTTCGCATATTGTTCATTTATTGCCATATGTTGCGCGGTGTGATAAAAGTGAACGTCAAGAAAACGACCTTCTGGATTTAGTGGCTAGATCCACTTTTGTCTTGACTACGGCTGCGAGCGAGATGTCTGTTACTCGTATAGTGCTCGTCAGTCGTCTCGATATTATGCGAGGTTACGATGAGTGCTATCGTGTTGACTCGACGTGGCAGCCACGCCCTGAGGCACATGCTGATTCTATTGCTCCACATATGGCTGAGTTGGTTTGTCGTGAGATTGCTAGGACAGGAAAGATTAGTGTGGTTGCGTTACGACTAGGAGATCTTGGAATAGAGGTTGAACCTTCCGCTGCAGTTAATGCTGTCCAAAATGCGCTAAGCGAACCAATGAACGGAAATTATCATTGGACGGTGAAACATATTGCATCGACGGGTCGTTTTGCTTTGTAATGGAGGCGAATAATGTCGACTGTAAATAATGGCAGGGTGCTAATCCTTGGAGCTGGGGGACCAGTTGGTGCTGCGGCGATTTCTTCCTTGAAAGATCACTACGAATTGCTCGTCACGGATTCAAGGTCGATGGATGAAGCTGCTCAGGGACCTCGACAAAGCGCCCGTGCACCGTTACCCGAATTACTTGGTGAACCACATGAAAATCGGATTGTCGATGTCTCGGATTATGATCAAGTTTTAGCTGCGGTTAGTGAAGTAGATGCGGTTATCAATTTAACCGTACTTCGCCCTCACCCTGTTTTAGCTTTTCATGTAAATATGATAGGTGCGTATAATGTTGCAAAAGCCTGTGTTGCCTGTGATACGGAGCGTCTAATTCACACAGGACCTTTTCACTCTAACTTGGGTTATGACTCTGATTGGTGGAATGATTTTCGTGTGAGTGACGATATTCCAATTCATCCGGCTGATGATCTTTACGCGATGACCAAATATCTTAGCAACGATATTACCCGTATTTTTGCAGAGGCCCATGAATTAGAAGTGCTCACTTTTCTATATTGCTCGTTTCGCCCTAGGGAGATATTACCTGAAGAGTATGGTAAAGGTATACATACTCATAGTATTTCGTGGGAAGATACGGGCGAAGGCCTTCTCTACGGATTACGTGCTGCCTCTATGCCTTCGTTTTATGAAACATTTTTCATGTGTACACGATTGCCCCATGGAAAGTATTTGCCAGAAAAAGCAAAACGATTGCTGGACTGGGAACCACGCGATTCGTTTGACGCATTAATTAGGCGTGTCGATTCGTGATCGTAAAACCGTTCGAGTATTGATTTTTTTAAAAACCTTTAACGCAATTTACTTATTGATTTGTTTACCTCTGTTTCTTATTTAAGTAATAGATAAGTCGTGTTATAGTTGAATTCTAATGATTTTTCTGACGATGGAAAATATTCGATGTCCAGAAGAAGTTTCAGTTATAAATTACTCATCTATTTTATTTCCTTTCCTATTTGTTTTTTAACGTGTAGTCAGCGTGATTCAGGAAATGTCAATGGTCCTACATCTATGATACTTGACTCAGGATTAATTTTTGGTGCCGGTATTAACATGGATGCTTCCGTTCAGGGAACGGACGTAAAATATCAACATCAATCCGAATACTTTGATGTAGTCAGAGACGCTGGTTTTCAAACGGCAAGGTGGTTTATTGATCCTACTGCCGAGCCTGATCACTGGGAAGACATGATAAATGAAGCAATCGAGAGAGATCTTATTGCTGTAGTTGTTTTATGGGCAGATAGGAACTGGAGCTCAAAAGAATTTGTTCAATATTGGGAGAAGTTTGCCGATTATTACCAAAATTATCCTAGAGACAAGTTAGTTTTTGAACTCTTGAATGAACCCGAAGCGATCAGTTTGAAAGATGGGACTCGAAGCATGGGGTGGATAAATGCAGCGATCCCAGCCATAAGAAAGAGCAATCCGGACCGAATAATTGCTGTTGGTGGACCTGGATTTAACGAGGCTGAAAATCTTGTCCAATATGTAAATCCGGATTACCTGGACTACAGCTTAGAAGATGGGTCTGGGTTTGAGGAAGATAAAAATATTGTGGGTGTTTTTCACATGTACTTGCCCTATTATTTCTCGCATTATCATAGTTCACATCTTGGCTCTGGCTGGACAGATATTGTTACTGAAAAGTTGGATTCGGCAGCCTCTTGGTCGAAAGAGTGGCATAAACCTGTAATATTAACAGAGTGGGGTGCGTGGGGGCCTCCGGGTAATTTTGAAGAAGACTTTTATTCCTACTTAAAGCACATAGTGAATGAAACTGCTAGGCTTGACATCGAATGGATATATTATTGTGGCTATATGAATAATCAGTGGCCCTTCTCAATATTTAATACGGATACGGGATGGGATCGAAAGGCTCTGCGTATTTTAACGGGACGCGAGGCCAATATCTCCCCGTCTGTATCACCACTGCTTAATTCGGAATTTAATGCTGGCATAAGGCAATGGAAGACCCGTGGACCGGTGAAGATATCTCATGTTGTTACAGCGGGACTTAGCGGAGATAGTGCCCTTAAAATCGAATTCGCGGAAAATGCTCAGGCTGCAGTATATCAGGAGAATTTGGGAACTGAATTAGGGCGCAAGGAATGGACTGACGGCAAAAGGTCATTGATCTCTCTTACAAAAGGGAGTGTATACGTAATTTCCTTTTTGGCCAAATCACTAGATAATCCTGGATCAATACGAATTGGTTTGGAAGTAAGATCTACTGAGAAGGCGATTTGGAGCTCTGAAACTATTAGTATTTCAACAGAGCCAGAGCAATATGAATGTAATTATACTCCATCTGAAGACCTTGATGACCTTAGATTCCTTATTAGTTCGGAATCTATTTTGCATAAGTTTTATATTGATCAAATAGAGCTTAAACGGCTTTGATTCGCGCTAAGTTTTATTCTTCAGATAAAGCAGGTCTCTCCTCTTAAAGTACCTTTGAATATACAACGGACTGGTTGTATGGTATTACGAGGGGTTCGACTCCTTGTAACTCTTTAGCCCATTCATCAGGATTGTAGTCGCGGGTAACAAAACAGGAGTAATGAGCCGGAACGGCAGTCTTTAGTCCCAATTCTCTGGCAATTTTTGCAGATCCATCAAAAAATGGGAATTCCCCTTCGTTAGGATGGGTAGTTAAGAAACCAATATCAGGTTTGAGTTCTCGGATGGGTTCCATTAATGAATCGTAGTTGCCGAAGGTGTTCACCGGATCACCCGACACATATACTCGGGTTGACTCCACCTCAATAACGTAACCGAGATGAGTTACGTCGGGCGGTGCGATGTCATCTTCAGGTAATCCTTTGGGTGGCTTTGCCCAAACGACGTGTGCTTTCATGGCACCTATGTCCACCTGCATGCCAGCTTCTACGATCTGTGTTAGCGAGGTGTCAATTCCGACTTCGAGTAGTGCATGGATACTCTCGCTCGGTCCAATAAAACGGACTTCGGGATATGCACTTCTTATTCGATTTATAGATTCAACGCAGGTATGATCCCCATGATTATGTGTTAGAAGAACGAAGTCAGTTTTTAGAGATGCTTCGTGCAGAGGAGATCGGGTATGTATATATCTGTCTCTGGGCCGTTGGCGAGGATAATAAGGGTCGATCTGGACGATAGTGCCGGTTGTGTCCTGTATTCCAAAACTGCTTTGACCAAACCAATGAATTCCAACACTATTCTCGGGAATATGTAGACTCTCAAAAGGATGCATGAATTGACTCCGATATAGGTCATGTGTTGCGGCGTAATGTCTCGTACGTCATTATCTTATAAGAAAGTAGGATCTTCTATAACTACTGCAAGTTTAAATTGTATTCGGAGTTGCGATGACACTTACACTGCTCAACACTCAGTATTTTCAAAAGAAGCATGAATTATTAAATATACTTTTGAAACGAGTGGAATCGGTATATTCGAGCGCAGAAATAAATGAGATGAGGATTGATGTCATTGATTCAGATATTCTTTCTCAGCGATCTGGTCGTGGTTTTGTAAATCGCGATTTAGTAGAAACACTTTTGGGAAATTTATTGGAATGTGTGGCTCCTGGGTCTCACAATGCTGTCGCGGCAGAGTCAGAAAAAAGTGACTTATCTAGTCAGTTGAGCCAAGTAGCGGATCAGTTATACGCTATGATCGCGCAGTCGTTCCTTGCCGTGGGAGAGTCTGAAAGGATTGAAGAACAGGCCTTAGCAAGTACATTTGGTTTACTTTGGGATATCCCGAGACTCAAGGAACGTGCACGCTGGAATCGATTTGCCGCTTTAAAAGACCCAGCAGTTTGGGATGCCTATCTATTGTCTAATTATGAGTTGGATTCTGGGCGTTTTTTGGGCTTAGATTTTGCCACAGTTATGGAAGAATCCATTCGTAAGCGTGATGTGTCATATTATCAACATTTCCTTAAAGAATTAGGGTGTGCTGCCGCATTTGATTACCAGATGCAGTTGGTAATGAGTACATATCCTGGATGGAGGATTTTGTTCTATCATGATGTGGCTCACGGTCTGGTTGGTTCCGGAACATTGGAACAAGACCCCGGCTTCTTGAAGGGACCTGTACCATTATTACCCAGAGCGATTTCAGAATTGGCTGGTCGGTATTATCAGGCCGACTTGCATCCGGAGACAGCTATAGGAGACGCCAATTTTTTAGACCATCCTCATCGGGGTATGACGACAGGACAAACGGGTATTATAGGATCAGGGTGTCATATATATCCTTGCACGTTAGGTGGGTTAAGTGAGAAGATTCAGCAACGACATCCTGTAATTGGAGATTTTGTGTTTATCGGTACGGATGCTAGCCTATATGGCCCTGTAGAGGTAAAAGATCGCTCTGTGATCGGCGCTAACGCAGAGATCCATGGGTTGGTCTCTTTGGGTGTGGAATGCAAGGTGGGTGCGTCTGTTTTTGTAGGTACAATACGTGAGGAGGATCAGCCGCCAGGGAGAATATTTCTACAAAATGGCGTACGCGTGGGAGCAGGAACGATTATTGAAAACGCTTGCGGTAAAGACTTGGTAATTCCGGAAAACACACACATACCTGCTCGTTCTTATGTAATCAACGACGGTAACGGAGCCCCACGTATCGTTGGCGGATAAGTTACATACTCCGCAATAGGCCAATTGAAATGGAAGTAGCCTTGGCTTTATTTGAGCCTGCGAGACCGAAAGAACATCCTATGTTGATAAGATTTCCGTCTGCGACCAACCAATCGATACTCGGTTTTAAATCAATCGCCAAATGATTTGACACGTCCTCTGTGTCGCTAACGGTTATTACTGCGGGTAAGACAGTCCACCTGTCGTTTATAACCAGGACGGGTTCAAGGAGTAAGTCAAAAACAAGAGTGCTGTTTTTTGACGTATAGCCCTTTAAACCTCCAACTGATAACATTTGGTTTATTTCAAATCCGGTGGTGATTGTTGATGTATTCATCAAACCTAACGAGATGCCCGGGTCTTTGACATCTTTTGCCGGCAAGGCTAAAGTGATTGTAGCAGCGCGATTTTCCCCGAGTCGGTATTTACTGCCAACCGAAAGTGTAGAAAAGCTTTTTGCGCTGTCATTTAAGAATCCAAAAGTTAAGTGTGCGCCTACTTCTGTATTGTTACCCGGAGAAAATTTGCTCATTAGGATTGTACTTGTGGTCTTACCCACATCTTTAATGTCTCCACTATGTGATGCTGCGACGATACTTTTTTCTCCTTTTTTCCCTGGTAAAACGAAAAACGGGTCATAGTGTTTTGGTGCCTGAGCAAAAGACGAAACAGCTGAGCCAAATAGAAGAAGGCCTATATCCAAAATGGTTTTAACTTTAATAATTCTCATTGAAAGAAATCCTTAATAATCGACTTAGGATAATTCGGATTTATGTTTATATGGATAAAACTTAATGTTATTCACAATTAGTTTAAATAACGGATTCACGAATGGTAAGATCATTTCTTTTAAGAATTTTTGGGTTTAGAGTTACTCCTATGCCAGGTTCATCTGGGGGATATATATAACCCTTTTCGATCCGTATTGGTTGAGTGACTAAATCTTTATAAAAACCATGATAATAGGCTCGTACACTTTCTTGAATCAGTGCATTAGGGCAGTGAATTGAAAGATGTACCGAAGCTAGAAATGTCACAGGCCCCGTGCAGTCGTGCGCAACAAAGGGGAGATTGAAAGTATCTGCCATAGCAGCTAGTTTTTTGCTTTCGGTTAATCCGCCGGTCCATGTCACGTCTGTCATTAAAATATCGACTGCTTGCTGTTCTAATAAGTCCTTAGCATGATATCGTGAGAGAGCCAGTTCGGATCCGCATATCGGAATTGATGTAGCTTGGCGCAACTGGGCAAGTGTCTCAACGTTATCGGGTTTCATGAAATCTTCAAGCCACATTGGTTTGTATTCTTCAAGGGCCTCCGCAATACGAACTGCAGCAGGAAGTTTCCAGTAGCCGTGGCCTTCCATCATAACTTCCATATCCAAACCAACAGCGTCTCGGATCTTTTGTATAGGTTCGAGACCTTTTTCGATATCGGCATAGCTTATATAGGTCCCGTTACTCTGGCTGGCAAAAGGATCGAATGGCCAGATTTTCATGGCACTAACGCCTTCGGATAGAAGATCACGTGCTAATTCGTCGGCTCGGTTTGTAAAGGCTTCGAGATCTTCATAGCGACCCTCGTTTACGGTGGTGCTTGAAGTCGCTCGAGCGACACCGGGTGTCCCACGGGCATACATTGTTCCCGCACAGGTATTATAAGTGCGAATCGATTCTCGACTGGCCCCTCCCAGCGCACGATAGAGAGGTAGTCCCGAGTGTTGGCCAAACAAATCCCAAAGTGCGACGTCTATCGCAGAAATAGCGCGTAATTCAGCACCACGATTCCCGTAAACGTGTGTCGAATCGTAAAGACGACGCCAATGACCTTCAATGTCAAGGGGGTTTAATCCGAGGAGTTGTGGAGAGAGGGCCTCATGAATGAATGCTGTCGTAGTTTGCGGTGTATAGTAAGTTTCGCCTAATCCAATCAAACCATTGTCCGTATGGATTTGGACAAAAAGAATATTCGCAAATTCTTCTATATGTAATGTCTCAATTTTGGAAATTTGCATTTTTGTCTTTTTCTAAAACCCGCAACGCTTAGCAGCATCGAAGAAAGGCTGTGCCATTGCAGCAGCACCTCGATATGTAATGTCGCTGGTCATTGGGTGGACAGAAATAAGGCGACAACCATTTTCTATCGAATTAACAATAGCGTCCTCAATATCTTTTGGATCCTCCATGGAACCAGACCCGACAACGCGGCCAGTATGGATACCTCGCTTAGAAGCTTCACGGAACAACTCGTTTACTGCATCGTTTATTTCAGGGATTTCACCCTCTCGTAGAATTGCATCGAACGGTCCAACGAAACCGCAGGCTTTATTGCGTCCTTGAGCAGCCATGAGATCCAAAACACGGTCTCGAAGTTTACGATCGAGAATGTATTCCGCAGTTTCGAACTGAATCCAGCCCTGGGTTTCTGTTTCCGCGTTTCGCAGTTCGTCGGGTGTAAACATCATTGTGCGATCTCCCGTTCGTACCGGGTAGCCTCCACGGTCATCAGCAGTAGCTTTGCCAGGAACAGGAAAATTTACCGCTTTAAAGAAGGCCTCGGCATCCTCATACGTGGTACTGTAGGGGCGTAAACTGGCCCGAGCCCCCATTTGATAAACATCCCCATGAGCGGATATAGCTTCGCGGTGTAGGCGTTGAACGGCAAGAAGGCCGAGTCGTGATTCAGCGGCATTATGCTCCCTTCCGTACCAACCTTCCCATTGAGAATGCTCAGCATCATTAACGACCCAAGAAAATCCAGCCTTAGCCCAGGCATGTGCTTCGTTCTCGCGGAATTTGTGCCAAGGAATATCGTTAAATATACCAAGAAGGGGGGGGGTGCTTTCAACGGAATCAGCCTGATCTAAAATCTCTTTTACTGAGTTACGTAATGGATTTAGAGCATAAGCGTGGGCTCTGCGCGCAAATTCTTCGGATTTAAGCGGTAGGTGACCACCAATAGCTTCTATCGCGTTCAACTGACTGCCTCCTCAATTAGTTTTATTGTCTGTTTAACAATAATTT
>MDTG01204262.1_pt1 | contig 10056 bp, 9 predicted proteins | sample 811421 | NCBI WGS metagenome assembly MDTG01 (sample SAMN05326645, study PRJNA326480) | marine metagenome | isolation source: seawater | place: Pacific Ocean: South East | collected 2011 | reverse complement strand
TCCGAAGCCGCTGTCGATGTAGCGGCTGAAGGTCTCCATGAACCGGTCGATGATGCCGAGATCATTCATCGCGCGTCGCCTCCCTGCCGGTCAGTTCCCAGAATAGGCGGAGCCGGAACCGAGGAACCTGCGCGTTGTCTCGCGCGCCGCTTCCTCCGCCTGCGCCTTGCGCGCGGCGTCTTCTGCCTCGGCGCGGTAATGGGCGGCCATCAGCGTCTGGATCTGCATCTGCTGCTTGGCCGAAAGCGCAATGAGCTGATTCGCGGCCTGCTGCGCCTGCAGCGCCCCGACGGCGCCATGGCTCCGATTGACGAGATCGGTGAGTAGCCCTTCGTCGACGCGCACGTTCTCGACGATCTGCGATTGCACCCGCATGGTTTGGCGGAAAGCGTTCATGGCACTCTGCCAGCGCTCGCGCGCGGCAGTGGCGATATCGCTGGTGCTGACCGTGGCATCGTACGAGCTTGGATATTGCTGCCGCCACTGGCCTTCGAGCTGCGTCAGGTCGAAGCTGAGGCCGTCGACCTGCATCATCAGCCCGTCGATACGGTTCAGCGCCCCCTGGAGTTGTCCGAGCGAGGAGAAATCCAGCCGCTGAAGGTTCTTTGCCATGTTCTGCAACATGACCGCCTGGTTCTGGAGCTGCTGGATCTGGTTGTTGATCTGCTCCAGCGCACGCGCCGCCTGCAGGACATTCTGACCGTAGTTGGTGGCATCGAAGACCGGCCAGGCGGCATGGCCCACCTGTGGCGTAGCGATGGCAAGAGATGCGGCGAGGAGCGCCGCGAGAGACGTGCGTTTCATGGTGTTGGCTCCTGTATTTGGGGAGAGAACGGGCCGAGGATGTCGGCGGCCCAATCGAGGCCGCGGGCTCTCAGAAACTCGACGGCGAAGGCCTCCCTGCCGTGCTCGGCCAGGATTGTGTCGATGAGGGTCTGGGAGGACGGATCGGAGGCGCCGCAGAGCGCCAGTGCCACGGGGCCGAGGCCCAGCTCGAACAGCCGGTTGCCGCGGCGCGATTGCAGGTAGTAGTGCCGTTTTGGCGTTGCCTGCGCGATCAGTTCGATCTGCCGATCGTTGAGGCCGAAGCGCTCATAGGCCGTGCGCGCCTGGGGCTCGATGGCCCGGTCGTTGGGAAGAAAAATGCGCTGCGGGCAGCTCTCGATGATGGCGGGCGCGATGGAGCTGTCGGCCACGTCCGCCAGCGACTGCGTCGCGAAGATCACCGACACGTTCTTCTTGCGCAGGACCTTCAGCCATTCGCGGATGCGGGCGGCGAAGAGCGGATTGTCGAGATAGACCCAGGCCTCGTCGAGAATGAGCAGCGTCGGCCGCCCGTCGAACCTCTCCTCCAGACGGTGGAAGAGGTAGGTCAGCACCGGCAGGACGACGCCAGCCTCATGCATCAGTTCCTCGGTCTCGAAGCATTGAACCTCGGACAGCGCCAACCGGTCCTCGGCGGCGTCGAGCAGCCGGCCGAAGGGGCCATCGAGCGTATAGGGCTGGAGCGCGGCCTTGAGGGCGTTCGCCTGGACGAGGACGGACAGGCCGGTGAGCGTGCGCTCCTCGGCCGGCGCGGTGGCGAGGTTGCACAGCGCCGACCAGACGGACTCCTTCACTTCCGGGGTAACGGTGACATGCTCATGAGCGAGCAGCGCGCCGATCCATTCAGCCGCCCAGCTTCGCGTCGCCGGGTCGTCGATGTCGCGGAGCGGCTGGAAGGCGAGCGCGTTCGTGATGTCATCAGGGGCCGCACCCAGCGCATGATGCTCCCCACCCATGGCCAGCACGGCTGCGCGCGCCGAATTGCCCTTGTCGAAGATGGTGACCTGAGAGCCGGCATAGCGCCGGAATTGCAGTGCGATCAGCGACAAGAGCACCGACTTGCCTGCGCCGGTCGGGCCGACGATCAGCATGTGGCCGACATCGCCCACATGGGTGGAGAGGCGGAACGGTGTGGAGCCGCTGGTTTCCGCATGGAGTAGCGGCGGACATTCTGTCTGAGTGACTTTGGCGAGATGGGCGTTGCGCGCCGGTCCGGCCCACACCGCCGAGAGCGGCATGAGATGGGCGAGGTTCAGGGTGTGGACGAGCGGCTGCCGGACATTGGCGTAGACATGGCCCGGCAGTGAACCGAGCCAGGCTTCGACGGCATTCACCGTTTCCCGAATGCAGGTGAAGCCGAGGCCGTTGACGATGCGCTCGACGGCGCGGACCTTTTCCTCCGCGGTATCCCGGTCCTCGTCCCAGACGGTGATGGTCGTCGTCAGATAACCGAAACCGACATGATCACTGCCGAGCGCCTGCAAAGCGGCGTCTGCATCGAGCGCCTTGTTGTCGGCGTCGCTATCGACCAGTACAGCAGGCTCGTTGGTCAGCACCTCGCGCAGGATCGCTGTGATCGACTTGCGCTTGGCGAACCACTGCCGGCGCAGGCGGGTGAGCACCTTCGTCGCCGCCATCTTATCGAGCGGGATGAAGCGCGTGCCCCAGCGATAGGCAAAGTCCTGATGGTTCAGTGCGTCGAGGATGCCGGGGCGGGTCGCGTTCGGAAAGCCGAGGATCGTCAGCGTCCGCAAGTGCCGGTCGCCGAGCATCGGCTCCAGGCCGCCGGTCAAGGGCGTATCGACCAGCACGCCATCAAGATACATCGGCGTTTCGGGCACGGCGACGGGATGGCGCTTCGTCGAAATCGCCCCGTGCAGAAAGGTCAGCGTCTCGGCATCGTCGAGCGCGCGGATCTCCGGCAGGAAGCCGCTGAGCAAATCCAGCACCCGCTCGGTCTCGTCCCGGAACCGGGCCAGTTCCTGCCGCCAGTTGCGGCCGCCGCCGTCCCCTTCCCCCTTCCGGTCGGAATCCAGCAGCGCATTCTCGGTGCGCGCCTGCGCGTCGGGCGGCGGCATGTAGAGAAGTGTGAGGTGATAGCGGCTTTCGAAATGCCGGCCCTGCCCGTTCGCCGGGTCATCGCTCCACCGGGGCGATGACTGATCTGACTCACCTTCAAAGGCCGCGCGGCGTTCCTCATCGACGAGCCATGAGGCCGCATCCGGGAAGTTGGACCGCGGATAATCCTGCGCCTCAAGCCGCTCCGCCTCGAAGAACAGCGCCCAGCCGGAGCCAAGGCGCTTCAGCGCATTGTTGGCCCGTGCGCCGAGCCCGACCAGTTCGGCGTCCGTCGCGCTTTCGAGATCGGGGCCGCGAAAGCGGAAGCTGCGCTGGAAACTGCCGTCCTTGTTGAGGACGATGCCGGGCGCGAGGAGCGCCGCCCAGGGCAGAAGATCGGCGAGCCGGTCGGCTCGCCCACGGTATTCGGCCAAGCTCAGCATCGCCACCACCCCCGTTGACGCAGATGGCGGGCGAGCACGGGCAGGAAGTCCGGATCGTGCCTGGCCGCAAAAACGCTGAGCGTATGCCCGGCGACGAACAGGCCGAGCCCGGCGATCCACTGCTGGAGACCGAGGCCGATGGCGGCCGCCAGCGTGCCGTTGAGGATGGCGACGGCGCGCGGCGCGCCGCCGAGCAGGATCGGCTCGGTCAGCGCGCGATGGACGGGGATTTCGAAGCCCTCGATGTGGCGGCCTGCCGGCCATTCGCTGTGGCTCATGGCGTTCCTCCTTCGAAACGCCCCGCCGGGGCGTTTCGTGCTCCTTCGTCGCACCAGTCGTCACCCATCAGACGAGCGCTCCGCCGCCGAAGGAGAAGAAGGAGAGGAAGAAGCTCGACGCCGCGAAGGCGATGGACAGGCCGAAGACGATCTGGATAAGCCGACGGAAGCCGCCAGAGGTCTCGCCGAAGGCGAGTGTCAGGCCGGTTACGATGATGATGATCACCGCGACGATCTTGGCCACCGGCCCCTGAACCGATTCCAGGATACGCTGGAGCGGTTCTTCCCACGGCATGCCGGAGCCCGCCGCATAGGCCGGCGCAACCATGAAAAACGTGAGGGCGGTAGCCGACAGAAATCGGAGCTTTTTGCGCATGAGATGTCCTTTCACGAGAGCGATTGCAGTTGGGGCATGGAAAGCGTGGTCACCGCGTAATCGCCGTTGGCGTCGAGGCCGGTGACTTCGGCGATGGTCTCGATGTGTCGGGATGAGCCGCGCCCGGCGATGAACACCACGAGATCGATCGCCTCGGCGATCAGGCGGCGCGGGATGACGGTGACGCTCTCCTGCACCAATTGCTCGATGCGGTAGAGAGCGGCATGGGCGGAATTGGCATGCACGGTGGCGATGCCACCCGGATGGCCGGTGTTCCAGGCCTTGAGCATGTCGAGCGCCTCGGCGCCCCGCACCTCGCCGACGATGATCCGGTCGGGGCGCAGGCGCAGGGTCGAGCGAACGAGATCGGCCAGAGATACGACACCCCGCCGCGTGCGCAGCGCCACGCAATCGGCCGCCGCGCATTGCAGCTCGCGCGTATCCTCGATGAGGATGACCCGTTCGTCGCAATTGGCGATCTCGGCCAGCAGTGCATTGGCGAGTGTGGTCTTGCCCGAGGAGGTGCCGCCGGCGACCAGGATGTTTATCCGCTCCCGCACCGCCTGCCTGAGGGCTTCGGCCTGGATCGGGACCATGATCTGGGCACGGACGTAGTCGGCTAGGGTGAAGATCTTCGCGGCGGGCTTGCGGATGGCGAAGCACGGCGCCAATGCGACCGGGGGCAGCACGCCCTCGAAGCGCTCTCCCGATGGCAGCTCGGCGCTGACAATTGGATTGTCCGCATGCACCTCGGCGCGGACATGGGAAGCGACCAGGCGGATGATCCGCTCGGTTTCGGAGGGGTGAACACGCAGGCCGGCATCGCTGCGTCCCTCGCCGAGACGGTCGATCCAGAGCCTGCCGTCGGGGTTGACCATCACCTCGATCACGGCGGTATCGGAGAGGGCCTCGGCAATTGCCGGGCCCATCGCCGTCTTCAGCATGGCGCGGCGGCGTTCTTCGGCAGTTGTGCTCATGGGTTTTCCTCCCCGTCCCTGGGGCCGAGCGAGCGCTTGCCGCCGGCGATCTGACGGCCCACCTGCTCGACGAATTTCTGGTAACGCTCCTGCGCGACCGCCTGCGTCGCCTTGTCCGGGATCGGCGTGTGCGCGTTGAAGGTGAGATAGAGCCGCACGAAAAAGGCGAGGCTCTCGGTCAGGACATCGATGTCGCGCCGGATGAGGTTGTTCTCGCGCGTCAGCCGATCGAGGCGGATCCTCAACGCCTCATCGAGCGCATGGGCACCGCGGTGACGGATGTAATGGCGGATCGCGTCAGTGATGATGGCTGACTTGGAGGCACCGGGCTTGGCCGCCAGCGCTTCGAGCTCGGCGCTCGTTTCCTCGTCAATGTAGATGTTGTGGCGTGGCTTCATGCAGTGTTGCCCTGACAGTCTTGAAGAAGTCAGGACAAGGATCGCCGGATGGGCCGGAATCTCTTACGGCCTTTATGTACGACGGAATGCGATCACATGCGGATGCTTGCGCGGGATCAGAATCCTTCGAGGATATCTTTCTCCGGCCCCATTGCTTCGTTGACGCCATAGACGCGCGCCGGCTTCGACAGCCGATCCAGGGCGCGTTGGTCGGCGACGACATCCGACTCGTCTACATCGAGTCCCGGAAGATCCGGTTGCCCCGGTTCGGCGGGCTTCGCAATCTCTTCTTCCGCCAAGCCCGGGTGGCGCTGCTGCTGAAGCCCACCTTCCTCACAAAGGGAACCGCGCCTCGTACCGTCCTCGCCGGAAGGCATCAGGCGGTCGTCGGTATCGCGCACCTGGCCGCTCCAGTCGTCGGGGCGCGGTGCCGGTTTGTCCTCGTAGCCGCCTTCGGAAAGCTGTGGGGCCGGCAGAACACGCTGCGTGAAGTTGCGATCTTCGTAATAGCGGAGCTTCTTCGCCCGGATCGGCGGCAGGCCCGAAACCAGCACCAGTTCATCCGCGGACGGCAATTGCATCACCTCGCCGGGCGTCAGCAGCGGCCGCGCGGTCTCCTGCCGGCTGACCATAACGTGGCTCAGCCACGGCGCTAGGCGGTGGCCGGCATAGTTGCGCTGCGCCCTGAGTTCCGTCGCCGTGCCAAGAGCGTCGGAGATGCGTTTCGCCGTCCGCTCGTCGTTGGAGGAAAAGGCGATGCGCACATGGCAATTGTCGAGGATGGCGTTGTTCTCGCCATACGCCTTGGATATCTGATTGAGCGACTGCGCAATGAGGTAGGCACGGATGCCATACCCGGCCATGAAGGCCAGCGCCGTTTCGAAGAAATCAAGCCGTCCCAGCGCCGGAAACTCGTCGAGCATCATTATGAGCTGATGCCTGCGGGTCTTCTTCGGGTCTCCTTCCAGCCGCTCGGTCAACCGCCGCCCGATCTGGTTCAACACCAGTCGCACCAACGGCTTGGTGCGCGAGATGTCGGATGGCGGGATGACGAGATAGAGCGAGACCGGATGTTCGGCATCCATGAGATCGGCGATGCGCCAGTCGCAGGCCGAGGTCGTCGCCGCGACGGTCGGGTCGCGATAGAGTCCGAGGAAGGACATGGCGGTGGAGAGCACACCCGAGCGCTCGTTCTCCGACTTGTTCAGCACCTCACGCGCGGCCGAAGCCACGACCGGATGGACCCTCGGGTTCTCCGGCGTGCCGAGATGGTTGGTCGCCATCATCCGCCGCAGCGTCGCCGCGAAGGACCGGCGCGGATCGGACAGGAAGGTGGCGACGCGCGCCAGCGTCTTCTCCTCCTCGGCATAGAGCACGTGCAGGATGGCGCCGACCAGCAAGGCGTGACTGGTCTTTTCCCAATGGTTCCGGCGCTCGAGCGCACCCTCGGGATCGACCAGGATATCGGCGATGTTCTGGACGTCGCGCACCTCGTCCGGCCCCTTGCGTACCTCCAGCAGCGGATTGTAGCGGGCCGACCGCAGGTCGGTCGGGTTGAATAGCAGGCAATGCGAAAATTTCGCGCGCCAGCCAGCGGTCAACTGCCAGTTTTCGCCCTTGATGTCGTGGATGACGGCCGAGCCGGTCCAGGTGAGAAGGGTCGGGACGACGAGGCCGACGCCCTTGCCCGAGCGCGTCGGCGCGAAGGCCATGACATGCTCCGGTCCGTCATGGCGAAGATACTGGTCGGCGAACCTACCGAGGAACACGCCTGCCGGACGGAACAGGCCGGCCTTGCGAATCTCGCGCGGCAAGGCCCAGCGCGAGGAGCCATAGGTGGTGACGAGCCTGCTCTGCCGCGCGCGCCACAGTGAGCCGATAATCGCCGCCGCACAGCCCATGAAGCCGCTGCCCGCCGCCAGCATCCCGGCCTTGTCGAATACCTCCGGCGCATAGGCCTCGTAGAAATACCACCACTCGAACAGCTTCCACGGCTGATAGACCGGCCAGCCGAACAGGACGAACCAGGGGCTGCCAAGCTGCGCCTGATAGCCCAACATGTCGGCGCACCACTGCGTCGCCGCCCACACGCCGAGGATGACGATGGCGAAGACGACGGCGATCTGGCCGATCAGGAGCTTGGTGGGGGTCATGGGCGTCGTTCCGCTGCTTGAGACAAACGGAACGATAATCGAGCGATGCGACAGAAGCGCTTATGGTCTTTATATACGATGGAATGCGATCGACGTTCTACGATCAGGACAACCACTTGGCATAATGAGTCGCCTGCCAAACGAAGTATGCCGCCGAGGCCATGTGCACAACTCCCACAATAGGATCGACGGAGGAAGACCCCGCCACTACGACCCGAAAGAGCAGCAGCGTGCAGGCCATGTGGAAATGCCGAAAGACGGTTCTAAGACATAGGCCCCTACAAGAACGACATCGGACAATTAAGTGGCTATGTTGGTACCCTCCGCGCCAACGGCAATGCCGGCATCGGCCTTTCTTCGAACCGACAGCAGGACAGCACCCTTGCTGCTCGACGGCGCCATGCGCGGTCGTGCGTTTCCGACCAAGTCGAACAGGTCCTGGGACCGACGCTCAGGCCCGGCGAAACTATCGTCATGGACCTGTCTGGACGCCCCCGTTGATGCAAGAAGAATCTTTTCGAAGAGTTCGGAGCGTAGTCGGGTGCTGACATGTGTCCGGCCTCTGTTGCGGCTATCACACGCTGCGGGCCCGTATGGGGATTTCGCGGATTGGGCCAATACAATCTGGCGCGCTCGAGGTGCGCATCCATGATCTGGTTTTCCCGATCCCGTCTTATTGACCGTGGCGCCTTACTCTCCGTTCGACCTTCTCACACTTTCGCAGCCCGCTAGAGGAGCGGACTAACCTGCTACGACCGGCGTTCGATAGGTTCCGCTTTTAGAGCAGAATTCGTTCATGCTGCATCGTATCCGGCGGCGGCGATGTAATTGGCACATTCCTGCACTGTGAAGGTTGGGATCAGGCTGCCGATCCTGTCCCACAGGCCGTCGATGGTGCGCTCGGCTGCCTTCCTGAGCATTGCCTTGAGCTTCGAGAAGTCCGGGCTGTAGGGCGGAAGAAACAGCAACGGCGCTCCCGCTGTTTCGATCATCTGGCGAGTCCGCGGACCCTTATGGCTGGACAGATTGATGGGGTGGACGCCCCCTCAACCTGTCCAGCCATAAGCGCACCGCCGTGCGCCGGGCCATCGAACGGGCCGGCCTCCAAATGCACCTTTTCCAGGACTACAACTCCGACTTAAATCCAGTAGAAATAGCCTTCTCCACGCTAAAAGCATTCCCATAAAGAAGCATGCGCCGCGGCTCGTCAATGAGCTTTGGGACACTATTGCTCACGGCATCGACGCCATCTTTCTCGTCTATGTCTCCACTACCTCGCTGCTGCCGATTATGACTGGTGAGTGATCGAAAAATGCTTAGGTAAGAACGTTGCATCAAGATTCAACCGGTTCGCTCATTCAGCCGGGTCTAGTTGTTTTGGTCCCGCTAAACCTTTAGCCCCGCCCATCTGACCATGACACTCCCGGCCAGCATGCTCATGCCAATCGCGAGGAGTAGAGGACCAGCGAATTCCTCTGCAACAATGCTTGAGGTCGAGGAAACCGACAGCAGCATCAGGCTGAATTCTCCTCCGTGGGCCAGGATGATCCCAGTGCGCCATGAGCTCTGAAGCGACTCGCCGAACAGTCGGGCGACGACCAAAACGATCAGCGTCTTGCCCGCGAATATGATCGCGAGCCAGATCAGCACCACAGGCCATACAGATGGAATGATCCAAAGTGGCAATTGCGTTCCGATGCCGACAAAGAAAATCCCGACAAACAAATCGCGGAAGGGCCGAATCTCGTTCTCGACAGCATGGCGCGCATCACCCTCGCCGATAATCATGCCGGCCGCGAATGCAGCGAGTGCCGGAGAAAGACCGGCGGAGGCCGCGACAATCGCAGACCCGAGCGCAATGGTGAGCGCGAGGAGCTGGGCAAGTTCCGGATCGCCACGCGACGCTACCCAACGGGCAAGCACCTGCAACGGGCCACGGGCAATGAACAGAGCTGCAACCAATGCCATTGCACTGGCGACGACCGTTATCACGCCATGTCCCTCGGCGGCTCCACTCATCGAATCGTGCAGAAGCAGGAATGCGACAGCTGCCAAGTCTTGAAACAGAAGCACTGCAATGGCCAGACGCCCTTGGGCCGATCCCAGAGCGTTCGCGCTTGCGAGCACCTTGAGGCACATGGCCGTGGATGACATGGCAACGGCCCCGCCGATGAGGATTGCGGGGAGGGGCGCGAGATCGAAGATCAGACTCGCTACCAACGACACCGTTATCGTCGTGACTGCAACCTGCACGGCTCCAAGACCGAAGACATGCTTCCTGAGCGTTACGATCTTCTCGAACGAGAATTCCAGGCCAAGAGCGAACAGCAGGAGTACCACTCCGATCTCGCCAATGCTGCTCAGGGCAGCGCTCTCAGCAATCAGGCCGAGGCCGGCAGGTCCGATGATTATGCCGGCAAGAATGTAACCGACGATACTGGGCACGCTGATCCGTGAACATATCGTCACGAGCACGAACGCGGCAAAGACCAACAAGGCCGCACTTTCGACAAATCCGGTCACGCCATGCATGTTCTTCTCCTGATGG
>MDTG01411467.1_pt1 | contig 10057 bp, 12 predicted proteins | sample 811421 | NCBI WGS metagenome assembly MDTG01 (sample SAMN05326645, study PRJNA326480) | marine metagenome | isolation source: seawater | place: Pacific Ocean: South East | collected 2011 | reverse complement strand
CCTAGAGTCAATTCCTGAACTAACTGGCGGAGTTGTTGAGAAGGCAAAAGCAAATCTTGGTAGCCTTGGTGGCGGCAATACAGGCTTACCAGTCGTATCATTAGACATGAATAGCGAAGGCGCAAAAACATGGTCTCGTGTAACGGGTGCAAATATAGGACAAAGAATAGCAATTGTGCTTGATAATAAAGTACATATGGCGCCTAATATCAGAGAGAAAATACCTGGTGGTAGAACTCAAATTGAGGGTTTTGCTGATATTAATGAGGCTAAGGACATTGCTATTATTCTTCGAGCAGGTGCATTACCTGCTCCAGTCAATATAGTTGAAGAGAGAACTGTTGGCCCCAGCCTTGGGGCAGACTCCATTTCTAGCGGTCAAAGGTCTATAATAATTGGCTTAAGCATCGTTTTTATTTTTATGTTGATTTACTACCGCGCATCTGGGTTGATCGCAAATTTTGCTTTAGTTTGGAATATCATTCTAATTTTAGCAATTCTTGCATCCCTAGGTGCTACACTAACTTTACCAGGTATTGCAGGACTAATACTTACGGTTGGAATGTGTATAGATTCGAATGTGATTATTTTTGAGCGAATTCGAGAAGAATTAAGAAAAGGGAAAACGCCTAAGTCAGCCATTGAATCAGGTTATAACAGAGCCATAACGACTATTATTGATGCTAATTTGACTACAGTAATAGCTTCACTAGTGCTTTATCAGTTTGGTACTGGTCCTATAAAGGGTTTTGCAACTGTACTCTTTTGGGGCATACTGATAAGTATGTTTACAGCCATATATGTAACCCGAACTATTTTTTATACCTTAACAAAAAAATCAATAAAAACTTTAAGTATTTAAATGCAGATTATTAAAAACTCAAACATTGATTTTATCAATAATTCTAAATTCACAGTTTTTTTATCTTGTGCGTTAATTCTTGCTAGTATCTTATCATTAATTATAAATGATGGTCCAAAGTTAAGTATTGATTTTAAAGGAGGTACATTAATAGCTGTTAATTACACCAAGCCTGTTAATATAAATGATTTAAGATCAAAGCTGAAGAATATAACCATTAGTGGCCAAAATTTTGATTTTAGCTCTGCAGAAATAAAATACTTTGGCAGTGAGTCAAGCATCGCCATTCGTGTTGCAAACATTGAAAATGAACCTGAAGACTTTTCAAGCAAACTAATTGAGATATTAAAAAGTGCCTATCCTGACGCATATCCAAAGAATAAAAATGATTTTATTCTGTCCATAGGTAAAGTAAGCCCAAAAGTAGGATCTGAATTAAGTGGTAAAGCAATAATGGCAATTATTTATGCCATCTCATTAATTCTGATTTATATATCATTAAGGTTCGAATTTATTTTTGCTATTGGCGCTATAGCAGCCATTGCTCATGACGTTATAATAACATTAGGAATTTTTTCAATACTTGGATACGAAATATCTTTACCAGTCATTGCAGCTTTTTTAACAATTGTGGGTTATTCATTAAATGACACTATTGTTATTTTTGATAGGATTAGAGAAAATATTAAAGTAATGAAAACAAGCTCTATTGTAGAAACAGTGAATAAAAGTATAAACGAGTCACTTAGTCGTACTATTGTTACATCATTAACTACATTTTTTGTTGTGGTAATACTTTATTTTTTCGGTGGGGAAGTTATACATTATTTTTCATTCGCTTTAATCATTGGAATTCTGGTTGGTACCTACTCTAGCATTTTTGTTGCAAGCCTAATTGTTGTTTACATGCAGTCGAAAACTTGATTATTACATTTTAAAATTAATACAAAAATCGACAAATTAGAATTTTCAACAATCCAAACTCGATTTGGTAATTTTGGTATTCTTGTAATCCAAGATGTTTTAACCAGTATTATCCTTCCAAATAACCTTAAATCAATTAAAGCAAAAACTTTAAAGACTAAATCAGCTTTAATGATAAAAGCTAGATTGCAACTAGATCAGTACTTTAAAGGACTTAGGCAATCATTTGATTTAAAGATGCACCTTAATATGCCAGCTTTTTTTGTAGATACTTTAGAGGAGGTAAAAAAAATACCTTACGCTTGCACTCGATCTTATAAAGAAATTGCAAATAATATTAAATCGCCTAAAGGTCATAGAGCAGTTGCAAACGCAAATGCTCGTAATCCTTTACCAATACTAATACCTTGCCATCGAGTAATAAGATCAAATGGAGAATTAGGAGGATATGGCGGCGGTAGTATTTTGAAAAAGAAATTAATAGAATTTGAAAAAAAAATTAAAACAAACTAAAACTTTTGCTGAATTGCTAAATGAAATGCAGGTTTTTTGTTAAACTCTTTATTTCTATATCCCCAGCCAATATCAATTCGAAGTGACTGTAATACTGGTATAGGAATACGTATCCCAAAGCCTGCTCCACCCATAAATTTGTCTTTGTTTAACTTCTTTAAAGAATACTCAATAAAACCTCCATCAACAAAAGCTATAATACTGACTCTTTTAGAAAGTCCACCCTTAATATTATCTGCAATTATAAGATTTCTCAATTCAAGACTAGAAAAAATAAAATCATGTCCAAATCTATAATTATTTAAATACGATTTTTTTTCTGGAAGTCTCCATCCTCTAACATTATATGAATTGCCAAAATAATCAAGCCATACATCATTCTTGTATCCATATTTTCTTTGAATAGTTGCATTCATTGCTAAAGTAGTACGGAAAAAGCTAGGTATATAAATACTTAAAGATTGATTCCAAACATAAAAAATATTTTTCCCAAGCATTGGAATGATTGACTGAATTACTCTAATTCCATTCTTAGGGTTCCAAAATATATCCCTAGTATCTATTTCTAAATTTATTTCAGGAGAAAAATAACTATAACTCAAAGTATCAATTGAATTCAAAAAAATTTTTTTAATTAACGCAGGAGAAATTCTAACTTTTAATTTCTCACCATACCATTTACCAAAATTCATTTTCATTCTTTTTATATTGATATTCCTATTAAGGAACAGGTGATCAAATGAATTAAATTCTAAAAATGTTGATAAAGAAACATGATTCCCAAAAATCCAAGGATCACTTAAAAAAAATTCAATTCTTTGTTGTCCACCGAAGCTACATTCAATTTTTAAAGTCCTATTTTTTCCTTGAAAATTATTTACTATCAAAAGCCCATTAAGTGACCATCCTTTTTCTTCTTCATATCCAGGAAAAACTAATGGAGGAGTTTTATTTATTGATTCAATTATGAGATATTGTAAAGTCGCATTTCCATTTTCAAGAGGAATCAGTCGCCAAGAAACATTATCAAATAATCCAAGATTGAATATTCTGTTTCTATCTAAGTCAGCTTTTGAAGAATCAATTTTAACATTTATTGGATGTAAAATTTCTCGTTCAATTATATAACTCTTCGTTTTATTTAGCCCAATAATTTCAATTTTCTCGATATTAGGCCTGAATTCAGATGCAAAAATTTCATCTAATATCAAAACGAAAAATAAAAAAAGGCCTGTAAAAACAGGCCTTATTAAAATATTTAATTTGAAATTCAAAAATTTAAAGATCAATACCGTCCATCATTAATCGTTTCTTATACTCTATACCTTGCTGCGAATAAACATCCTCGATCGCTTTATTAAGCTTATCTGCTATTTGTAAACCATCAACTTCAACCTTAACGTTTCTTTCATCTAACTTTCGGACCCTAAAAATAGAATTCTCATCGCCATAATTATGCCAAACACCATCGTATTCTTTAGGTGTGCCGTATTCCATGAGAACTTTATGTTTAATAACATCTTCAGCGGTTAATTGAGGGAAACCAGTATCTTTTAATTTAATTTTTTTAACAACACTTTCAAGTATATAATGAGAATCACTATTATTAGTCGTGCTATAAACATAATCAATATTCACAAATCCTAAGGTAATTCTTTCAATTGTAAGGCGAGTAACATAGTTAAACTCAACTGTCGCTCGCTTGATAGGAAGTACTATCCCATCTTTGGTAGTACGAGATTCGTCTGTGTAGACAACTTCAACAGTTGTATCAGGAACAATAGTTAAAACAGCTGGTAGACTTGTAGACCAAGGAGCTAGTAACTCATCCCTGAAAACCCAACCATCTGGTAACCTTTTAACAGGTATGACTGACTCAATTTTATTTCTATTTATGGGCGGAGTTATTTTTGGAATTTCCATAATTGGAGCCTCCTCCTCGACCATCTGCTTGGAGCTTTGATTATTTGAACCAGAGTCTTTCTCTTTAGACCCGCCAAAAAGTTGATCATCAGCATCTAAAATTGACAACGGAAATATCAAACTCAATAGTGCAAAAACTGCAAAAATTTTATTATTTATATTTATCATTATATTTTTATGATTATTTGTAATGTAAATAGCCAATTGGAATTTAAAACATTTACCCAAACTGTAAAGACAAAAAAAAAGCCCTCATTTGAGGGCTTTTCTTAAGAATATATTCTATTTCTTTCGCCCTCTAGCCATAGGTGATCTTGCTACATCACCATTTTTATCAATAAAATATAAGTACCCGGACTCTCTAGTAACGCCAGCTGTGGCAACTTTTTCTGCATTTCCGCCGCCTTTACCAGCTCGAGCCATTTTTGAGCGAGATACATCGCCCTGTTTATCTAAATAGTAAAGATAACCTTTTTCTTTAGTTACGCCTGTTTTTTCTACTACTTCAGCCATTAAATCCTCCGTTTATTTTTTGATTTGTTTTTATGGTAGTGGTTAGAGCAAAATCTCTCTTCCTCTGCCATTCAGATAGTACGAAGTTTAAAGGTTTATGTCAAGATTTTTATAGAGGAGACTCCCTCTATAAAAAAAGACTAATATTTCTTTCGAAAAATTCTAAATAAAAAGGTAATTTTTAATCCATATATTATATAATGCCCCGGTAGCTCAGCTGGATAGAGCATCGGATTTCTAATCCGGGGGTCACAGGTTCGAATCCTGTCCGGGGTACTTTAATAGTATGTTATTTTATATTCTTATCGAAAACTTTTTGCAATTCAACTTTAAAAATTAAAACGCTATTTGGAGGTATATCATTATTCCTCCTAGGTCCGTAGGCCAGTCTTGGATGAATGAAAAATTCATATTCAGATCCCTCATTCATTAGCTGTATTCCCTCAGTCCAACCTTTAATTACTCTGTTTAATCTAGTTACAAATGGTTCACCCTTTTTATATGAACTATCAAAAATAGTGCCATCTAAGAGTTTGCCTTCGTAGTGAACCCTTACTTGATCAGAAGAAGAGTCTGGTGACTTTCCAGAACCTGTTTTAATTATTCTATATTGAAGACCTGATTTTGTAACCTGAATATCTTTGTTTTTATCCTTATTATCCTTCAAGAAATTTTCTGCCTTTTCTAGAGCTTTACTAGCCTCAGCTTGTTGTTTTACGCGCATACTCTCTTGCATTGATTTAAATAACTCTCTACGTTTTTCTATGGTTAGCAAATGTTCTTCTTTTTTATAACCATTTCTAAATCCAGCACTAAACGCATCATAATTTATATCGATACCTTGATTAATAAGGTTATCTCCAATATCTGCACCTATTGAATAACTAATTGAATCTGTGTCATCAATCAAACTAGGTTTTCTATCGCTACTTTTTTCTAAATTATCTGCGCAAGAAAAAAAAACAGAAAAAATATAAATGTAGGGTACAAATATTAATATGAATCTAATTTTCATTGAGTTCTCTCTAATTGGTGAATTACTATTTTTGGGGAAACTTGGATATCTTCAACTCTTGCTATTAAGAACTAACATGATTAACCCTGCAAAAACTATAATAATAGCAAGCCAGTCAATAACACTCAAGCTAGAAAATAAAGCAACTATCAAACGGAGTGCTAAAATTACACAGCCACCTAGAATCAATATCCAAGGAAGTTTTTCGTTATAATCGCTCATCTAAAATTAATTTTTGTTTTATAGAATAATTTTATATCAAATTAATATTATAAGTTAATTCAAAAAAATTTTATAATGAGTAAAAATTTAGCTAGAACCAAGTCGAACTTTTCGATTCAATCTTTTGAAGGTGGACATGATAAAAACTATTCTTACATACTAACATGTTTAGAAACAATCAATTCTGTCATAATTGATGCATCATTAAAATCAAGCATGCTCCAACCTTTTCAAAAATCAATACCAACCGCAATATTGATTACCCACTCGCACCACGATCACATTAAATATATCAAAGAATACATAGAAACATACCCAGATATAAAAATTATTGGTCATCCTAAATCAAAATTAAATATTTCAACAATTAATTATTGGCCTGTGAAAGATTATTCTACCATAAAGCTGGGAAGTCTAGAGATCAAAACTCTGCATACTCCAGGGCACTATTACGATTCAGTTTGCTTTTTAGTTGAGAATGTTATTTTTACTGGTGATACTCTTTTCATCGGAAGAACTGGCAGAACTTTGAACAAAGGTAGTAACGTCTACGATTTATATAATTCTGTGTACAAAAAATTGTTAAATCTTCCTATTGATACCATAATTTATCCAGGACACAATTATGGCTCAAAACCCACAATGACCATTGAGGAAAATATCAAAATAAGCAATTTGCTTCAAGCGTCAGGGGAAAAGGACTTTGTTGATAAAATGAAAAATTATGAAATGACAAGAATAAAGAACAACTAATCGACTCTAGCATTTATAGCTCTATAACCTTTTATATCTCTGTTAATATCAAGCGAAACCTGCTACCCAAATCTTAATCCTTTACCATTAAAGTGCTCTCTTATATCAATGACATGTAAAAAACAGTCTTCGCCATCATATACGATGATAGACCCAAATCGTTTCAACCTGTCATATTCTTTTACAAGACTTCTAGTGGTTATCGTCTGCTGATTCAAAATCTAGAGAGATAGAATTAACGCAATACCTTAGACCAGAAGGTTTTGGACCGTCATTAAATACATGGCCTAAATGCCCGCCACAATTTTCACATGTGATCTCTATCCTTCTCATACCAAAACTATTATCTTCCGATTCTTCAATTTTTTCAGGAAGAGCTTCATAAAACGCTGGCCAACCACAACCAGAATCGTATTTTGAAGATGAAGAAAAAAGTTCTATTCCACAACCTGCACATTTATAAGTACCATTCTCATAAAATTTGTCATACTCTCCCGTAAAAGGCCTTTCAGTACCTTTTTCACGAAGAATATGATACTCTTCAGGTGTTAATTTTTCTTTCCACTCTTCTTCTGACAAATTGTTTTTTTTTTGATTTTTTGTGCTCATTCCTAGGTCCTTTAATCTTTCATTCAATAACTCTATTAACTGTTCGATATTTTTAAGTTTATTGATTTTATCATAAGGTATTATTATATCAAATTTTGACTTATTTCGAAAAATAATTGAAGGTAATTTTATGTTATCATGGCCATGATTAGAAATTTTATCTTTATAAGTAAACGTAGACTTAACTGGCAATGAGCTAATATAATCTGACCATTTTTTCTTCATTGTAAATTTGTCATATGATATCACACAAAGATTACAATCGTAAGTGCTAGGACTTACAATTTTATGAGCAAGATCTAAAAATTCATTAATCAATCCACTTTTAGCATTATAAATAAATATTAACTCACTTTCATTTTCTTTACTTAAAGCGAATGCCATTAGAAACAGTAACGGTAAAATACTTCTAATCAATATTACTATTTGTAATAATTAATTGTTGAAGAAATTGCCATACCAATTCCCAAAAAAAATGCTGGCCCTGTAATTTCATCCGGTATTTTAATTAATTTATTAATACCAAAAATGAAACCCGTAACTACAGACATCCAAAATATCATAACAATAAGTATCTTAAGACTTAACTTCACTATTAATCATTTACCTAAAGATGAGTTGACCAAATTAAAATATAATAAAAACTTAAGAAACCAATTATTAAAAGAATGAGAATTCGAATTAAGTATTTTTTCATCTAAGTTTTAACCAAACGATACAAGATATTCCAAAAAATACTAAATAGTTATAAAAATTAGCAAGTCCTACTAACTAAATGAAATAACATAATCATGGCATTCAGCGTCTTTTCAATTAATTTTGTTATAATGAGTATGGAATTCAATAGAAAAGTAATCCTAGTCTGGTACTGCAAATGAATTAACAAGAACAACTCCAAGCACAATAAGAATTATACCTAAAACAGATTGCCATTGCAATACTTGTCCGTATAAAAGGCTACCAAGGATTGAAATTAATAGAACACCAAGGCCAGCCCAGGTAGAATAGACAATGGCAATAGGTATACTCTCCAAAGCAAATGTAAGAAAGTAAAACGCCAAAAAATATGCTAATATGAGAGAAATGGATGGCAAAGGCTTTGAAAAATTTTCTGATAAGGGCAACAGCATTGTTCCAATTACTTCACAAATTATAGCCCCAGCTAAATAGATATATGATATCATTTATTTAATTTTAATATCAAAATTAAATTTATAAAATTTTTGCAAAGCATTATGTAAATGAAAGGGGCAAATACAAATTAATCAAGGAACATAAAATGACTCTACAAGGAGAAATTTGGTTACATTAGAAGCAGTAAAGTAATACATAGATTTTTGAATGTTTTTATTTGTTTAAAAAAACCTAAAAACATTCATTGCTAGGCTTGAAGCCTATATTTAACTGAAAAGAAATACCATAAGAAGGTCGAAAATAATAAAATAAAACCCCCGGAGAATGTCGTTACCAAAGCAGACCTTAAACCATTCCATAAAATATTTGGAGCGATCTCAGAAATATCAGGATGAACATTTAAGGCACCATTAATACCCAATACTGTTGAAATTATACCAAATATTGCAGTTGCTGATCCAACTAAAATAATTTTATCAGTATGAAATGCGCTTGTTAAATTCCTATAACCCATAAATATTATAATAAGGAATGAAAAAAATATAGGCAACATTAAGATACCACCAGATAGTAAATATTGAATCATAATATCTTTCTTTATTAGAGCAGTATTTTAGATATTTTAAGAAAATTTACAAATAGAAAGTTTTATAAAAATAGAGTCTAAAATTACAGATATTTAATTTTGTTCTATTTTCGTTCTGCAGTATTGCCACTGTAAATTCTATTAATGCTAATTAATTCTACATCTTGTAGCCATAAAAGCAAAAACTCCATTTCAAAATTTATATTTATTCACAATCCTTCCCTAAGTTATTTGGTAATTGAGGATTGCTTTAAATCTTTTACCCAATTTATGTAACCATAAACATTCATAAATAATACAAAGATACTCATTGCCACCATTGGAAAAGCATTAATGACAAATCCATAAACTATATATACTAGATTACCAAGACCCCAGATGAAGAAACAGTATAGTTTTTTTCTGGCATTAAAGTAATATCCTAATATTATTAAAATAAAACCTAACCATCCTATCATGTCGAACATATAATCACTCATATCAAATTCCAACCATTACAATACTAATTAAAAATCCTAACTGATACAATTATTAAACTCAATACGAATATTTTAACTTTTTGAATAAAAATGAAATTAACCTAGGTAAATCTTCTTTATCATCCCCCCAATCTTTTTTTGAAAGCAAAACAAATCCTACCTGTTCGGCGTTCTGAATATAATCTTTTTCTGAATGTTGATATGTATCTAGCTCTTTTTTAACCCCATTTTCTAAAAAATGGGCCTTACTGCCTGCAGCTTGTTTTTTTGGATGGAGCTCGCAAACAAAACATTTTCCACCTGGAATCAATTTCTTAAACAATGAAGAGAATATATGATCTAATCTTTTGATATGCTCTAAAGTTAAGTTTATAGTAGCTAAATCAAATGTGTGATCATCGACTGGCCAATTTTTATTAAGATCTGTTTTTATAAAAGTTACTTTATCTGATAAAACCTTATTTCTTGCCAAATCGAGCATATTTGCTGAAAAATCCAAACCTACTAATTTATCTGCCTTTATG
>MDTG01360513.1_pt1 | contig 10057 bp, 13 predicted proteins | sample 811421 | NCBI WGS metagenome assembly MDTG01 (sample SAMN05326645, study PRJNA326480) | marine metagenome | isolation source: seawater | place: Pacific Ocean: South East | collected 2011 | reverse complement strand
TTAACTGCATAGGCCTTTGGATTTAATAAATTTAAAAGTAAACCTGATTTGAAGCCTGGGTAAGAGTGTGGGCGCCTAAAAGAAATTTTATTCCCTGCGGAAGCTATCTGATAAGCTAGATAAAAAATATAAATTATTGATAAAGTGAGCAAAACCAATCGTGCAGATGGTATTGCTAGGACTATAGAAGAAAGCCCAGATACCACTACCAAAATTACAATGTTCCAAGCGCATATCAGACCTGCTAAAAACCTTAGGCCGGCCTTGTAGCCATACGAGGTGCCGATGCCAGCAAGTGTTAGAACCGCGGGCCCTGGCGTCACGACTAAAAGAAAGACGCTCAACAAAAAAATATACACCACACCTCCATAGAGGTCCTAAGGGAGGTGAGCAATAATTTTATTTTGTGAATCTTTACAACTTTTTTGAATGCATTTTTGAGTTTAAGTGAAATTCATACGACCCAATCCAACTACACTGCAAGGAACTCTTCAAACATTAAAAGTGATATAGCAGCAGTCGTTAATCTCTTTACCTTCTAGCTCCCGAGATAACTCATGTTTTCTTCCTCCTAAATATTAAAATCCCATATTTTCTAAACCAAAACTACGGGGAAAAGCTTCCATGGGTATTGAGTTTTAGTTTCCAACATAACCTCTTGCTTTAACGATTTGAAAAATGGCTAATTACACCGATTTTTTGCTAGTAGTTCGAGGCCTTTTCCTCTAATTTCAAAAGTTCAATTCTTACTCAAAAGAAAGTTAACATAAATCCAATTATCCCTGACTTACTTTCCTAAAAATCCCAAAATCTCCTCCATGATAAGGTTTTATGATCCAAATACGGCAATTCGCCGTATTAGCTTTAAACTGGGTCGTTCCAAAATATACGCGCATCGGTCAATGGTTAACCGACTAAGGTGTGAGATGGATTTTATTTACAAATGCAATGAGGCGCATGTTTCGCAATCAGAGTGTGCCTGCGAAGAATGTCGAACAGTAAATATTGACTGGACAAGGTTAAGCAACTCCGAAAAAATGGTAAAGGCTTTACTTCTGAGGGCTAAATTTGCCGCTGAGTTAAACGAGCCTCTATAAGACATCGATTTTTGAGATCACTTTTTTTCATAGCGCTTCTAGTTCCTCATATCTGTTTTGCTGACAGCTCCTTAAGGGACGATTATATAAATTCGGTCAAAGATTTTTCACTTTGCGGGAACGCACTTATGCCTTGGGGTAATAGCGCCTGGGCCCCTGATAATGCAGAAAAACCATATGTTGAGCAAGCTAAATTAAACCAAATGAAAATGAAAAGTGATATAGATGCAGAGTTTTATACTGAGGCAAATTTAGAAAGGATATTTGTTTCGTTAACCTCAAAATTTTTTGAAGACACCGCTGACATGGTAGCACAACTTAAACTTTTACCATCAGATGTTCATGAAGAAATTTGGAGGGAACTTTTTGAATTAGAAAAAGAAGCCCGTCTTGTACGAGAAAAGTTACAGAGCGACTTCAAACTTCATGCGGAGATAATCAAGTTTTGTGCAGTAGATTTGAGCCATTCTTAAACAAACTCTCACGCTACCATCTTCCTGACAAACATTTTACACAAGTAAATGGATATAGCATTTTAAAATAAATCCGTAATCATCAACCAAGTGCAATTACAATGTCATTTTATTCAACAGTTTTTGAATTTCGCTTTCCTAAAACGCACACCGTACATTCTGAATATGAAACGAGATCAAACGAAGTTCTACATGGACATTTTTGTGTTAACTTTTGAATGAGATTTCAAGAATTTTCCCCAATCCATATCTACGATACACCATGTAGGTTGTGAATTCACACTTAAGAGTGCGTATTGGTAAGAAGTAAAAGCTTTGTAATTTTTCAAATTCGATTTCAACTTAAGTATTATCCGATAAACCAATTAAAATAGAATGACATGTGCTCATTTTTTATTACTTTGGACTTTTTAAGAAATGTGAGCTTAAATTGAACCAGGTGGAAAAAATTTTAACACTGCTTTGATTAGCGAAAACACGTGTACTTTTCTGGTCTGCTCCCTAAGCATTAACATTAAAACCTCCGCTACTTCGTTGTTCTGTTTCGTTTTAGGTCTTATAATTTTTGGTCTAGGATACTCTTTAATTTTTGCTCTAGCTCTTTGGTCAGCCCATGGATTGTCTTAACAGACCGCACAGCGGTTCAGTTTAAAATAAGTTTGGCTTTATCAATAATCTTAATAAATTGCGGGGTTTTAACTGTTTGGGATACCCCTAAGACACACATCGGGTCTAGGTACATCCCTTAATTTTATTGTTGTTGCGACAGTAATTGAAACGGTAAACAACCCTCAACATCTCGTGGTCATCTTCCATAAGAGGAATGCCAAGTCCAACTTCAACATCAATTTCGTGCATCAATTCATCAAGTTTTCGGGCAAACTCCATAGCACTAGAAACCGCACTTATTGCGGCACGTTAGTCTCTATGAACAAATACTGGATTGACTGCTCTTTGGCGCATCATCGCTTGATATTCGGCGTCAGCTCCATGAGCCTGAAAAGAGTTTGCCCCGACTTCTAAACTGGAATACCAATTGTGCAGATCGTAACGACCAGCACCATCACCGGCAACCACTTTATGCAAAACGGACTTAGCACCATGGGACGCCATAATCCCAGAAAGCTTTTTCATGCGTTCTTATAGGATAATTTCTTTTCCCGTGTGAGCTGTTACTTCTCGGATTGAAACGTAAGATATTTATGATCCTCCTAACTATATGATCAAGCAAGTATAGTACGGCTACGGAACAAAACCTTGCTTAACCATACGTAAGTCATGCAGGACTTGCAAAATCAGGTATTTAGTGGCGTTTTCATTTAATTAATCTCTATAAAAGTAGCATTGTTGCGGGTATGGAGCGCAATAGTGTTGACAACCTGTATTAAATTAAAGGTGCGTTGCTCTGATCTTTGCTAAATTGTTGTCGAGGCTACTTATACCCAACCTTTCCGCCAATTCATCAATTAGTTGCTCTTCAGGTAGGTCGCGAGATCCGTCTGACAACGACACAGCCCACAGAAGACTTAACAACTTTTTAATTTGCACTTTCGATATTTCGTTTTTCAATTGATTTGCAGCCTGATTTATTAAATTGGAGTTTTTAATTTGTGTCCGCTCAAGAAGTGCTTCAGACTCAGATGCACTGATATCAAAAAGTTCTATAAGAGCTTTAATTACCTGTTTTTTTTCTTTTTCTTCGAAGTCTCCATCAGAAGCAGCAACAGCTATTAGCAAAGAAGCGGAATTTTCAATTATACTCGCCATATTTCTAACTTTCGCGGTCAATTCTCAAGTGTGCCACTTAGAAAAATATCACCAACTATGGTATTTTACATGTACGTATTGGTTTACATTATTTAAATGCTTTAAAAACATCGCTAGTGCTTTAATTCGTGAAAATTTGAGCCTGAAGCTTTGCATGGCTGTCTACAACCCCTCTACTATCATTAGATCTGTATCCACACCCCGGTCACGGATAGCTTTTGCGGCTTGGTACTCAGCGCTGAAATAAAATTTTTCTGCAGCTTCTTTTGTTTCAAACTCAATTAAAGTGACAACACCATTTACATCGCCTTCATGCCGATCAGCATTTGGCCCCCTAGCAAGAAGTTTTCCACCAAATTTTTCGATCAACGGTAAAGCCACAGATGAAAAATCTTTGAATATTTCCTGATCTTTTATTCTTAAATTTGCCATAAGATAACCTTTAGGCATGGTACGCTCCCTTTCAATTCGATATAAGTTACTAAATATTAATTTGATGTTACTTGATAACATATCGGAAAAATAATGCCAGAATTATGCACCGAATCCAACGCAAAGTAATTCAACTGATTAATTAAATAAACGAACGCAAAAAAGAATAAAAACTTAGCACCCATTTTCGATTGAGTTTTCATCTTTTATCTGTGGCATAAGTTCCTAGTAAACTCTCAAATACTAATGTGAAAAATCACCGGACCAGCTACTCGCTTCAAATTTGGAAACTCTTCCAAAGAAGGATAACCAAGATTTGACCTCAACCATATTGTCAAAATGATGAAAAATTTCGAGATAATTAGAGCGGATATCAAGTTTCCAAAATTAAGATCAATCTCTTTTTCTAATACAATCTAAGTCTCGGACAAGCGATATATACCAAGCAGTTGAGACGGGGTTTTTAGGTTTGCATTATTCTAAAAGACTGATTTCAATAATGGTTAATTAAAATTTCTGGCTAAATAGAGAACATTATGAGACTTTTACTCAATGGAAAAACTTTTTTTACATTCAACCACAGGAGCTAAATTAAACCTATATCAAAATATTCCGATTCGTGATCCGAAAGCCTTGATACATATCACTCATGGCCTGGCTGAGCATGCATTGAGATATAAATGGTTTTCTGAAAAGTTATTGCAAGAGAATTTTGCTGTCTTTGCACACGATTTGCGTGGACACGGCCTTACATCTTCTGAAGATTCCGACCTTGGTATTTTCTCCAACCAAAATGGCTTCGATAAACTTATTTGGGATCATGATTTTGTTATCAACCATATATGCAATAAGTTTCCTAATACCCCAATTTTTTGTTTCGGTCACTCTTTCGGTTCCATTTTAAGTTTAAATTACGCAATACGTTTTCCTACGAAACTAAACGGGCTTGCATGCTGGAATAGCGGTTTGGAAACTGGTCTTTTAGCATATCTGGGAAAAACAATTTTTGAGCTGGAAGCGGCTTTTCGAAATACAAGAAACCCGAGCCTTCTAGCAAAACACTTAACTTTCGATGCATGGAATAAAAAGTTTAAGCCTAATCGAACAGATTTTGATTGGCTATCTCGCGATCAGAAGCAAGTCGATGACTACATCGCTGATCCTTTGTGCGGCTTTTCAGTTTCCTTAAGCTGTTGGAGAGATATAATGAAATCTGTCTTTTTCGGAAGTAAAAATCTACATAGAATTCCCCTGAGCCTACCAATTTTTATACTAGGTGGCGCTGAAGATGCCTGTACTAACTTTGGACGCGATATGACTAGCCTCCACGATCGTTTGGTTGCTTTGGGCCATACGAAGGTGACTTGCAAAATATTAGATGGAACTCGCCATGAAAGCCTTAATGAACTTAACCGGGAAGAAGCATTTAACCTTTTTTTGAACTGGGTTAGTCAGGCTTTGGATTAATTTCTGACTGTACTTGCGTTTACTTCCATTCAATCTATTTTACGGCATCGGAATTTCTGTTGTGAAATGCGGGATGCTGTAACCGGCCTGCACAGCCGCTCGTGAGGCGATTCGAACATACCATTTTAGCACATTTGGAAATGCTAGTAGGTCAATACCGTGCCACTCAAACCGCGACACCCAAGGCCAGCACGCTATATCGGCGATTGTGTAGACCCCTTTCTCTGCACCAACGATAAAATCCCGATTCTCTAGTCTACGATCTAGTACCCCGTATAAACGCATGGTTTCTTTAGTATAGCGAACCTCGCTATATTCAGATTTGCCTTTGTTTTGCCTCAAGAAGTGATGCGCTTGTCCCAACATTGGCCCGAGACCACCCATCTGCCACATGAGCCATTCAACCATATTCCAATATTCCTGACCGCTACAATGAAGTTTATCATATTTATTTGAAAGATAAAGCATGATTGCTCCACTTTCCATCAGTTGAACTCCCGTTTCTTGATCTATAATCGCTGGGATACGGTTGTTGGGCGCGATATTTAAAAAGGATGGGTCGAATTGTGCGCCCTTCCTAATATCAATTGAAAAGACATTATATGAAATGCCTAGTTCTTCTAGCAGAATCGAGACTTTACGACCATTGGGAGTGGTCCAAGTGTAAAGATCAATCATAAGGTTTCCTATTTCTTGTTAGCGCCAGAGATGGGGTGGAGTGGAGCCGTTCCCCGCTCCAGAGCTCCCCATCTTTCTTTAGAAATGACCACAAAAGACGAAGCAGCGAAAGCTAATTTGAGGCGTACCTGAAATAGATTTGCACGCCATACTTTCAGACTTATAACTCCGCTACATCAATTAACGTGCGTCCTTCCCTTCTCTGTAATTTATGATGCTCTTCAATCGCTTTTCGCAGCTGCTGAGAAACCTGTAATTCTCGATTAAACTCGGCCCGATTACGAAGTGGCCAAAACCAGTTGTTAATTTGCGGATGAAGTCGCTCCAGCGGGTAACCACAGAGAACTAACCTGTTTATGTATATTACCCAAGCTATGTCGATTACCGTAAGACTGTCTCCGAATAAATAATTGCACCGCTTTAATCGATACCCTAATTCGTTTAGGGCATATTTGAATCTTTGGGCTGACTTGCGTACAGCTTCATCTGTGATACCCGTGCTAGCCGCTGTTTCCCAGAACTTTAATTCAACGTCTTTGTGCGGATCTTTTTGCCCTCTTACTGTACCCGTTCCCCCGTCACGGTATTTCTGCAACGTATCTTTGGAACGTGGCTCCCTGCCACGCTTCTGGGTAAATCGAAAAGTAATAGTACGGAGGTCCAGGTGCAAATCATCTTCATGATTAAGTAATTCTGATATCCGGCCCTCCATGCCAAGGGGAATAAGCTTTTGATCTGTAAACCTATTATCTAACAGGGTAAGTATATCATTGCTCTCAATATGGACTTCCCCATTATGTACAAGCGCAGGTACCAGTCCGCGCGGATTGATACCTAGATAATACTGCGAATAATTCTCCCCAATGCTCAGATCTATGGGGTGACTTTCCCAAGTAATCCTCTTAAAATTCATAAATACACGAACTTTTTGAGAACAGGAAGAGGCCTCAAAATGAAAAAGGTGCACACCGCTCCAATCTAAGACGTCTTTAGTGAGAATATCTCTTGCGAGTAGCTTAACCAATTACCTTTCCCTCGTAGCCTCGTTATGAATAATTGACATATCTTCTAAAAAAAAGCGATCATTAGCTGTAAAATTTCTTACCAATGTCAAATTTCCTAAACGTACTCCTTAATCAATCATTTTGTCACGCCTTAGAATTACTTTCTTCCAAAGACTAATCCAGCACGCCTGTTGATGGTCACAATGTAATATAAAAAGTGATTTTTAGTAAGAAAAACGAGGAACAATATTCGCGGTATCAATTCCCGCATTTTGATTTTGAATAGTCAAACGCCAGCTTCCCCGCTTCTTTTTTATGTAGCCCTACTTTCTCTTCCCAAATCTGCGTTTCTGTGCCGATATCAGCCTATCGTTCTAAAACTTACCTATAATTAATGCCTCACTGCTTTATACTGCCCTTATATTATCAGAAAGGGAAAAGAAGGAAGCCAAATGGTAAGTGGAATGTCATTCTAAGAAGCCGTTCAATAACGAGATAAAAGCGTTACCAAACAAAGCTTGTTATCCTGCATTTTCCACAGTCTCGAGTTGGCGAAGTCGGCGCACGTGTTTAAACGATTGAATACATAAATAGGAAAAGCCACCACCACTAATCAGCATGAAAAGTTTCGAAGCGTCAGCCCAAGGATTTGAAAAGGCACCGTTTTCACTACTCAAGCCACGAAAGAAATCAAGACCTCCAAGAAATACTAGGAGACCAAAAACAGCGGCGATGTGCATAAAGACTTTTTGCTTTTCTGGTCGTTGACCCGACATAAAGCCCAAAAGGGCAATTGGAAGGCCAAATAAAGCAGGGATCATTGATGTAATTGATCCACTCTGGCTAATTAAGGAGACCAAAATGGCCCAAGTTATTAAGATGATACCAAAAATAATGGTCACTCGCTCCATACTTTGACCAAAGACTTTGAATTCAATTCCAGCACTCATTTCGTATATCCCTATTTCCCTCAGACAAAGTTAGATGCAAATAATAACACGCTGAATGTAAAATAAATCACAGGCCACATCAATCAATCTTGATAATAAAAATTTCTCAGGTGCGGTCTTGGCTATACATATAGCTCAACTGAAAAGGCCTTTTTACGGCCCCTTAATCGGCAGTTAAGAGAATAAAAATTAATTCTAAGCAAACAGTGCCTGCAGTGCTTTAACAAATTATATTGCAACATATGTCCAAGCCTACGCCGCCCCGTTTTGTACAAATAAAAGTAAGCAAGTATAATAAAGGAGATTGTGCTGTTCATTATCTGCATCAACGATGATCATTAATTTGAATTCAATTAATTTCGTAAACTATAAACGGTGTTTTTTCCGCAATTTGGTCGTAAAGCATCCGCCCCTTGTAATTAAACTCTTGCGTCATCCAATATAAACCTTCCACACCACAATCCTCTGCATGCTGTGCTACTTTTTGTATAAGCCTTCTAGCAATTCCCTTACCTCTATATTCAGGAACAACAAACAGGTCACTCAGGTAACAGGTATCCCGCATGGACCATAAATTCCTGTGAAATAAATAGTGAGACAAGCCGATTATTTCGCCTTCCACTTCCGCAATTATACACTGAAATTCTTTCAGGTCATGTGAGACTAAGCGCTGAAAGGCCGTTTTGTAGACCGCACTACTAACCGAAGTTTTGTAAAAACTAAGGTAATCAGTCCACAGCTGTTTCCAGCGTTCGTGGTCAAATTTCTCCAAACTTCGAATGGCTACATCTATGCTCATTTCGCCCGCCCGTGACTATAATTTTACCGAATCTTCTTTGCCAGACGTTGGAGAATGGTTCAATCGTAAAAGCTACAGTCCGGAAATAAATGCCCTACAAAACTCCCCTTTATTCGGTGGTTGCACTAGGAGTAATTTGCTACTTTCTCCACCTACATTTCACCGCCTGACACTTCGTTTAACACATGTACTGAGATCAAACCGCTCTATTCTCATATGCGAATTATCAAAAATTGGTTGTCATATAGACCTCACAGATGGGTCATATTTCTGATTTTTCCATGTTGATTAGAGCAGATTGCAATTGCAAAGAATGTGGAGCCTAAACAGTTCAGTGAATTTTCATTCGATCTAATATGTGAGAACTTAAACATGATTTGAATCATGTTTAGAGCTTTGGACGAAAAAACGATGCGTATTTTGATAAGATGTTACAGGATGAATTTGTTTATGTTGACGATTACGCAATTGAACCACGAGAACAGTGGCTGGACCGTGATAAAGAGATTATGCCGCAGTTTCCTGAAGTGGCTTTTCAAAAAGGTCGTTAAATCCTTTTGGATCTATGAGCTAGTCGACAGCGGGTGTGCGAATTGGAAAATATGGAGATAATTCACCAGATTCGGCAAGCTATGAAACCAGGATTACGCGATCGAGTTTATGTCGTAATACCCATAATTTTGAAAGACAATGGGTTAATCTAGCGTTCAATTGTAAACAGAAAACGATATAAGGAATTCTCCTAATCTCAAAATCTAAAATTTTTTGTCTGTAAATATCTCCACGTCTTGATATGCTGCTGTAAATCATTGGAGAACGTCTATGAAGAAAAATTTTATGTGCACGCATACTTGGGCAAGTGAAGAGGCTAAAACTTTATTCTTTGAGCAAAGTGCAGAAATGACCGACCGACAAATGTTTGACGGTATGCGAACTGATCGAGCAGAGCTATTAGCGAATTGGATGGGAAAAGAAGAATTCTTCTACTGTCATTGGTTGGCTGAAAGCGAAGATGCAATATTTGAAGCTTTAGATAAGCTTGGCCTGAATGAAGTGATGGTGAGTATGCCTCACGAGATGCCCCGTTTCGTGACTCATGATAACATTAAGGACGAAATTTTAGAAAACCCTTATGAGTAGAACCATATCAACTGATTTTCGGAATCAGAAGTGCAAAAATCTCCACCTAATCAAAAAAATATAATGCTAGGCAAAACTATCAAAGGCTTGCATCAAGCGTTTAGTTAGTATTTTGAAGTATTTCTAATCTATATAATTTAACACAACCCTAAATTGGGTATCATACAAATATCTAATTTCACGATTGTTTTTGGCAGGGGCAGCAGGGTTCGAACCCGCGACCTACGGTTTTGGAGACCGCCGCTCTACC
>MDTG01241017.1_pt1 | contig 10057 bp, 4 predicted proteins | sample 811421 | NCBI WGS metagenome assembly MDTG01 (sample SAMN05326645, study PRJNA326480) | marine metagenome | isolation source: seawater | place: Pacific Ocean: South East | collected 2011 | reverse complement strand
CCTTGCAATGATTGCGAGGTCACAGGAACACCATTGTACAATTCGGTCATTTCATCAAGACTTGGAGGTGCCTCTGCAACTTCCCAATAGGCTTGAATTTCGAATTCTTCAATGTCTTGCTTAACATCGATGGAGAACCAAATGATATCAGCTTTAGGCCATGTCCATGAATTCCACACAGAGCCGTAGTAACCGCTTAGTTCCTCGTCATAATCCCACGGTGCTGGAATTCTATCGTAACCCACGTATGCATCGAAGAAAGGACTTCCTCCAAAATCATAATCCCATTCATCTTCGTAATAATCCTCTGACCATCCCCAGATGTAAATATCCGCCATGACTGTGTACTCGTCGATGTCAGCATAGAACAGAAGTGTGTCGCCTTGTTGAACGTCTTCAAGTATAACGGTTTCATCATTGTGTAATTCAACTGCCTGGGCTACGATAGACCCATCGGGCATCACCCAATCTGCTCCAATGATTGATCCTACTCGGTCTGGGTTATCAATTTGGATAAGATCTCCTGTATCGCCACCTTCACCTTCAGAAAAGGCCCAATGGCTCTTTGGTATCCATACATCATTGCCTATGTGATGGCCAATGGTTACGTCGTCAATAATGCCTTCAAAGTAATAACAATCGCATCCAGCACCCATACGAGCAATGTATAGTTCATCGCATGAATCGCCTGAGGTAAAACAATCATTGGAGCCAAAGTCACCTACTGGGATCTGAGCGTCTTCAGCAGATATATTACCTGCTGGGATTCCATCGATTGTGAATTCTCCTCCAACACCCTCAATGACGGACAGCCCGATGGTATGCCATGTGCCCTCGGTGATGCTCGTGTTTGAGAGAGGATGCTTTGAGAGACTGTACTCTGAAGCATAACCGATGTATCCGTCGGAGAGATACATGCCCCATCCATAATCACCTTTCATCGTAATAAATCGTATGCCGTCAAGATTGTTCGCTTTGATGGTTGCTTCAATGCTGAGCGAACTGTTTGTTGAAAGTCCATCATCATGGTCGATGACAATATGGTCGCCATATCCATCAAAGCGTAGGGAGAAGTCTGCACCAGGGCCTACTTCAACAACTCCGTATACAGGGAAGTATTCTGGATTGTTTTCAAGATCGTTCCATGTTTGGGGCATAATGTTGCCCATATTGGTTGATGCGATGTGAACATAATCAGAGTCGCCTCCACCAGTCGGTTGCTCAACACCCCAATTTCGGTATAAAAACGGTGTGCCATCATGCCATCGATAGAGCCCTTCATCTTGGACATCGTTGAGACCGATCCAAAGGTGACGGCTTTGGTTATCAAAACTTGCAAAGGTATCGAATACCCATGTGTTTTCATCTTCATCGTCGATGGTTGTCAAGTACCCATCAAGAGAACGTGCTTTGAACGCAGCATCTTCCCATGATGAAGCACTCAACAGATGATATGTCTTGTTGTTTGCAGGATTTACCTCGGTATGTAATATGGAAACTTCTTCAGCAGGATTAGCATGTACTGGTGCTGCAATTGAAAGGAGTGTTGAGGCAAGCATCATTAAGATGAGGCCCGGTGCAATGATGCGCTTATGCGACTGCATGTTGAAATTCAACTGGTGGTGCTTGATAAGACCATTGCCTACTTTTTCCATAGTGCTATGGTGAAAGTGGCGGTTCATCAATGGCTTGGTACGTTGATTTGACAATCATTGCATTTTTTTCCCACCAATGCGGAGTTCTGTCTTCAAAGGCATCTGGTGCTCCCAAGCGAATTCTTTAACGACACGCCAACCTTTCTCACTTCCTTCGTAATCTGTGACGTCAATGGTTTTGTTTCTTGTATTGGCTTTGAACGCAGCAACAGGTTCAGCATTCTTAAACACAAGATACGCACTACCGAAACCAAATTTTTCTTTTAGAACGTCACCAAAATATGGGGCGATTGGATCGGTAGGTGGGAGGACAAAGTCACGTATCGGATTGATTGATTTTGCGGATTCAAGCAACTCTTTTCGACCCCAGCAGACTTCATGCAGGTTTTCGATAAGGAATCCTTTGACAAGAGTCCCATCGTCTTCAAATTCATTGAGGACAGCTTTCAATTCTTCAGGTTTGAAAGGAGTCCCAGAAAGACGAAGTAATTGCTTGATGGTGATAACCGGATAATCGCTCACAAGATTTCTCAAGTATTCTTTGCGAAGATGAACTGGATCGGCATCTGTGCGTGGATGAACTGACCTGAATCCTCCTCTAAAATCTTCGACAATGTGTCCAGTTCGAATCAATGGTTGTACAAGTTTCCTGAATTCTGATTGCGTTAGTGCGTGACGCTCTTTGAAGATGTTTGGATCGGTTTGCATACTGAAGAAATCGATGATATCGACCAGATCATCTTCGGGTGGAATTCCCCGAATTGTCAATAAATTCTCAAAATAATCATACGGAGCCCAAACCTGATGTCCACGCATGTTGACTCCCTTGTGAAGTCGATTTGCACTCGCCATTGATTTCAAATTGGTTCGGAACAATTCACAGCGGCCGCGCAAGGCGAAATCATCACGTATTTCCTTGATCTTGCGCAACGCGAGAGTTTCATTTTCATGTCGAGTTTCTTGATGGAGATGATGTTGATGGAACAAGGCCCTCTCAGCAATTTCTCTTGGTTGAGGATCGACAACGCCACCTCGAATCATACGTTCCCCAACTTGCTTGAAACCAATTCGTTCCAATCCTGCACGCAAAGGCTGGCTTAACTCGGAAATCGGTTCACTGTTGACATTGGTCAAAACGGCGACATCCACCAATTGATCTGCATGGTTCTCTAGAAGAATCAAGAAGGCATCACAGAACTCTTCAAAGTATGCCGTTGGGACATGCATGTCCTTAATTTCTAAGTAATCATTGACCCTAAACATGAGTACTTTTCCGACTGGATCAACACCCTTGAACACAGGAAGATACCAACCACGATCGAGGGCAGATCGAACTTCCCAAATAAATCGAGAAACGTACGGATCGGATTGGGTGAGAATGCGAATACTTCGATCCTCTCTTCGAGGAACTCGTAACAATTCCAGTTCAGCAGGCGTACAGTAAAAGTCCTCAGTATCTGGAACAAGTGCTGTGACTTTGGAAATTTTACCACTCGTCTCTAAATTGTGAAGGGCTACGAGTAAATCCTCGTAATTTCTTGAGACATAAAATCGCAATGTACTTGCTTTAACGGGTCCCATTCTTCTGACAACTTCCTCAACTGCGTCTTCAAAATCCATTGGCTTGTAAACGCCGTGCACTCTGTGGAACAACGACAATCGTCGTCTCCTCCCAATGACTTCTTCAAATTGTTTCACAAACAACATTTGGCGGTCCAGATTGGAAACTGCATTTTTGACATCGCGCTCCATTTGTCGATGTTCTTCACCTTTCGGGAAATCTTGGACCAATTCTTGTCGAGTGATATTTTCATCTGGATGAAGTTTTGATAAGACTTCTTCTTCCATCGCACCAATCCACGGTTCTGGTTTGAGCCCAAGCAACATTGGAATGTTATTCTTGGTCGTGTAACCCATACGATTGTGCAACAAACGTCCACTTACGACATCGGAATCGAGTTGCAAATCCTTCCAATCTTTGAATCTGAAATCTTTGATTCTGTACAACAATTCTTGTTGTTTTTGTACCAATACATGTTCATTGAAGGCATCAAAGACATCTTCGTATATTTTGAAAGATTTATCCAAGACAAGATTTTGAATCCAACGATATTCAACAACCTCTTCTTCTCCACCTGTGATTCGGTGTTCATCGACTTTGAGAATCAATTCAGCATCATCGGTTTGTGTAAAGAATCCTACACTAATCACGTTACGGGTCTCAAGTTCATGGACAATTCGATCAACTGATTTTTCAGAGAATGGAAGCCTTTCATGGAGAATTTCAGTGGTTTTAGGACCTTCAGATCCAAGGAGCTCGAGCACTTTGACACGAAGTGCTTCGTGAGGGTCTCCAACTGGAATTTTTTTCCATTTGGTAGGGGTTGTCCCTTCGAATTCACTGGCGATTTCAAAGGTCATGTCTTTTGTATTGTAATCCCTAAGGTCAACAATCGAAGTTGAATCTGTTTTGGATAAACATGCCAACGTTCCGTGTATTTCTGCCATAAACGGATTGAACCACTTCCCATCAATTTCTGGAACACCCGTGCCGTCAATTTTCGTGATTTTCCCTCGGTTGCACAATTCTTCGACCCATGATCGAATAACTTCCAATTCAATACCATCGAGTTTATCCCGATAGAGGGGATTGTTGAATTCCCGATCGAGACCTCCGCCATGTTGCATTAACTCATACAGAGATTCAGGTGAATGAGGTACAGGGGCTTTGTCGCTGTAGTACTTGTCAAGTTGCTCAGAGGTCATCTCTGTAGCAAGACTGCGAGTCCCCATCAATCGACGAAGGACTTCTGGATCGATATCTTTGACAAGGAATGCTCGAGTCTTCATCGACATTAAATCTTCAAACGCAGACATGTACAAACTCATTCCAAGACGGGATGGAATGGTTACTTTTGTGTGAACGATTCGTGCATCTCCTTCGATACAGGACTCCAAGAATTGATTCAATCCAAAGACATCAATATCGCCAAAGAGAACTTCATTTTTGGCTTCCCTCATCAAGAGTGAACCTTCCATGGTTCGATGTCGTGTGAGGAGAGCTTCGGCTTTTTGTTGGAATTGCTGTGGGCTGATTTCTTCTGCTCCAACCCGCTTGGGGATGATCATTGAACGGCCTGCAACCTCCCTAAACCTCTTTGCAAAAATTTGGGTGTTGATGATGTAACGCTCAATGACCTCGATGTGATTGTTCGATCGGAAGGCTTCATACAATTGCCCTGGGTCTACATCTTGCGCAGTCCGAATCAGCAATCCATTTTCATCAAAGGAGAGTTCGATGACACTGATGCCGTTGGATTCAGCAATACCAGCCATAAAGTAACCGAGAGCGGTGTTAAATGCTCGTCCTCGACATGTAGTAATCAGATAGGCGGGATGCCCTGTACCAATGATTTGTTCGATTAGAATCCGATTGGGTTCTGGAACCTGAAAGGTATCGATTGTGTGTTCTTCCAAATGTCGAGCAATCGCATTCGAAACAGCATTCGAGAGGCCATATGCTTCCCGTAAAACGAGACGCGGATCTTGTTCACGTCGCAATGAAATCATACAATGACGTATCAAAGAAAGCAAGGAAGCAGATAATTCCCTACTTCTTGACCGAGCTTCACCTGACCAAGATGGTACTGTTGGTCGATATCCAGTAACGCTGGATACGTTGACACGAGTGCCCTGAATGTTTGTAACGCGATATGTGGAACCGCCAAGAAGAATAACATCTCCTCCTCGAAGATTGGAAACAAAAGAACCAGATAATTGTCCAAGAATCGAACCTTCAGCATTGAATACCAGATATGAATTATCTGGAGCAATCGTGCCAATGTTGGTGTAATAAATCATCCGAGAGTATCCTCTCTTACCGTATGTATTGTCTTCCCAATCAATCCAAACTCTTCGCTCTTCTTCCAGCATGTCAAGAACTTCAATGAAATCATCGTACTCAAAATTTCTATAGTTCCAAGCACTTGATACGATTTCAAATGCTTCGTCGATGTCGATTTCATTAATAATGACAAGTCCGATCAGGAATTGAGCAACAACGTCAAGACAATTTTCTGGGAAATCAAGTCGGTCCATGTCCCCCGATTGAATTGCAGCTTGTAGAGCAGCCAACTCAATCAAATCATCGACACTCGATGGCAAGAATCGAGCACGAGGGATACCTCCAACATGGTGACCTGCTCGACCTATTCGTTGCAATGCAGTAGCGATATCACCGGGGGAGCCGAGTTGAATGACCATGTCGACGGTTCCGATATCAATACCCATTTCGAGTGAGGAGGAGGTGACTACTGCCCTCAAATGTCCTTTTTTGAGTTGCTGTTCAACGTTGAGTCGAATCTTTTTATCCATCGATCCGTGGTGGCCTGCCACAAGTTCGCCTAGTCCAAATTCAGGGCGGCGGAGTCTCTGAACCAATGTTTCAGTCATTTTTCGAGTATTTGCAAAAACCAACGTGGTCGTGTGTGCTGAAATTAAATCAGCAATGATGCTAATGTTTTCATCAAGAATTTTCAGTACAGGTAAATCGCTGAATTTTTGATGCGGAAGAAGAATATCAAGGTCGAGCTCTCGTGACCCCGATACCTTTGCGATGTGTACCTTTTGTCCATCTCCTCTGGATTCACGATCATCGCTTGCAACCAGATATTCTGCAACCGTTTCGAGTGGCTCCATGGTTGCAGAAATACCGATTCGTTGTACTGGCCTCTCGAGCAACGTATCGAGATATGCTAGCGTAAGGGCGAGATGAACCCCTCTCTTTGTCGGTACGAGCGAATGCAGTTCGTCAATAATCATGTATTCAACATCACTGATGATCGGTTGAAATCTTGGTGATGTGATGGCAATAGCAAGGCTTTCTGGAGTCGTAATAAGAATATGTGGTGGATTGCGTAACATCTTTTGTCGCTCTGATTGAGGCGTATCACCCGTTCTCAATCCTACTCGAATCTCTTGTGCACGATCGGGCAGGAAACGCTCCGATATTTCATTGAGTGGTCCGATGAGATTCTTTTGAATATCATTCGCTAATGCTTTAATTGGTGAAATGTACACACAATGTATTCGTTTTTCCAATTGACCATCAAGTGCCTTGCGAACCAATTGATCGATAATGGTGAGAAATGCAGTGAGTGTTTTACCTGAACCTGTTGGAGAACATAGCAGAAGATGTCCACCATCCATAATGGTAGGAATTGCAAGTTTTTGAGGCCGTGTAAAATCAGGAAACTTTTCTTTGAACCAATTCCGAACTGGGGCGCATAATTTGTCCAATAACACATCCGTTTCGGTTGGATGTTCAAGATATGTTATCTCAGGCATATTTTTCCCACCAATCTCAGTGATGAGGAGGCAATGTACGACACATATATTTGTTTCGTTTTTTGCCTATACCCAACCGAGACCTTTCTTCCCCCATCGTTTGATGGATTCTGTTTCTGGTTCGCTGTTTGAAATGAGTAATGGTGAGGTTGGTGAGATTGAAGGAACAGGATTTCATGCAGTGCTTTGGTTGGACAGGAACTTATGCAAGAAAGATAACCGACGCATTGTGTAGCAAGTACAACGACTGGTCGTTTCTTGTGCTTCCTATTGGTTGGGTTCTCTGCAAGCGGCAAGAGCGCCTCAAAGGGGCAATGAGGGATGCACAAATCACAACCAGTGCAATCGACCTTAGTAATGGCCACCATGGATCGTCCAATGTCGAACTCTGGGCACTGGAGTTTTTCAATCCAAACCTTTCTCCATGAGGTCAAGTTGAAATGCCATCTCCATTAGCGTAGTATGAGGGGATATCTTGCCAAAGGATGATGCACGTCTTGAACGATTGCATAGCATGCTGAGGCAACGAGGAATTCTCCTACCTGCCTTTGATTTGTACGGAGGTGCAAAGGGCTTGTACGATTTTGGTCCTGTTGGTGGTCGATTGCGCTCTCGTTTAAACCAAGTTTGGCTTGATCATTGGCTTTCAATGGGAGATGTTGTTGAGATTTCATGTCCTACTGTAACACCGTACGAAGTTCTTGAAGCTAGTGGACACGTCGGTGAATTTTCTGATTTTATGACCGTTTGTGGAAATTGTGATGAAGCCAGTCGGGCTGATACACTCCTCGAAGAATTTCATCCAAATCCAGATGCACTGGGCAAGACAGAGTTGCAGGACTTGCTCATACAAGTCAATCCCGAATGTCCTTCCTGTTCGACACAAGATTGGAGCGATGTAGTCGCTCAGAATTTAATGTTCTCAACAACAATTGGTGCAGGCTCTTCTGGAAGAGACGGTTTCATGCGCCCTGAAACTGCTCAAGGTATGTTTACATCATTTCCGTCCCTCTATCGCCACTTCAGAGAGCGCCTACCATTTGGTGCTGTTCAAGTTGGGAAAGGTTATCGAAATGAGATATCCCCCCGGCAAGGAATGATTCGCCTTCGAGAATTCAATATGGCAGAGTTGGAATATTTTATTGATCCCGAACAACCTCTCAACCATGACTTTTCCCAGTGGTCCTCGTTCAATGTTAATCTTCTCGACGGAAATGGCAAGGAGCATTCGATTTCACTCGCAAATGCTGTTGAGGAAGGACTCATTCGACATTCCACGGTAGGCTATTTTATGGGTAAGACATACAACTTCCTCGTGGAAGTTGGTATCGATCAGAATCGCCTTCGTTTTCGACAACATGCTTCTGACGAAATGGCACATTATGCATCAGATTGTTGGGATGTTGAAATTGAAGGTTCGTACGGATGGATTGAATGCGTTGGTATCGCACATCGTGGTTGTTACGATTTAGAAGCACACGAAAAAGCAAGTGGAAAGACTCTTCGAGCCCGTCGAGAGTTTTCCGAACCGCGCCTGATTGAAATCGATGGTTGGACCATTGACGGTGGCACTGCTGGACCTGCCTTCCGAGGTGATGCTGGTCAAGTCAAATCCATTGTTGAGGGTTTTGAAAGTAATATGGCCTATCCTGCTGAAGTTACTCTTTCAGATGGTCGTGTTCTTATCGTTGAAGAACAACATGTCAAGCGAGTTCAGAAAACCGTCAAAGAAACAGGTGAGTGGTTTATCCCACATGTTGTCGAACCTGCTTTTGGAATTGATAGAATCCTATGGCACATCCTCGACCATGCATTCAAAGAAACAGAAAAGGGTGGAGAACCGTATCGAATGCTAACTTTGTCAAAACACATCGCACCGATTGATGTTGCTATTTTTCCCCTCTTCGAAAAGGACGGCATGGGAGTGATAGCTCAGGATATTCATTCCATGTGTTGTGAAAAATCCGGTTTGGTTTCGATGTATGATGCAGGCGGTTCTATTGGAAAGCGATACGCAAGGGCTGATGAGATTGGTGTTCCTGTTTGTATTACCGTAGATTATCAATCACTTGAGGACCGTACAGTGACGCTTCGAAATCGAGATGACGGTTCACAGACTCGCATCTCCATGGATGAATTGCCGTTCATCTGATTGAAAGAAACATCTTCATGAACCGTCGGGAACTTGTATCACCATGAGCGGTGCTTCAGATTGGACTGAACGCCATCGCCCTGTCTCCGAACATCAACTTGAAGGTAACGAGGTTCAACGGCGAAAGATTCGTGAATGGCTCGATGGTTGGGTTAACGGTCAACCAAAAAAGAAAGGGATTCTCCTTGTCGGTCCTCCAGGCGTAGGTAAAACAACAGTTGCGCGAGCAATTGCACAAGATATGGGTTGGACTGTCATTGAATTGAATGCGAGTGATACTCGAAATGCCGTGGCTATTCGAAAGGCTGCCACACAATCATCCACTCATCGCTCATTATTTCACGACCCAAATAAGCCTCAACAACGAACCCTAATCCTTCTTGATGAGGTGGATCACATCGGTGGTGGATTACGCCAAATCAGCGAAGATCGAATTCGCAAGGGTATTGAGGACGATGAATCTGCTGTACTTTCTGGAGATTCTGGAGGAAAAGCAGAACTATTACGCTTGCTTGAAGTGACCAAACAACCGGTTATTCTTGCGTGCAATGATATCATGGGTCTTTGGGGTCGTTCCTCCTCGACGTGGAGGAACACAAAGGACCGGTTCAGTCGGAACCTGATTACAGTAACATTTGATCGTGTTTCAGACGAAGCACTTCGACGTATCGCACGACGTGTTCTTCGCCAAGAAAACATTGACCATACGAATGAGGCTATTGATGCCCTCGTCAATGGGAATCATGGTGATTTGAGAGCATTGGTACGTGATTTGCAAGTCTTATCCTCTGGAGGAGTGAAGAAATTGGTTCCAGAATTAGTGCGTTCCCATTTGGAAGCAGGAGTCCGAGATATGACTACTGAAGTGTTTCCTGGGATGGAATCTTTGTACAAATCAGAATCT
>MDTG01194867.1_pt1 | contig 10057 bp, 7 predicted proteins | sample 811421 | NCBI WGS metagenome assembly MDTG01 (sample SAMN05326645, study PRJNA326480) | marine metagenome | isolation source: seawater | place: Pacific Ocean: South East | collected 2011 | reverse complement strand
TCGAGGATGGAGGAACCGTAGTTTCCATGGTAGATTAGCTGGAATTCCTGCGGGAACGCTCCCTCGTTGGTTATAGTATCGGAAATACGGAAACTGTCCGAGCCGGGAACGGTCGACACTTCGGCGACCAACTTGAGCTTGGGTCCGTAAAAGAATTTTTCGTAAACCGTTCCACGAACCCGGATACGGTGAGGAGGCTTGTGGTCGACGAGCACTTCCCAGTCAGATGCGGGCATGTTTTGGATTTTTCCGTGTAGGGTGAGGTCCATAGTGGCGGCGTCGCCCGTGTTGTTGACGAACTCGTCCTGCCCGGGATGCCCGGCGAACTCCAGTCCGCATCGAACCATCCACTCGTTGAAGCCTTCCAACCAACCCAAGCCGCCCCGGCTTTCGAGATTAACGTATGAGGGATGGACGACTTCTTTGACGGGCGAGTCCCAACCGAGCCGAACGTCGCCCTTGCGGACGTCTAGTATTCCCATCCCCCGCGTTGGTATTACTCGTATCGCAAGGTTGCCGTTGTCTATGGTTATGAGCTCCACGCCTTCCTGCTTTCCGCCTCGCAACACAGTTCGCTTTACGGACCAAGGAGCTTTTGCCTTAGATGGATAGAGAGCGGCGTTATCCAGTAGCAACTCGTCTTTCTTTGCCGGTTTTTCTTTTGGCGTATTGACACTCATTTGAACAGCGCAACCTTGAGACAACAGTAGCCATGCGGAAACTGATATAATCGATTTTCGAGATGTTTTCATGGGTCGGAGCGAGATATAGGTTGATTAATTGAGTTTATCCGAAGATGTCCTCGAGAGCTTTTCTCATGACGACTGGATCGGGGTCTACGGCCGTCCAGTGGCGAATGCCGATTACGCCTTGGTTTACGAGCATGCCAAGACCATCGATCACCTTGCAACCTTTGGCTCGCGCATCACGAACAAAATTGGTGGCGGGTGGATTAGGGATAACGTCGGCTACAACCATGCCTTCATGAAGGCTGTCGATGTCCAGGTCGAGCCTGGCGTCTACGTCGGGGAAGAGGCCGATTGAGGTGGCGTTGATGAGGACGTCGGTGCCGTCAGGCGCGGCGTATACGCCATCCCAAGGGACGAAGTCGGCTTCTACCGGCAGCTTTTCGTCGAGAAGCTTGGTCAGCTCTTCTCCCCGATCGACGGTTCGGTTGACGATTGTAATCTTGGATGCGCCTGCTAGGGCGACCTCCACGCCGATGGCGCGAGCGGCTCCTCCTGCCCCGAATATGACTACGTTCTTGCCTGAGGGGTCGGTAAATTCGCGAAGTGACTCGACGAAACCCTTACCGTCGGTATTTTCGCCAATCCACTGCCCATCTTTGCGGACAACACAGTTCACGGCCCCCATGAGGGAGGCGGATTCACCGAGCCCGTCCAAGTACTCGATCACCTTTACTTTATGGGGTATGGTGCAGTTGAAACCTTGAAAACCCATGGCCTTGGCGCCTTTGACGGCGTCCTCGAGTCCATCGGGCGCGACCTCTATGGTCAGGTAGCGCCAGTCGAGATTGTGGTGCCTGTAGGCGGCCTCGACCATTGCTTGCGTTGGGTTTTCGGAGATGGGCTGCCCGAAAGCAGCGGTTAACTCTTGTTTGAAGTTTAACTCTTTCGTCATTTGAAAATTCTGATTCAGGTAAAAACGGGTTCAAGACAACAAGCAAGGGATCAAATTGGAAAGACAATAATTACGCGATATATCCCTTGAGCTTTTTATGAGCTTTCCATATTCGGATATTGTTCCATATTGGGAACAATCTTATGAGCAAGCAAAGTATTTCTATTCAAGAAGATGTTTCAGCTCCAGGCACGGATCGCACTCTTGCCATTCTAGAATACTTGGGTGGATATCGCGAAGGTCAGTCGGCCAGTGAGATAGGACGTTCATTAGGGTTGCCCTTGAATTCGGTAGGCAGAATAGTGGACACCATGCACCGCCGGGGCTGGTTGTATCGCAGGGAGGATGACCGCCGCTACACTTTGACGAATCGGGTGGCTGAGCTTACGCGTCCGCAAGTTCGCGACAGGAGTTTGGTGGTTTCGGCGTGGGAATCCCTTCGGAAATTGAGAGACGAGCTTGGGGAGACTTCTCAATTGCTGACCATGGTAGACGACAAGGCGGTCGTGCTGGAGCAGTGCGAGTCGAGCCAGTCGATTAAGGTTTCGGGAAAAGTTGGCTTGCGAGTTCCGATGTATTCCTGCGCTCCGGGCAAGGCGATTCTGACCGACTTGCCTAAAGGGGAACTGGCTGATTATTTTTCTCGAGTCAGCTTAAAGTGTTTTACTGAAACCACCCACGATACGGAACAGAAACTGCGAACTGACTTAAGGCTTACGCGGGAGCGGGGATACGCCCTAGATCTTGCCGAAGGCTTGGAAGGCATTCATTGCGCTGCCGCTGCAATCCTCGACGATTTTCATTATCCTGTTGCCGCCATTACCGTCATCGCTCCGGTCTTTCGACTTAAGGCGGAGTTCTTGGCCGAGGCCGGGCAAGCCTGCATATTGGCTTCCCGTGAGATTAGGGAACGCCTTTTGAAGTGATGAAGTATAAACAGTATATTGGCGTTTTGCCTTTCTTGTTTGTTTTTTCCATGCCTTCATCGATTGCTGCTCCTGCCGCTAAAAAGGTGATTATGGCGAAGGCGACTGCCGAGCAAGTATCCTTTTTCGAGGCAAAGGTACGACCCTTGCTCGCGGACAACTGTATGCGCTGCCATGGAGGAGATACCGAGAAGGACCCCAAGGCAGGCCTTGACCTAACGACCCTGAAGGGTTTGCTGGAAGGAGGTGAGTCGGGCTCGGCTCTCGTGCCTGGGAACATTGAGCAAAGTCGCATCATCGAGGCGGTCCGCTATCGCAATGAGGATATGGCTATGCCTCCCAAGAAACCTATCAAACCCGCCGAGGTGAAGATTTTGGAGGACTGGGTCAACATGGGTGCTCCTTGGCCCGGTTTCGAGGGCGAAATATTGCTTTCACCGGCAGAATCCGAAGAACCTTATGATTGGGAGAAATTTCGGCGAGAGCATTGGTCCTTTCAGCCGGTTGCCAAACAGGTTGCGCCTTCCGTTCGGCAAAAGAATTGGCCCCGAGGTGAAATCGATCACTTTGTCTTGGCTCGGTTGGAGGAGGCGAAACTTTCACCGAATCCTCCCGCGAGTAAGCGAATCTTGATTCGCAGAGCCTTTCTCGACCTCATCGGCTTGCCGCCGACTCCCGAAGCAGTGAAGGCTTTTCTTGAGGATTCGTCTGAGGATTCTTTTGCCAAGATAGTGGATCGCTTGCTCGAATCCAAGCATTATGGCGAACGCTGGGGGAGGCACTGGCTGGACGTGGCTCGCTACAGTGATGGCTTGGGAGGCTTCGGAGATGGACAAGACCTACCGAATGCGTGGCGCTACCGGGATTGGGTCGTGAAGGCCCTGAACGACGACATGCCTTATGATGAATTTGTCCGTCGACAGATCGCCGGCGATGTTTTGGCCGAAAGCAAAGATGCCTTGGCAACCGGCTTTTTTGCAGTAGGACCCACTTACAAGGGTGACGGCGGAGATGCCGAAGCCACCAATGCGGCGAAGGCGGAAACCCTTAGTGATCGCGTGGACACTTTTTCTCGAGCCTTCCTGGGTTTGACGGCGGCATGCGCTCGTTGCCACGACCACAAGTTTGATCCGATCTCCATAAAGGACTACTATGCACTTGCGGGAATTTTCAACAATTCGAGAATCAGTACCGCCAATGTCGGCACGCCCGAGCAGTTCAAGGCTTATACAGAGGCACAAGCCTCCATTAAGGCCAAGGAAGCTGAAATGCGGTTTTGGTCGGACGACGTTCGTGAAACTGCGATGCGTGTTTTAATGCGAGATTCGGAAAGGTATTTAGTCGGGCTTTATAACTATCATGGTCAGCGAACCCTTCTTACGGGAATTCCGGATCGCAACAAATATGCCACTGAGAACGGGCTGAACCCGAAGCGCATGGAGGTATGGGAAAGGACCCTCAAGGACATCCGAAGCCGGGCCAAGTTCTCATCCCTCGAGGTTTGGTTCGAGAAGTTGCCGATGAAGAAAGATAGCGAAGCAACTGAACAGGAAATCGTTGAATCAGCCAAGCGTTTCGTCGAGCAAGTGGACGCCATTTTGAAGGCTCTTGAGGAGAAAGAAGTCGAGTGGCGATCCAAGATTGCATCATCCGACAAGAAACCGGGTCGGCCTCGAGGGTCCAAGGAAGACGAAACCTTTTTGAACCACCTTCGGAACGGCCCCTGCAAAATCGGGAACGTCAACGAAATGGGAGATGACGCCAAGGCCAAGCAGAAAGAGTTTCAGCTGGCGCTGGACAAGCTGAAGAAGGCATCACCGCCTAAGCCGGCCTCTGCCCATGTGCTTGCTGAAAGCGGAAGGGGCGATATGAACGTTGCCCTTCGAGGGGATCTTGCCAAGAAGGGGGCAGTCGCTCCGCGAAAATTCCTTCGAGTGCTCGCAGGTGACGAGGCTACTCCGTACACGGAAGGTAGTGGGCGACTCGAGCTGGCGGAATCAGTGGTCGATCCTTCCAATCCGCTAACTTCCCGGGTCATGGTGAATAGAATCTGGCAATGGCACTTCGGCAAAGCCTTGGTTCTTTCCCCAAGCAACTTCGGTTCCCTGGGCGAGAAACCCACCCATCCGAAATTGCTTGATTGGCTGGCTGGCAAGTTTATGGCCGACGGCTGGTCGATCAAGGCTTTGCATCGCCGGATCATGCTTTCCGCCACTTGGCAAATGAGTAGTGCTCACGATGATGTGAAATTTGCTCAAGATGGCGACAATCGACTGATCTGGCGAATGAATCCGCGCAAGCTCGACGTTGAGAACTGGCGAGACAGCCTGCTCTTTGCGAGTGGCGAACTTGATGGCACTATAGGAGGCGCGCCGACAACTAACATTTTAAATTCACCTCGTCGCACGATTTACTCCAAGATCAGCAGAAGTGGCGACAGGTTCGCGTCGGATGCTTTTTTAAGACTCTTTGACTTTCCCGCACCACAGTCCACCAGCGCTCAGCGTTCGGAGAGCATCGTCCCTCAGCAATACTTGTTTATGATGAACAGTCCCTTCATGGTTAAGCGAGCTGAGGCTTTAGCCAAAGAATTGAGGAAGGTCGTCGATCACGAAGATCGGATACAAGCTGCCTATGAACGCCTTTTTAATCGTCCGGTCGAACCGCCCGAGCTAAAAGCCGGACTTGCCTTTCTCGGGTCTCCTGAAGAATCTCCGGCCAAGTGGTCTCAATATTCTCAGGTTCTTCTTTGCTCTCACGAGTTTTTGCAAATCCAATAGGCGAACATCATGAAGTATCAGCAACATCTTAGGGAATATCGAGCGGCAATTTCACAGCAAATGACCCGACGTGACGCCTTGGCGAAAATCGGGGCGGGGATGGGTACCATTGGCTTGGCGGGAATGATGGGGCAGGGGGGGCTGTCTGCTGTCACTGGTTCCTCTCCAAGTCCTCTCTCGCCGAAGAAACCTCACTTTCCTGCAAAGGCCAAACGTATCATACAGCTTTTTATGCCTGGAGGGCCTTCCCAAGTGGATACCTTCGACTACAAGCCAATGTTGGCCAAGCATGCCGGAGAACGTCCGTCCATCGTCGACCGAAAGACACTCCGCAATACAAAGCTTGGCCTAATGCCTTCGCCCTTCGGTTTCAAGCGATACGGCGAGTGCGGCAAAATGGTGAGCGACATATTCCCCGAAACCGCCCAGTGCGTCGACGACATAAGCTTTATTCACTCGATGCATACAAACATCCCCGAGCATGCAGGCGGAATCCTCATGACTAATCTAGGAGCCCTTCAGGCGAATAGACCAAGCATGGGCTCGTGGCTCACTTACGGCTTGGGCGCGGACACGGACAATCTCCCCGGGTTTGTGGCGATGTCTCCCGTGGCCCAACCTCGGGGCAAGATCGCCAACTGGGGCAACTCATTTCTACCGGGTGCCTATGCAGGTTCTTATGTTAATATCGGTCAAATGAAGCCGGAGGCAATCTTGAGCGACCTAAAGAACAGCTCCCTTGGTCGAGAAGACCAGCGCAAGCAAGCCGACCTTCTTGCCACCCTGAACAGGATTCACCTCGACCGCCTTCAGCAGGACCAGAAACTCGAAGCCGGTATTCAAGCCATGGAAATGGCTTTTAGGATGCAATTCTCGGTTCCCGATGTATTCGACGTGGCCAAGGAAAGCGAGGCGACTCGAAAACTCTATGGCGAGAGCCATTTCGCCAAGGGTTGTCTAATCGCCCGGCGGCTCGTCGAACGTGGCGTCAGGGTGGTTCAACTTTCCCATTCAATCAGCGGTTACGATATCGCATGGGATACGGGGCACGGCAATATCGTCGACGGCCACAGAGATCTAGCCAAAGCATGCGACCAAGGAATTGCGGCATTGCTCAAGGACTTGAAGAGTCGGGGCATGCTGGAGGACACTCTGGTCGTCTGGGGTGGCGAGTTCGGTCGAGCCCCCACTTCCGAGGGAGCCAAAGGTCGCGACCACGACCACTATGGATACACTGTTTGGATGGCGGGTGGTGGGGTGAAGTCCGGCTTCAGTTACGGGGCAACCGATGAATTCGGCTGTTCGGCCGTCGAGAACCGCGTACATGTTCACGATCTGCACGCCACCATCCTTCACCTGATGGGGTTGGACCACAAAAAACTAACCTACCGTTACTCGGGTCGCGACTACCGCCTCACCGACGTGCACGGTCAAGTCGTTCACGACGTCATCGCCTGATTGCCCTTCAATTCCCAAATACCGAATGGCACGATTAAATATGGATGCTTGCTTGCCGTTGGTATATTCTTTCATTCTTTTCTTCATCCAAATTCCTTAAACTAATGAACAACACGAAACACTTCCTGACATCGATTTTAATTTGCTTCACGCTAGCCTATTCCGGATGCGGGGGAGACGGAGAGGGTTCGGATTCCAACGACGGAAATGAGGTCAAGGGTGTAATCGCCTATTCGCCTCTCACCTTATCGAACCCCTTCTTCAAGATTATCGGCGACAGTATCGAGGCAGCGGCCAAGAAACACGGTTACGAAACCCTTATGCTCGATCCCAATGAGGACGTCAAAACTCAGTCCGACCAGATCGATGACGTCATATCCAAGCAGGTCACTGCCATTGTGCTTGTGCCATGCAACCGAATCTCAATCGGTCCGGCCGTGAAGGAGGCAAATAAGGCGGGCATTCCCGTTTTTACTGTGGATGCTCAGTGCGCCGCCGAAGGCGTGGAGATCGTCAGTCATGTGGGAACGGATAATTTTCAAGGAGGAGAACTAGCCGGGAAGGCGATGATCGAAGCTCTTGGAGAGAATGGCGGAAAGGTTTTGGTTCTCGATCACAAGATCGCAAATTCCTGCATTCTCCGCGTGGACGGATTCAAGAAAGTCATTGATGCTCACAACAAAGATAAGGCCAGTGGTACAATCGACATTGTCGCTGAACTTGCGTCCGGAGGTAATCGTACGGACAGCTACAAGGCGACGGCAGATCAACTTCAAGCTCATACGGACTTGGTCGGGGTTTTCGCCATCAACGACCCCGGTGCACTCGGAGCTTACACCGCAATCGATGAGGCGGGAAGAACCGAGTCCATCAAAATTATCGGCTTTGACGGCCAAATGGAGGGCAAGGTCGCCATCAAAGAGGGTAAGGTTTACGCCGACCCTATCCAGTTTCCCCGTAAGATGGGTGTCCAAATCGTTGAAAAGATCATTAGCCATTTGGCCGGCGAAGTGGTCGAGAAGACGGTTCTCATCCCCACTTCTCTCTACAAGAAGGCAGATGCGGACCAAGACCCAGAGCTCAAATAGATAGCCCGCCGTGGGCCAAGCTGAGCCAATCTCGAATGGATCGAGCGCCCTCCTGCTTTGCATGCGGGGTATTCATAAGCGTTTCCCCGGAGTTCATGCTCTCAAGGACGTCGACTTGGAACTCCATCCCGGCGAGTGCCTTGCCTTGCTTGGGGAAAACGGGGCAGGGAAGAGCACGCTGATCAAGATTCTGGGCGGGGCTCATGCTCCCGATGAAGGCGCAATTGAGCTTAATGGTGAGCCCGTTCGAATTGACGGACCTCAGGATGCCTTGGCTGCAGGTCTTGCGGTCATCTATCAAGAATTCAATCTCGTGCCTTGGTTGTCGGCTCGAGAGAATATTTTTCTTGGCCAGGAGCCTAGTCGGTTTTGTATCCTGCCTGCCAAGCGTGAGCGCGAAAAGGCCCGGGAGTTGCTCGGACAGCTCGGTTCGGACATTGCCCCCGAAACTCTCTGTCTAGACCTTACCGTGGCCGAACAACAGATTGTTGAAATCGCCAAGGCGCTGGCAACGGATGCCCGGATTCTGATCATGGACGAACCGAGCGCCGCTCTCTCGCCCCGTGAGGTCGAGGGGTTGCTAAAGGTCGTTGATGGCTTGAAGGCAAGCGGCATCGGCATCATCTATATAACCCATAGGCTGGATGAAATTTTTACGGTTGCGGACCGCGTTACCTTCCTTCGAGACGGAGCTCACGTAGAAACTCGTCACATTGGTGACCTTACCCGCGAAGCCATGATCGAATTGATGGTTGGGCGCAGCATCGACCAAGAATACCCCAAGGAGGTTGCCCAAATCGGAGACGTTCGCTTGGCTTGCCAAGAAATGAATCGTGGATCCAAGGTGCGTGATGTCACTTTATCGATAAGGCGGGGCGAGATCCTAGGCTTGACCGGTCTCGTTGGTTCAGGTCGCACGGAGACGGTTCGACTGCTCTTTGGGGCGGACAAACCGGAGTCGGGAATCATTGAACTGGATGGCAAGACGCTTTACTTTCGCAGCCCTCGAGACGCAATCTCCGCGGGCATCTGCTTGCTCACGGAAGATCGTAAGGCGCAAGGACTCGTGCTAGGGCAAACCATATTGGAGAACTTCGGATTGCCCAACCTGAAGTCCTTTTCGCGTTACAACTGGATTGATCGCGATCGGGAGCGTTCTTCCATGGTGGATCATGGCAAAAAGCTTCAGATCAAGATGACTGGTCCTGATCAGGTTGCGGCGACCCTCTCGGGTGGCAATCAGCAGAAGGTCGTTCTCGCCAAGTGGTTGGAACGGAACGCCGAAGTCCTTCTTTTTGATGAACCGACGCGCGGCATCGACGTTGGGGCCAAGTATGAAATCTATCAATTGATGAACCGCTTGGCCGCTCAAGGTAAAGCGATCCTCATGATAAGCTCGGAACTGCCGGAAGTTCTAGGGATGAGCGACCGAATAGTCGTCATGCACGAGGGGCAGGTCAAGGGTGAGATTGCCGACGTTCCGAACGCGACTCAGCAGGACATCATGGAAATGGCCGTAGGGTAGCTCTTTATGAATTCAAACTGGAAAAAACTTCTATCTGAATACGGGACGATTCTCGTCCTTATCTTGCTTGGGGCCGGATTTAGCGTCGTGACGATGGAGGAGCAGTGGCCCGCGGACGCGGATGCGGCTCAGGATCTGGTTCAGGATTTGTCGACGAATCATGGCAAGGGAACCAACGCGATTGTTCTTGTTCGACAAGGTGGCGAAGGTGGAACTTTTGCGGAAGCCTTGGAATCGGAATTGAAGGCATCGGGCTTGAATGTGCTCGAGAGTGCCGTCACTCAGCCCGTCGGAGCCCGTAAGGCATTGGTTGCGATCGCGGAATCCGATACGCCTCTCGCCGTCATTGCCGCGGATCGCCACATGGCGAACTTCTGCAAGGAGCAATTGCCGAAGCTCGCCATCAAGTATCCATTGTTGGCCAAGGCCAAGGTCTACACCCCCGCAAGTTACAAATGGCCTAATTTTCTGAAGAAAGCCAACTTGTTGAACATCATGAAGCAGATCTCGGTGGTGGCGATCATTGCGATCGGAATGACTGTGATCATCATTACCGCAGGCATCGATTTGTCGGTTGGCAGTTTAGTCGCCTTTTCCGGAGTGGCGACCGCCCTAGCGATCCAGTCGGTCGGTGGGGAG
>MDTG01189098.1_pt1 | contig 10057 bp, 11 predicted proteins | sample 811421 | NCBI WGS metagenome assembly MDTG01 (sample SAMN05326645, study PRJNA326480) | marine metagenome | isolation source: seawater | place: Pacific Ocean: South East | collected 2011 | reverse complement strand
ACTTTCATAATTTATGGTGGGCAAGAAGAGACTCGAACTCTTAAACCTTTCGGTACTAGTTCCTAAGACTAGCGCGTATACCAATTCCGCCACTTGCCCATGTTTACATATTAAACAATGCACATTAGAAATATACAAAATCAAAATTTTTTCAAGCTATTTTTGCTTAATTTAAGTTACTTAAATTTTTATTATTTTCAAAAAGCAGTATACCAATGTTTTTATTTAAGATTAATTTGTCTACCGCATGAAAAGAATTAACATTCCATATATTCCATTTTAAATCATTAAGTTTACTGTTGGCTTTTACTGCCTCATACCCAGATTGGTAATCAAAAGTCAAAGAGCGAATTTCAGTATTTTCTAATATTTTGTAAATATCTAAATAAAATTCATCACAATTTTTAGAATTTTTCATATTTGACAAAATATCTTCCGAACATTTTTTAGACAAATGTGTATCTAAATAATAGGCAACTTCAACATTAGCTATGTTGTTAATTTTGTTTATACAATTAAGCCACTCTTTTTGATCAATATTTTTTATTGATATTGTAGGTGTTTCAATAAGCACACTTACAAACTTATATGAGTTTTTTTTTAACCAATTATATGCATATCCGCAGTTTTTAACATTGTGTATATTTTTTGCATCCATCCAAACTGTATTTTTTTGATAATTTGATTTTAAAAAATCATCAAAAATCAAATCAGTGTCTAAACTTTCACTGTGTGAAGATATAGTTCTATCTTTAAAAAATAAAACATCCGTTTCAAAACAACCATTAGAAATAGAGGATTTAAACATTAGCATGAAAGAATTAGCTCTATGCTGACAAACTAAATTTGAAATATTTTCTTTATCTAATAATTTTTTTTGATTTAAATAATTATTCATTTGCCATAATCTAATACTTACATCTTCATCTTTAAAATTTTTCTCTTTTATCGCTTTTTGAATATTAAGGTTATCATTCCAAAAGGTATAAACTTTGCTATCTTTTCCATTTAACAATTCTCTATGAACTATGTAATCAGATTTAAAATATGGAAAATTTTTCCATTCATATAAAGTTTTTTGAGTATGTTTTGTCGAAACATCTATTTCAAAAAGATATAATATAATTTCCATTATTATTTTTGATGATAATTTATTTTTTTTAATTTTTTCTAATGCGCTAAATTTCTCTTTGTATAAATCATAAGCAGATTCATTAAAGTAAATAAAAAATGGAATATGGATCATTTCATAATTTAATCTTGAAGAATCATGACCTTTTCCTGAGGCTGGTGATTCACCATGATCAGAAAAATATATAAAAATTATCGGTTTGTTATGTTTTTCAGATTTTGTAAAAGTGCACCCAATTGTATTGGACAAAGAATAGTCTATATATTTTATAGTACTGTCATATTCCTTGGTTAAATTAAAATTAGAATGATCTTTTCCTAAAAAATTCTTCTTATTTATGAAAGCTGGATAAGAGATATTAAATTTTTTTGGTATGTGAGCTGTATAACCACCGTATGCACCATGACCTGCATAAGAGTGCAAAAAAACAAACTTAGATTTTTTATCTAAAAATATTTCATCATTTTTACAATAAGTGTTATTAAAATATTCATGATCTCTTATGCTGGGAATAAATTTATCTCCTTGTAACTTTTCTTCTTTTTGTTTTTGTAAATTATAGGCAAAGTCCCTTACCTTATTTGTTCTAAATAGTAATCTTGAAGTTAATATATCTCCCTGAGAACTGTATAAATAGGTATCAATATCAATATTATTTATAATATCGATTAAAGGAAAAAAATATTTATGCCCATCTTTTTTGGTAATTAAACAATTTTCTAAGCATAAAGATAAAGAATTCATTAGTGAAGGGGTTGTATGTGTGTGTTCAGAATATACTTTGTCGAATTTTAAAAATCGTTTATTTTTAGATTGTTCCTTTAGCCATGGCGTTGTTTCAATGGGATATCCATATAAGCTTGTGTGCAAAGCCGAAGTGCTCTCTCCAATATAAGTTACAACTAATAAATTATTTTCTTTATTTTTAATTGATTTAATATTTTTAGAATTTTTTATTATATTTTTTTCAAATTTAGCAATTTCTTGACCTGCAGAAAAAAAATTATTAGCTAATTTAAATGCATTGTAAAAAGAAAACAAAATGATAAATACAAAAAATAAATTAAAAAATTTTCCTGTCTTAAGAATATCTAATTTTTTATTTTTAAGTAAATAGTTTATTATAAAAAATATAGCTACGGATAAAGTAAATGCACTAAATAATACTAACCAAAACCTATTTCTTTTTAGTATCTCAAAATCAAATATTGAAGTTAGAAAAGTTTTTATATAAAAAATAACTTCAGCAAATTCTGGGTTTTTGACTTCAATTAAAGAATCTCTGCCAATAGATCGAAAATATTCTGGTAAAAACGAGTATTGATAAAAAATAAATATAACAGGAATTATTAAAATAAATAATTTAAATAAAAATGAATATTCTTTTTTAAATTTATAAATAAATATTACGTATAAAAAAAAGCAAGTAGAGGTAGCAAAAACCAAAACCTCTTCATATAAAAGAGTTGTTATGACTTTTATAATAAATTGTAAATAAATCTCCATCCGTTGTATTAAAATTTTATATACTTATTTGGCCAATTAAGATTTTCATTCTTTAAACTTGAAATCACTTTTTTATTTGTTAAAAAATTATTAATAAGAAACATTAGATCAATTTAATTTTATTTCCTTTTTTTACAATATAAATTCCAATAATTACAGCGATCAGAGAAATCATTACTTTTGAAGTAATAACTTCATCTAAAATTAAGTAGCCTAAGATTACACCAAAAATTGGTATTAAATAGGCAACTTGAGACTGAAAAACTAAACCATTGTGTTTTAAAATATAAAATCTTAATAACCATGCTATTCCTGTTGAAAAAACCCCTAGGTAAATAAGCGAAAGTGTTGAGTCTAATCTGGGTGTTAGATTCCATGGTTGTTCAAAAAGCAATGCTATTGGTAATAAAAATATTGTCCCCCAAATTAAAATTGAAGCAGTTACATTTTCATTTTTTTTATTACTAATTTTTAGTGTAAGAAGACCTCCAATTACATAGAAACACGAACCAAATAAAATAGAAAAGGCTGAAAAAAAATTATTCTCATCTATTAATAAATTATCTGAAAATAGGAAAACAATTCCTGAAAAACCAATTAATATTCCAAGTGATTTGGTTAAATTAATTTTTTCATTATTAGTAAAAAAATGCGCTAATGCGGTAGCGGTTAGTGGTGTACTTGCCATTAAAATTGCAGCTAAATTACTTTGCACTTCTTGAACTCCATATGCGATAAAAAAAAATGGAATTACTAAATTAATCACGCCAATTAAAGCAAACCAATACCAATCTTTAGAAAAAGCTTCGATTTTTATTTTTTTAAAATTGCATAATAAAATTACTGGTATAGCTCCAAAAAATATTCTTAAAAAGGCAATGGTTAAAGGTCCATAAGAATAAGTAGCTATTTTTATATTAAAAAAAGCAGATGCCCAAATAAAAGCTAATATGGTTAGTAATAAGTAATCAAAAGGTTTTGAATCTCTCATTCTGATATTTCCTTCTCAGATCCTTTTGTAATTTTAATTAATTGATTATATTCTATTTTAAATACACAGTTTGGATGGCCAGCAGCAGCAAAAACATTAGTAAATCTTTTTAGAGACACATCGATTAAAATATTTAAATTGCTAATGTGAGCGACTGGTGAAACTCCACCAATAGAAAAACCAGTAATAGATTTTACTTCATCAGCATTTGCCATAGACACATCTTTTTTTTGTAAAATTTTTTTTAATTTATTTAATGAACATCTTCTATCTCCAGCAATTAAGCAAATTAAAAAACTTTCATCAGCTTTGAATAATAAACTTTTAACAATTGCTCCAGTTTGACATTTCAATGAATTGGCAGCATTCTCTGCTGTTCTAGCAGTAGTATCTAAAACTATAATATCGAGTTTATCATCAAATTTTTTTATAAATTCACTTACTCGTTTTACAGCTTCTTTATTTAATAAATTTTCCATCTTTTAATCTAGCTAAAGCTAAAGGTATTCCTTTAATAATATCCTCAGCAATTAAACCTTTTCCATATTTTTTTGCAATATCGCCGTGTATCCATGCAGCCGCACTACCTGCTAAGTGTGGTTTCATTTTATTTTTTCCAATCAAACTTACTATAAGACCACTTAGCACATCTCCCGATCCTATAACCGCCAATTCTGGTGATGAATGACTGTTTGTAATTATTTTTTTATCATATGATGAAATTATTGTTTTTGGACCCTTTAATACTATATTTGATCTTATTAATTTATTTGCCTCTTTAATTTTATCAATATTATTTAAATTTTTTTTAATTTTTGGAAAAATTTTATGAAACTCTACTATATGTGGTGTGATTATTTTATTTTTATCTAGCAGAGAATAAAGTGATTTTAAATCATCTTTGAAACAAGTTAATGAATCTGCATCTAAAACGACATGTTTTACTTTTTTAAGTATTAATTTCGTTATTTTTTTAATTTTTTTATTAGATCCAGCGCCAGGTCCTATAAGTAATGCTGTAATTTTTTCTTTTTTTAAAAAATTTTTTAATTCTTTGATATTACTAATTTTAATTTTAAGTGCTGATGGAAATTTAATTGAATAAGCGTCTAAAGTGCTTTTAGAACATATGATTTTGATTGATCCTGTGCCAGTTTTTAATGCCGCTAACGAAGATAGTATGGTGGCCCCGATTAACTCTCTTTTGCCTCCATATACAACCACTCTTCCTCTACTATACTTATGGCCCGAAAACTGCTTCCATGGAAATTTTTTTAACCATAAATTTGGAGAGTTTTTACTTATTTTATACCCATGTGTGTTTTGCATAACTGACATATAATAAATTCAGTTCATTAAACCATTTAGATTAGTATAGATACAACCTTAAAGTTAAGATTAAGGTTACACGTGAAATTATAAGGAAAGAAACAAAAAAATGAATTCAAGCAAAGTTCTAAAATTAATGAAAGATAAAGAAATTGAGTATGTAGATCTTAGGTTTACGGATCCTAGGGGAAAACTTCAACATTTAACGATGGATGGTAAAATGGTTGATGATGAAATGTTAAATGAGGGTGTTTTCTTTGACGGTTCGTCAATAGCAGGATGGAAAGCTATAAATGAATCTGACATGATATTAAAACCTGATCTTAATAGACAAGTTATCGATCCTTTTACTTCTCATAACACCCTAATTTTATTTTGTGACATATTAGATGCAGTTAAAAAAAATCCTTATGAAAGAGATCCTAGAAGTATTGCAAAAAAAGCTGAGGAGTATTTAAAAAAGACAGGTATTGGAGATAAAGCTTATTTTGGTCCTGAGGCTGAATTTTTTGTATTTGACGATGTAAAATATTCAAACGATATGAATCATACTGGATTTCAAATTGATAGTTCTGAGGGACCCTATAATACAGGTAAATCTTATGAGAATGGTAATATGGGACATAGACCTGGAATAAAAGGAGGATATTTTCCTGTACCTCCAGTTGATAGTGCGCAGGACATGCGAGGAGAATTTTTAAAAGCTTTAAGAGACATGGGTATTAAAGCCGAAAAACATCACCACGAAGTTGCTCCAAGCCAACATGAGCTTGGAATTTATTTTGGAACTTTAACTGATCAAGCAGACAACATGCAGCTTTATAAGTATGGTGTTCAAATGGTTGCTCATTCTTTTGGGAAGACAGCAACTTTTATGCCTAAACCAGTTAAAGGGGATAATGGTTCAGGAATGCATACGCACCAATCTTTATGGAAAGGAAATACTGCTTTATTTTCTGGAAATAAATATGCAGGGTTATCTGATACTGCGCTACATTATATTGGTGGAATTTTAAAACACGCAAAAGCAATTAATGCTTTTTCTAATTCCACTACAAATAGCTACAAAAGATTAATTCCTGGTTTTGAAGCACCAGTATTACTTTGTTACTCAGCAAGAAATAGATCAGCTTCATGCAGGATACCAATTACTTTAAGTAAAAAAGCAGCAAGATGCGAAATAAGATTTCCTGACGCTGCAGGTAACCCATATTTAACATTTTCAGCTATGTTAATGGCTGGATTAGACGGTATTAAAAATAAAATTAATCCAGGAAAACCAATAGATGAAGACTTGTATGCTATGCCTGAAGATAAAGTAAAAAATATTCCTACTGTTTGTGGATCTTTAAGAGAGGCTATGGAAAACCTTGATAGAGATAGAAAATTTTTAACACAAGGTAATGTATTTACTGATGACCAAATAGACGCTTATATTGCACTAAAATTTGAAGAAATATACAAACTCGAACACACACCGCATCCAATGGAGTTTGAAATGTATTACAGTAGTTAATATTATTTTTTGCTTTTTAAAATTTTATCGTCAGCTTTTTTGTTTTTGTTTACACCTTCTTTAATAGTGTAATCTAAAGTGCCATGTGCACCAGCTTCTACAGCTTTGCGCTGAGTTCTAAATAGTGATTTTTCTTTAGCTTGTTCTGCTAATTTATTTGCATGTTTTCCTAAATGCTTCGTATCTCTCATAGAAGTCATTATATACAATTCTTGATTGTGCGGCAATACAGAATTAGATCTTGAAAGACTCACCACAACCACAACGCTCTGTTTCGTTGGGATTTTTAAATACAAATGTAGAAGAAAGTTCCTCTTTTTTATAGTCCATTTCGGTACCCAAAAGATACATAATTGCTTTTGGATCAATTAAAACTTTAACACCTTTATCTTCGATGATTTCATCGTTTGGGTTAGCTTTCTTTGCGTATTCCATAACATAAGACATCCCTGCGCAACCCCCAGAAGCAACGCCAACTCTTACTCCTATAATAGGTTCTTTTGCATTAGACATAATTTCTTTTACTCTATTTGCAGCTCTATCACTTAAAGTTATTACCTGTTTCGTCATAAATTCAATTCCAATTTTGCAGCTTCTGACATTTTATCTTTGTCCCAGGGAGGTTCCCAAACCAGATTTAAATTTACGTCAGAAACACCTTCTACCTTCATTATATTGTCTTTAACCTGTTTTGGCAAACTTTCTGCTACAGGGCAATTAGGTGAAGTAAGCGTCATATCTACATCAACTTTATTTTGTTCTTTTATTTCAATTTTATAAATAAGTCCTAATTCATAAATATTTACTGGAATTTCTGGGTCATAAATTTTCTTAATCTCGTTAATTACTTTTTCTTTTAAACTCATTATGTATCCATTTTTTCAGTATTAACTTCTTGTTTTTTGTCATTAAATGCAGATATCAATGTATGCCATGATAAAGTAGCACATTTAACTCTCATTGGATATTGTTTTACGCCAGATAAACACATTAATTTAGTTTTTTCATCTTCATTTAAATTTTTTGAGTTTAATTCAGGTTTTTCCTTGATCATATTTAAAAAATCTTCAATTATTTCTTTAACATCAGCCTGCTCCTTACCTTTTAATAAATCAGTCATTATAGATGCAGATGCCATAGAAATAGCACAACCACTACCTTCAAATGAAATATCCTCTACTTTTTTATTTTCATTTAATTTTAAATAAACATGAACCTTGTCTCCACATAAAGGATTGTGACCTTTGGCTTCTTTATTAAAATTCTCAGTTTTCCTTAAATTTTTAGGATTTTTACCATGTTCTAAAATTATTTCTTGATATAATTCTTTTAAGTTCATTTTAAGTCAAAAATTTTTTTACATTTATTAATTGCAGAATTTAATTTATCAATATCTTCTTTGTTATTATAAATTCCTAAAGATGCCCTAGCAGATGCAGTTAAATCTAATTTATCATGTAGTATTTGACAGCAATGATGCCCAGCTCTTATGGCAACACCATCCTCATCTAAAATTGTAGCAATATCATGAGGATGAATTCCTTTAATTGTAAATGATAAAACGGCACCTCTTTTTTGAGGATTTCCAATTAGTGTTACCGAGTTATTTCTTTTTAAAATTTCTTGACCATATTCAATTAATTCTTTTTCATGATCGACAATATTGTTCGTACCGACTTTATTTAAAAATTTAATTGATTCATCAAAAGCTACTACTTGTGCTGTAGCCATTGTTCCTGCTTCATATTTATTTGGTAGATTCCCATAAGTCAGATCATTTTTTTTAACCTCTTCAATCATTCCCCCGCCACCTTGGTAAGGAGGTAAATCATCTAACCATTTTTTTTTAGCATAAAGAATGCCTAAACCTGTTGGACCGTACATTTTATGACACGAAATAGCATAAAAATCACAATTCAAATCTTGCATGTCTAATTTTAAATGCGGAGCAGACTGACAGCCATCTATTAATACTGGAATATTTTTTGAATGAGCCAATTCTGTAATTTCTTTAGCAGGTAAAATTGCTCCAGTTACATTTGACAAATGAGTAAAAGCAATTAACTTTGTTTTTGAAGTAATTTTTTTTTCTATACTTTCAATAGTAACATCTCCTTCACTATTTACTTCAGCAAATTCAATTTTAACACCTTTGGCTTTTCTTAAAAAATGCCAAGGAACGTAGTTTGAATGATGCTCAAGTTCTGTAATAAGAACTTCGTCTCCTTCTTTTAAATATTTTTGACCAAATGTATTTGCGACTAAATTTATTGCCTCAGTAGCACCTTTTGTAAAAACTATTTCGTTTTTATCTTTAGCGTTAATATATTTTTGAACAGAAACTCTTGTATTTTCATATAGATTGGTAGCGGTAACAGCTAAATGATGTACGCTTCTACCAACATTTGAAAATTCTTTAGAATAAAAATCATAAATTCTATTAATAACAGATAGTGGTTTTTGAGATGAGTTTGCACTATCTAAATAAACCAAAGATTTACCGTTAATCTTATTTTTAAAAATTGGAAATTGAGATTTAATAGAATTAATATCCATTTATCTGCTCTTCTAATTTAGTTTCAACAAATTTTTTAATTGTATCGCTTTTTATAAAATCAACTATGTCGCTTAAAAAACCTTTTGTTAAAAGTTTTACAGAATCTTTTCGGTTTAAACCTCTTGACATTAAGTAGTAAAGAGCGTCTTCATCTAAACTTCCTGACGTTGATCCGTGAGAACATTTTACATCATCAGCATATATTTCTAATTCAGGCTTAGAATTAAATTCAGCATTATCATTTAGTAATAATGCTTTACTAAGTTGATAAGCATCAGTTTTTTGAGCTAAGTCTCTTACATAAATTTTTCCTTGAAAAATACCTTTACTTTCAGATGTTAAAACATTTTTAACTCTTTGATAACTTTTACAATTCGGTGAAAGATGATTTATGCGAGTCTTAATTTCTTGATGTTCCTTATCATTTAAATACAAAGCTGATAATATATTGCATTTACCATTTTTCTCTAACATATCGCACTCTACATCTAATTTATTAAATTTAAGACCTGAAGAAAAAATCAAGTTTGAATAATCAGAATTAAAAAATAATTTGCTTTTTAAAAACTTATGGAAAAAACCATCGCTTTTACCATCTTGTAAATACAAATTTTTTAGCTTTGCATTTTTCTCTAACGTTATATCTTCATAAGAATTATTTATAAATTTAAATTTAGATTTAATAATAGTATATTCAATAATATGTGCTTCTGAATTTTCTTTTATGATAATTTTATTTTTATTATTTAGAATTTTATTTTCAGCGTCTTTTGTAAAAAAATTATATATAACAATAACTTTTTTAAGTTTATAATTATTTTCTATTTTTAAACAATAACCATTTTCAGCAAAAGCATGGTTTAAACACACAAGAGGATTTTTGCTTATTTCATGATTAATATTATTTGTGTAAGGATTTATTATTATTTTTTTTTTATCCTCATAATCAAAATTACTTGTTTGTAAATTTCCGTTAACAAGAATTATATAATTATGTTCAAAATCTTTTAATCGATCAATATTATT
>MDTG01038761.1_pt1 | contig 10057 bp, 3 predicted proteins | sample 811421 | NCBI WGS metagenome assembly MDTG01 (sample SAMN05326645, study PRJNA326480) | marine metagenome | isolation source: seawater | place: Pacific Ocean: South East | collected 2011 | reverse complement strand
CAGCACCGGCGCGCCCTCGTCCGCCTCCAGCGACGCCTCGCCGCTCCGAAGACGCAGCCGCACCCGCCACGCCGGCCCACGCCGCTCGACCGCCGCGACCTCCGCCCCGACGAGGAGCTTCCGCAGCCGCCGCACGAAGCCATCCGCCGCCGCCCCCCGCGGCCGGTCCGCCCGCAGCTCCGCCGCCTCCGGCGCCGCGGAGAACACCAGCACCCGCTTGCCCTGCTCCCGGTCGTAGATCGTCAGCGCCACCAGGGCCGCCGTCGGCCCGTCCACGCGCTGCACGCGCCCGAGCGCCGCCTCGTCCCGCTCGCTCACTCGCCGGCGGCGGCGAGCTGCTGCAGCTGGCTCGCCTCGCGGAAGGAGCGCTCCGACTCGAGCGCCACGTACGCCTTCTCGAAGCCCGCGTCCTCGAGCCGGTCGAGCAGGTCGAAGAGTACGCCCTCCGAGAAGCGCTGCCGCTCGCCCATGGCCTTCAGCCGCGCGTAGCCGACCGGGCCCTCCGGCGGGAAGTCGAGCAGCGGATCGTACGCGCAGACGACCCCCTGCTCCGCCGCGAAGGGATGCGCGAGCTCCCTGCTCCAGATGCCCGTCGGCGCCCACACGATCAGCCGCTCCGGATCGTCCGCCTTCAGCCGCTCGAAGTACGCGGCGAGCCGCTCGCGATCCCGCTTCGAGGTCGACAGCTCGCTCCCCGTCGGCACCACGGCGTGGCCGCGGAGGGCGCCGAGCGCGTTCAGGTACCAGGCGAAGCGCTCCTCGAGGCCCTCGTCGAAGCGAAGCGCCCCCTTCTCCCCCGTGCGCACGCCGTACGGCGCCACGACCCCGAGCTCGAGCCCGGGGGCCGTCTTGCGCCACTTCGCGAGGGTCGCGAGCTTGGGCCAGGACGAGGGGAAGGTCAGCTCCGCGTAGGGGAGGCTGGCGACGTACTTGGGCCCGGGGGGCCGCTCGAGGGTCGCGCCGGCGAGGATCTGCGTCATGCGGCTGCTGCTGTAGCAGACTTCCTCCCCGGGAGCGCGTCGCCCGTGGGCGCCGAGCTCCTCCGAGCGCGGGAGGGGCCCATGCCGGCCCACCAGCCACCCCTTCGCGCGGCATCCGCTCGCCCTCGAGAAGGGCGCGGCCACTCCGCGGTCCGCGGACGGGCGTTCCGGACCCACGCTGCGCCTGCTCCCCCGCGACTGCTCCCTCGCGCACGCCCGCGCGAGGTCCCGACGCGCTCCCGGCTCCGCGGCGAGCTCGTGGACCGTCCGAGGACGGGGACCGGCGCGCCGCTGCGTGGTAGAGTGCGCCCGTGCGAACTCGCGCGTGGCTTCTCTTCTCCTCCGTGCTCCCCGTGCTCGGCTTCGGCGCCGGCTGCGGGAGCGACGTCCCCTCTTTCCCCGAGCCCGAGCGCGACGGGGGTCTCGAGTGTGGCTCGGCCCCCTCGACCGGCGACGCCGCCTCCGACGCCGACGGGGGCGCCGCCCCCGGGACCTGCGCTAGCGGCGAAGTCTGCCTCGCCGGCCGGTGCTACGCGACCTGCGAGAGCGACCAGCAGTGCGCGCGCACGCAGATGTGCATGGGGGGCGTCTGCGTCGCCGGGGAGCGCCCGGACGCGAGCCCGCCCCCCGACGCCGGCCCGCCCGACCCCTGCGACATGGTCATGTGCGAGACCGAGGACGCGCCGGTCTGCCACCCGACGGGCGAGTGCGTGCAATGCGTCGAGATGGGTGACTGCACGCCGGCGGCGCCGATCTGCGATCTCGCCGCCGGGAGCTGCGTGACCTTCACCGCTGATCTGATCTGCGCCCCCTGCAACTCGGACTTCGAGTGCGACGGAGGCCGGGTCTGCGCCGAGCGGGCCGAGGCCGGCGAGCGCGTCTGCCTGGCGAGCTGCGCCGAGGGCGAGGAGTGCCCGCAGGGCTTCAGCTGCGATGGCGAGGTCTGCGCGCCGCGCCTCGGGACCTGCACGGGCATCCGCGCGGCGGCGACGAGCCGCAGCTGCATGGCGGACGCGGACTGCGTGCCGCTCGGCCAGACGCCGCCCCCCGGCGTCTGCCAGGGGGCCATGCCCGACATGATGATCGCCGGGACCTGCGTGCAGCCCTGCGGCACGCCCGACCAGTGCCTCGAGGGCTTCACCTGCGACGCCGGCTTCTGCCGCAGCCTCTGAGCGGCCGCCTCCTCTGAGCGGCAGCCTCCGAACGGCAGCCTCTGAGGGGCAGCCTCCGAGCCGCAGCCTCCGAGCGGCAGCCTCCGAGCCGCAGCCTCCGAGCCACAGTCCCTGGAACGCGACCTTCGAGCCGCAGCCCACGAGACGTGGCCACCGACGACACGGCCTCCGATCGACACGGCCCCCGATCGACACGGCCCCCGATCGACGCTCCTCGCCGCCCCGCCCTCCTGGCCTGCGCGGCGCGTTCGCCCCGACCCTCCGGCGCGCACGTTGACGCCGACCTTTCAGTCTTCGCGTATGTGAGAAGGGTCGCCGCGCTTTCTGGCACTCTGCGCGAAACCCGACGGACACGTTTCCGCCTCGTGCCCGTGAATCGGAGGCCCCTTCTCATGCTTCGTGCCCACCTCTCCGCGCTGCTCCTGGTCTTCCTCGGAGCCGGCGTCGCCGCCGCCCAGAACCCGGGCTGGCCCCCCGCTCCCGGCACCACCCGCGAGCAGCTGATGGACCCGTCGACCTGGCCGGACGATCCGAACTACGGCTACGACATCGAGGGCGACGGCGAGAGCTGCATCGGCGAGGGGCTCCGCTGCTGGAGCAACTCGAACGGCGGCCAGTGGAACTTCTGGTCCTGGGTGCCGCCCGAGGTGCGCGAGCGCGACACCTGGCGCACCGACGAGGAGGCCCTCGGCTCGGGCACCTGGACCGATCTCGCCTGGACCGTCACCACCGGCCGGCGCGACGTCGTCATCGCCGTCCTCGACAGCGGCATCAACTGGGACGAGCGCGACCTCATCAACCAGTACCACATCAACCAGGAGGAGCTGGAGGCGGCGGGCCTCGACGAGCGCTGCCTCCCGGCGCCGCGCATGGGCATGGCGATGGGCAACCGCTACGACCGCGACGGGGACGGCTCGCTCTCCATGCGCGACTGGTTCCACGACATCCCGAGCGAGGACGCGGACGCCCTCCGCGCGAGCCTCGACGCCGACGGCAACGAGAACGGCGTGGCCGACCCGGGCGACCTGATCACGATCTGCTCGGACGGCACCGACGACGACGGCAACGGCTACGTCGACGACATCTCCGGCTGGGACTTCCACCACGACGACAACGACCCGATGGACGACACGCGCTTCGGCCACGGCACCGGCGAGGCCCGCTGGAGCGCCGCCGAGGGCAACAACGGCATCGGCCGCATCGGCTACTGCCCGAACTGCTCCATCCTCATGGTCCGCGCCGGCGACAGCTTCATCGTCGACGCCCAGGACTACGCCCAGAGCGTGGTCTTCGCCGTCGACAGCGGCGCGAGCGTCATCCAGGAGGCCCTCGGCTCGATCAACAACACGACCTTCATGCGCCGCGCCATGGACTACGCCTACGCGAACGGCGTGCTCACGGTCGCCAGCGCCGCCGACGAGAACTCCTACCACCACAACATGCCGGGCACGGCGGACCACAACCTCTACATCCACGCCATCCGCTACGCGGGCGGCAACCCGCAGAGCTCGGACAGCTTCCTCGCCTTCAACAACTGCACGAACTACGGCGCCCAGCTCGCCATGAGCGCGCCCGGCACGGGCTGCTCCTCCGAGGCGACCGCCGTCGGCGCGGGCATCGCGGGCCTCATCTACGCGGCCGCCACCGACGCCGACCGCCCCGGCGGCCCCCTCGACCCCCCGCTCAGCGCCGAGGAGGCCCGCCAGCTCATCACGATGACGGCGGACGACATCTACGTGCCGGAGAGCGATCCGGAGCACCCGGACTACAACGCGGATTGGTACGAGAGCCTCGAGGGCTGGGACCAGCGCTTCGGCTGGGGCCGCATCAACGCCCACCGCTCCGTCACGGCCGCCTGGGAGGGCGCCATCCCGCCGGAGGTCGACCTCTACGGTCCGGACTGGTTCCGCGTGCTCTACCCGGCGCGCGACGGGAGCGTGACGCTCCGCGGCAAGATGGACGCGCGCCGCGCCGACAGCTTCGACTGGGTCATCGAGTGGGCGCCCGGCATCCAGCCGACCGACGAGGACTTCACCGTGCTCGACATGGGCGTCGGCGCGACCGAGGGCATCGAGGGCGACCTCGCCACCTGGGACATCAGCGAGCTCGAGATCGAGAACCCCGCGTCCGAGGGCCCGCACAACCGCTTCACGGTGACCGTGCGCGTCCGCGTGCTCGCGAACTACGGCGGGGACATCGGCACCATCGCCGGTGAGCAGCGCCGCGCCTTCTCCGTCGTGCGCGACGAGTCGCTCCTCGCCGGCTTCCCGCTCGCGCTCGGCACGCGCGACGAGTCCGACTTGCACCCCGGCGCGTCCGGCGAGGGCTCGCCGAAGATCGCGGACATCGACGGCGACGGCACGGTCGACGTGGTCTACGGCGACGCGGACGGGCTGCTCCACGTCATCCGGGGCGACGGCACGGAGCTCGAGGGCTTCCCGGTCCAGCTCGGCACGCTCCGGGGCTTCGACCCGGCGGATGCGAACAACACGCTCGCCTCGGCCGCCTACGACTCGGGCGCGATCCCCACGGGTGACCTCGCCTCGTCGATCCTCGCGACGCCGGCCATCGGCGACCTGGACGACGACGGCACGCCCGAGATCGTCGCCATGACCATGGAGGGCGAGCTCTACGTGGTGGAGCCCGACGGGTCCTTCCGCGAGGGCTTCCCGGTGGAGCTCCCGGAGGTGCCCTCGGCCGATCCGCTCCGCGGCGGCCCCGGCAACCCGGACAGCATCCTCGAGCAGGGCGCCTTCGCCTCGCCGGCGCTCTCGGACCTCGACGACGACGGCAACCTCGAGATCGTCCAGCCGGCCTTCGACGGGAACGTCTACGTCTTCCGCGAGGACGGCTCGACGCAGGACGGCTTCCCCGTGCTGGTCGTCGCGCCCGAGCTCTGGATGGACCCGGAGGACGCGCAGCCGAGCCGCATCATGACCTCGCCGGCCATCGGCGACGCGAACGGCGACGGCATCCCGGACATCGCCGTCGGCTCGAACGAGTACGGCGACCAGTCGGGCACGGGCGCCATCCACCTCATCCACGGCGACGGCAACCTCCACGAGGGAGGCGCGGCGCACGAGAACTGGCCCGTGCAGGTGACGAGCCTCGAGCTCTTCCCGCTGGTCGGCCGCGGCACGCCGAGCTCGGTGGCCATGGCGGACGTGAACGAGGACGGCCGGCCCGACCTCGCGGTGACCGGGAGCGCGTCGTTCATCGACATCCTCGACGGCATCCAGCCCGCCCGCGAGCCCGGCGACGCGCCGCTGAAGATCGCGCGCGTCGACTCGGGCGGGCGCGGCGCGCTCAGCAACATCACGGACCCGATCGATCGGCCGCTGCTGAACACGTTCGCTTCGGGCGCGTTCGGAGACTTCGATCAGGACGGGCTGCCCGACTTCGTGACCGGCGGCGCGGGGCTGAAGCTCGCGTCGAACCTGGGCGGTGGCTACAAGAACGAGCCCTTCTCGCACCAGGTGGGCATCTGGTCGACGCAGCCGGTGGGGGAGCGGCGCCTCTCGCCGCCCCTGGACGGCTTCCCGCAGCGCATCGAGGACTACCTCTTCTTCATGAACCCGGGCTCGGCCGACGTGAACGGCGACGGCTACCCGGAGGTGGTCGTGGGCTCGGGCGGCTACTGGGTGCACGCCTGGGACGCCTGCGGCCGCGAGGCGGAGGGCTGGCCGAAGTTCATGGGCAGCTGGGACATCGCGACGCCGGCCATGGGCGACATCGATGGGGACGGGCTGCTCGAGATGGTGACCGTGGGCCGGACGGGCTACATGTTCGCCTACGACACGGATGGCCCGGCGGACGGCGCGATCACCTGGCCCGAGTGGCGGCACGACAACCACAACACGGGCAACTTCGAGGCGCCGCTCTCGAACGGGGGCGCGAAGCTGGTGGCGGACGCGCCGATCGAGTGCCCGGTGCCCGTGCGGCCGGACGGCGGGATGCCGGACGAGGACGCGGGCGCGGCCGGGGACGCGGGCGTCGGCGGGGACGCGGGCGAGGACGGGGGCGTCGGCGGCGGGGGCTGCGACTGCCGGGTACAGGCCGGGGGCGACGAGCGGATGCCGCTGGCGTTCGCGCTCGCAAGCCTGGTGGGGCTGGCGCTGGTGCGTCGGCGCCGCTGAGGCGCGGGCGGAAGTCCGACGATGGCGCGCTCCGGGAGGCTCCGGGGCGCGCCGTCGCGGTTCCGTCCGGGCGTGCTCGGGGGCGTGCTCGGGGCCTGGCTGGAGTGCGGAGCTCGGAGCGCGCTGCTCCCCGCGCGACTCCAAGGCGGTTCGGAGCGAGGGGGCTCCCCGCGCGGTTCGCAGCAGGTGCTCCGAGGGCAGTTCGAGCCCGATACGGGGGAAGCCCGCGGCGCGGCGTGGCAGGGGCTCGAGCGCCGTTCCCGGGCAGGGCGAGGTCGATCGGGCGCCCTCGTCGACGTCGCGCCGAGGAATGACACCCCCGCGTCGTACCTTGGTCCGTCATGGCCCCTGGCTGCCGAGCGTCCGCCCCGACGCGCTCCGATCATGAACGGAACCGGGCGGCCCGCTATGCTGTGCCAGTGCCCCGCCGCTCCGTCCGCGCCCTCCCTCTCGGCCTCGCGCTCCTGATGGCGGTGCCCGTCGTCTCCGAACCGGCGCCTGCCGCCGCGCAGGGCTGGGGTCTCACCCGCGACCGGGATCGAGACCGCGGGAACCGTGGCAACCGAGGAGACCGCGGGAACCGTGGCAACCGAGGCAATCGCGGAAACGGGGGCAACCGGGGCAACCGGGGAAACCGCGGCGACGCCCGCCCGCAGCGCGATCGCACCGAGATCCTGATCGCGCGCTACCGGGGCATCCTCGCCCGCGACCCCGCCGAGGGCTTCGCCTTCCAGCGCCTCCTCGACCTCTACCGGGAGCGTGACGGGAACGTGGACGCCCTCGTCCAGACCCTCACGCGGGAGGCCGAGGCCGACGAGGAGGCCTACGCCCCGCGCATGCTGCTCGGGCACGCCTACAAGGCGCAGGGGCGAAACGCCGAGGCCCGGACCCTCTACGCCCGCGCCGCCGAGCTGCGTCCCCGGGAGCCGGCTCCGCTCGTCGCCATGGCGCGCATCGACCGCGCCGATCGTCCCGCCGAGGCGCGCGCGCTCTACGACCGGGCCCTCGAGCGGGTGCGCGACGACCAGCGCACGCGCGAGCTGCTGCGCGAGGCTGCGGAGATCGCCCTCGAGCAGGACGACTTCGACGGCGCGCGCGCCTACTACGACCGGCTCGCCCGGGGCGCCGGCCCCAGCCTCTACCTCCGCACGGAGTACGCCCGCGCCCTCGCCGAGCGCAACGCCCACGAGCGGGCCATCGCCGAGTACGAGCGCGTGCTCCGCGGGCTGCGGGGCGACAACCGCGTGCTCGGGCCGGTGCTCAAGGACCTCGCGCAGGTGCAGCTCGACGCCGGGCGCGCCGACGCGGCGATCGAGACGCTCGACCGGGCGCTCCGCGTGGTCGGTCGGAGCTCGGGGGTGCGGCGGGAGATCTACGACGTGCTCGTGGAGGCGTTCCGGCGGAGCGACCGGCTGCCGGACCTGGTGGAGCGCCTCGAGCGTGAGCGCGGCTTCGACTCGGTCGAGCTGCTGGGCCGGGTGCACGACGAGCTCGGCAACGAGGACGAGGCCCTCGACGCCTACCGGCGGGCGCTGCGGCTGAACCGGCGCCACATCGACACGCGCGTCCGCATCATCCGGCTGCTCTCGCGCTCGGGGCGCATCGACGACGTCATCGAGGAGTACCGGCAGCTGGTGCGCGTGGCGCCGCGGGAGCCGCGCTTCGTCGTCGAGCTGGCGCAGCTGCTCATGCAGACCGGGCGGGGCGACGAGGCCCGACGCCTCGCGGCCGCCGTGAGCCGGCGTCATCGGAACGACGCCAGCGTCCACCAGGCCCTCGCCGAGCTCTACACGGAGTGGGGCGAGGACGAGCTGGCGACGCGGGAGATCGCGCTGCTCGTGCGGATCGATCCGCGGGATCCCGGACACCTGATCGCGCTCGGGGAGCAGCAGCTCGCGGAGGGAGACGCGCGGGCGGCGGAGGCGACCTGGCGGCGGATCCTGCAGGTGGAGAGCGACCGGGGGCGGGCGCATGCGACGCTCGCGGCGGTCTTCGCCGACCACGACATGCTCTCGGACGCGGAGGAGCAGTACCGGCAGGCGGTGCAGGTCGACGAGGACCGCGTCGAGTACGTGCGGGGCCTGGCGAACGTCCTCGAGCGGCCGCGGCGGGGGGAGCCGGCCTCGGCGCGGCAGCGGCGGGACGAGGAGGCCGTGCGCTGGTGGTCGAAGGTGCTCGAGATGACCGAGGACCGGGCGGCCCGGCGGGAGGCGCGGCAGCGCATCGTGGGCATCTGGTCTCGGCGCGGCGAGCTCGGCGCGAAGATGCGCGAGTGGCGCGTGGCGTTCACGCGCGGGGAGCCGGACGTGGACGCGGGGCGTTTTCTGGCCGAGGCCTACCTGCGGCAGCGGCCGCGGGACGTGGCGCAGGCCGAGGCGACGCTTCGGCGCGTGGTCGAGCTCGAGCCGGGGGACGTCGAGAGCCTGCTCGCGCTCGAGCGCGTGCACACGGCGCGGGGCGACCTCGCCGGGGCCATCGAGGTGCTGCGGAAGCTGGTCGAGGCCGATCCGCGGCGCGCGCCCCGCTATCTCCAGCGGATGGCCGAGCACGCCCACGCCCTCTACCGCGACGACGAGGCGGTGGAGTACGCGGCGGCCGCGGTCGCGCGGACGCCGGACGACGCCGAGGGGCATCGGCGGCTCGGGGATCTCTACCGCGCGCGGCAGGACATGGACCGGGCCATCGCGAGCTACCGGCGCGCCATCGAGCTGAACGAGCGGCTCTTCCCGACGTACTTCGACCTGGCGGAGATCCACCTGGCGCGGAGCGAGCCCGCGGAGGCCGACGCGCTCTACCGGGCGGTGCTGCGCCTCTCGCCGGACGACGACCTGGTCGCGCGGGCGGGGCGGGCGTCCATGCAGATCCACCTGGGGCGGGGGACCCTGCAGGAGCTCGAGTCGGACCTCTTGCCGTTGGCGCTGGGGCATGCGCGGCGGCCGATCTTCCGGCGGCTCCTCGTCGAGCTCTACGATTCGCTCGCGACGACGTGGATCCAGCAGGCGCGGGGGCACGGTGAGGAGGCGGAGGCGGCGCGGGAGGAGCTGGCGCGGCTGGGCACGCGGGCCATCAAGCCGCTCCTCGAGGCGCTGGCCGACTCCGACCCGACGCAGCAGCGGATCGCCATCGACGTGCTCGGTCACCTCGGCAACGAGAACGCGGCCGGGCCGCTCCTGGCGGCGGCCGAGTCGCAGGAGGCGCCGCTCGAGCTCCGGGCGAGGGCCCTCTCGGGGGCGGGGGCGGTGGCGCCGTCGTCCATGGCGCCTCGCTTCGCCGCGCTCGCGGCCGGGCCCGAGCGGCGCCTGAGGGACGTCGCCGCCTGGTCGCTCGCGCGCATGGGCGGGGCGCGGGCGCTGGCGGCGCTACGGGATCTGGCAGGGCAGGGCGACCCGGCGGTGCGGGCCTACGCCGCGCTCGGTCTCGGGCGGGCGGAGGACCGACGGAGCCTCGACCGGCTCGAGCAGCTGCTCCGCGAGGATCGGAGCCCACAGGTGCGCGCGGCGGCGGCGTGGGCGATTGGTCGTTTGGGAGACGAGGCGCAGGTGCCGGCCCTGGTGACGGCGCTCCGAGCGGGCGGGGTCGTGTCGCGGGCCGCGGCGCTGGCCATCGGCGCCATCGGGCGGCGGGGCGGCGAGGACCCGCGCGCTCTGCAGGCGTTGGGCGAGGCGCTCTTCGACGCGGACCCGGCGCTCCGGACGGCGGCCGCGGCGGCGCTCCGGCGGAGCGGGGGCGAGTCCGTGGAGCGGTTCCCGGTGCCGCGCGGTGGGGCGCT
>MDTG01007604.1_pt1 | contig 10057 bp, 7 predicted proteins | sample 811421 | NCBI WGS metagenome assembly MDTG01 (sample SAMN05326645, study PRJNA326480) | marine metagenome | isolation source: seawater | place: Pacific Ocean: South East | collected 2011 | reverse complement strand
TTTAATAAAAGTAATATTATAGCTTTTACAGCATCAGGTTTTTTAATTTCTTCATCTGTTTCTTCTACAACAAACTCTACTGGAAGGTTTTCAGGACCAGGGATTTTAAAAGGAATTATTTTTAAACTATCTAAAGATTCCCCCATAGAAGATATTTCACAATAACAATCAAAACCCCCATCTGGGCGAGCTTTAAAACCAAAATTATTTATAAACCCTAAAAATCCATCAGCATTACCATTAGAGTCTATTCTTAATTGATTTATAGCTTTATAGAGATCATTTTGGGTAATATTTTTTGAAAATAAATCAACACCATCAGTTTCTAAGATTTCAGCTATTGTTGGAAGATTACTAATTATAGAATTACTATTATCTATATAAGGACTCCATCCCCACTCTATTACTAAAGGGTAACCAGGACGTAGGTATAATAACTCCATAATTTCTAATTGGCGTAAACTATGGACTACAAAACTAAGTTTAGCCGAACGTAAAGAACCGTATGCTGTTTTAGTTTCAATGTCTAAAGATGTAATTCCGGGCATTGGAACTTGTCCATAGCCTTCAATATTATCTCCTTCGGAAGCTAATAATGGATCTCCATATGCACCATTAATACCTCCTTTAAATCCTATACCTCCTTGTAAAACAAATCTTTTAGATAATTGTGAACCATTTAAAGATTCAAATCCTTCATTTAAACTAATGTTTATATCTTGGTTATAATCAACTAAAGAAGTAGCCCTTATAACACATTGTTTAGTCTGTTGCCATACTAAAGCGTTATTATCTTTAACGGATTGGGCTTGTATTTGTCTTCTAACACCAAGTTGATTTTTAACAAACCCTCTAAATGTTTCTTTAAAAATACTCATCTATTAGAATTAAGTCTATTATAAGCTCTTATTATAGGTTCAGGGTTTAAAGGTATTCTTATTTGTAATCCTTCTTTACATACATAACTATCTCTTCTTAATTTATTAGGATTAGCTATTGTTATTACCCACCATAAAGAGGGATCATTATAAAACTGATGTGCTAAAATATCTGTTCTATCCCCAAACTCAGTTTCAACATATATATCGTCTAAACTTTCAGGTATATTAGGATAAATGGGATTATTAAAATATTTTTTACCCTGAAATGTTTTTTTAATATTTAAATTATTATATCTATTCATATTATTAATCTCCTAAAAATGAACCGGGTAAATATGTACCAGTACCTGTATTTGTTCCTATATTATTGCCCTGGGGTAAAAGACTTGGATCTAATGCTACTGTAGGGGGTTGTAAACCAGGTAAATTTACTTGGGTATTATCTCTTTCTGCTATGATAGGATCAAATTGTATAGGTGGGGGCAATACTGCTGTTTTCGGTTGTGGTCCTATATTAGTTTCAACTATTTCATCCGCCGCGGATTCCGGTTTAGTTTGTACATTAGGGATAATATATGGTGTAGTAATCTTATTTTCAGGAACAAAATTATGAATCGGAATAAATGCACAACTTACATCTAAAGCATGTGGGTGTTGTGTTATAGAATCTTCTAAATTTATTTCCCATGGGTATTTAGATGACCATTTTAAACTTACATTAGTAAAAAATCCTGGAATATCATCACACCAATCACCTATTGTTAATCTACTAAATTTAGGTCTAATTCTTCTTTGGGGAGAATATTCTGGTGAAGTTTGTGCTACTAAATAATTTAGTTTTTGATATAGTGGAAGTAATTCTTGTCTAGTATGAGCTGCTATTTTAAAACTAAAATTAATTTTTCTTTCAAATTCATTGTAAGTATAAAACTTTTCTGCCCTACCATTATATTTGTAGCTATTATAAGCACCTGTATAGTCGTCGTTTAAATCATCTAAGTAGGCTCTAAATACTATTAAATCTATTTTTGATGGGTCTACAGTATCAACTACAGAAATTCTAAATTTAATAAAATCTGTAGGGATGTCTTCTATACTATTAAGTTCTTTATATTGTTGAATAGCATATGCGTTAACATTATCAATAGCCCCTACATTTACTACTTCATAATCTATTTGCCCATCTTTTTCTATTTGCTCAAAAGGACTTCCTACATTACCTATACCAAATTTTTTATTTAAGCTATCTTCGGTTTTAAAAAAAGGTATTTGAAGATTATTATTTCTATAATCTAGATCTTTATCCGTATTTAAGTTATCGTATTTTTCAAGGGGAGCAGCTTGATTAATTCTAACTTTTTGCCTAAATTCTTCTTCGTTATATCTTTTAATTAATCCCATTATCCAAAGTTTTCAGAAGGTAATCTTCTTAATGTATTAATATCACCACCAGGACCAGAAGAAGCAAAGTTATCATTAACAACCCTAACATTACCTTGGCCTTCTTTTAATGCTGCTACCATTTGTGGAACTAAAGCCCTTATAGTAGTTTCTACAGTAGATGCAACTAATGGTTCTATGTTAGCCATAAATACTTCAGTATTAGTTTCTTCTTCAGCAGCAGCAGCACCAGCTTGTGTACCTGCTCCTGCTATAGGAGCTACCACCCCAGGAGAAGCTGTTGTTACTCCTGGGTCACCACCACCTCCTGTTGTAGCTGTTGCTGCCCCAACTGCAGCTATTCCTCCTACTACTGTTAAAGCTGCTAGTCCAGCAGGGCCTAAAAGCATTAATCCCGCTAATGAGGCAGTAAGACCTACAATAGAAAGTGCTAAAGCTGCTACTTTACCTATGTCTAATAATTGAATAGATTCTGCTACTTTTACAAATCCATCTGCTAACATTGAAATCCCCTCACCCGCGATAGATAAAGGTAATAATGCTATTCCTAAAGCTGCTATTGCTACAGAGCCGGCAACTATAAGAGGAGCAAAAAGACCAAATCCTGCAGCTGTTAATCCTAAAACTCCTAATGCAGCTGCAAACCCTAACATTGTAGCTGGGTCTATGCCTTCTAATAAACTAAACGCTAACGCAGTAGCTGCTATAGGGATAGCTAAAGTAGTTAATGCTAATGCACCTAAAGCTACAACAGGAAGCATACTACCTAAAATAGCAGCGGCTGCTCCTAAAATTCCTAAAGAAACACTAAATGCTATTATAGCTCCTGGGTCAACCCCTTCTAATAAACTAAAGGCAGCAGCAGCAGCCGCAATAGGAATTGCTAAAGCAGTAAGGGCAAGTGCTCCTTTCAAAATATTAACCAGATTTTCACCAAATGCACCAATACCCCTAGATACGGCTTTTAACCCACCTTCAATAGCAGGTCCCGTAGCTCCCAATAAAGCTAAACCAGGTGATGCTACTGCTAATGCTAATAAACCAGGACTAGCAATTAATAAACCTGCCGAACCAAGTAATATAGATCCAGATCCAAATTCTTTAATACCTCCTGCTATACCTTCCATAGCAGCTTTAAATTCTTCACCTTTAATTTGGGCAATTTTACTTAAACCTTCTACAGACTTACTTAAAACAAATAATCCAGGTGATGCTACTAATAAAGCTAAACCGCCTTTTACTACTTCCATACTAGCAAAGGCTTTAAGGCCCTCAGCTATATTTTTCATTTTTTCTTTAAGCATAGAACCATCATCTGCTACCGTAGGGATATCTGCTACATCACCAGCACCTTCGGCTAAATTAGGGGCACCTGTAGGAACTGCTCCTGGTTTAAATACTCCCGCAGCATTAGCTGCTTCTTCACTTACCATTCTACCTGTAGCAGTATCTCGGAATCTGCCTCCCCCAGCCATTCGAGGATCAAATACTATACCAGATGCCTGATCTTGGGCACCTGTAAAGCCTGCTCTAATTTTATCAAAGAATCCTTTAACTCCTTCTCCACTTCCACTAAAGGTATCCATTATCTTTTTACCAAAGTTAGTAACAGATTCTCCTAAACCTTTAAATTTATCTACTATACCACCTACTGTAGCTGATATGCTAGTAAAATTAAGTGCAATAAGACCGGCTGCTATAACTTTTAATATATTAGGTACTTTGGTTAAGAGTGTAGTAAACATCTTAACTGGAGTTAATATAAAGTTTAAAGCTGCAGCTACAGGTCCTATAATTACTGAAGCTACGTCTACTATAGCATCTAATAATTCGCCAACAGGACCACCTAATAATTCTCCAAATAATCTTTGGAGTTTCATAACGGCATCGTTGAATTTATCCTGGGCGCTTCTTTGTTCTTGTATTTTAACAACTGCTTCTGCTAATGATATATTTTGGCTATCAGCCATTTGTTTTGCAGCTGTTAACTGTTCGTCAGTTAAATCTTTAGCTCCAGCAATTCCTTGGTTAATTGCTTCTTGTCTAATTAAAACACCACTTAATTGGTCAACATTCATACCAAGTGCCTCAGCAAGCTTTTGTCTTTGTAAGACATTCATACTTTCAAATTCACTTATAGTACCTACTTGGCTAGCTATTTCTTTAGCTAATGTTGCCTGATCTCCTGCTAACGCAGCCGCCCTAGCTCGTTCGAGATTTAGTTGTTTACCTGTGAGTAATTCGGCTTGAAGTTCTGATTCAATACTACCCTGGAAATCAAGGAGTTTATTGGATATAGCGTTTAAATCGCCTAATTCTATACCTAATTTTTTGACTTCAGCTAGTGTTTTACCAATAGCTTCTGGTTGCCTACCGAATAAAATTAATTGTTCATTAGTTAAATCGGCAGTATCCGCCATGATTTCTTTCATATTGACGGTAATACCCAGTGTTTTTGCTTGTTCCGCAGCAGCTAGTGCTGATTTACCCGCAAATTCAGTAGCACTTTCACCAGTTGAAGCACTTGCTAAAGTTAATTTAGCAGCTTGTTGCGCTGATAAACCAATTTTTTCTGATAATCTTACAAAATTGACAAGTGTATCACCACTAAATTGAACCCCTAAACTTAATTCTTTATTTAATTCTGATTGGGCTGTTAATATTCTTTCAGAATTAATAGCAGTATCCATAGTATTAGCTGAGATACTAGTAAATTCATTTCGAATTCTAGTAGCTTGGGTTTCAGTTACACCTAATCCTTTAGATATATTAGTAACTTCAGAGTTAAATTGTATTCCTTTAGTAACTAGGAAAGTAAAAATAGTAGCAGGATCAGTTAGGGCATCTTTAAGGTTACCAAAAGATTTTTGTAACATCTTACTCATAGCAAGAGTGCGATTACCTTCTTCACCAGATTCTCTTAATTCCTGTTTTACAGCTTCTATGTCTTCTGCTTTAAATACTGCAGATAATCCTGGAATTTTACCTAATCCCTTGATTAATTCTCCAGTAATACCCATAGTTTTATTTAGGGTTTTTTCTCTTTCTATAGATTTTTCTAATTCAGCATTTATAATAGCAAACCTATCTCCTGTTTCTCCAGTAACATTATTGAAATCAATAGCAGACATTAAGCGAGCTTTATCTTGATCGCTCATACCTCTAAAGATGCCTTCTTTAGTTCTTAAAAACTCTAAATCTTCAGAACTAATATCTTTACCTCTATTAAGGTTGTCTACGATTTCTTCTGCTCGGGTTTTTTCTTCTCCTCTTAGATTATTTAGGTTAACCTGTGCTAAACCCCTCTCTACTTCATTAGCTAAATTAGCTTTATCAACTGCTAATTTTTCTCGTGCTTTTTCTAATTCTTTTAAAGACATTACATTAGTCAAATTCCTATCATCACGAATCTGACTTGTAATATTTCTAATATCTCTAAAATTCTTTAATACGTTTCTACCTAAGTCACCAGAAGTTCCTAAATCTTCAACAATATCATCTAACTGAGTTCTAACGTAATTAAAGTCATCACCTAATGCTTGCGCGTATTGTTGTGACTTTAAAAGTTCAGTGTTTAATTCGTTGGTTAAATTGTTTAATTTTTGCTGGTTATTGCCAGCGGCCGCAAGAGCATCACGGTATTCCTGTTCTCTTTTATTTCTAAGTTCTTGGCTTGTACCAATCTGCTGCTCATACTGTAAATACTCTTGTATAAGCCGATTGATTTGTTCTTGTAAAGCTCTTGTTTCTTCTGGTGTCGCCATATTATAGAAATATTCCTATATAAATATAGGAAAATACAAGGCAGTGGTAATCACTGCCTTGAATTTAATAGTCCGTATCTACTGATTCGTCTCCTTGCGGTTTTGTAATAGGTGCTTCTGGTAAATTATTCCAATCTACATTTAAATTATTTAATGAATCTTGGATTTTTTCACTTTCAGATTTACCTTGTGATGCATCTTCTTGCTTTTTATGGATATCACTAATTTTATTAATATAGTAACGTCTTAAAAAAACCGGCATATTCCAAACTTGTTCGAAACTAAATCCTCCCTGTCCCCAATAGACGAGGTCGAACACCTCATCATATATTACTGGTTTATACCTGGAGGTCAGGCCAAAAGAAGTTCACTCCGATGGGAATTTGGACATTTTGAACAACGGTTCCGTCCTCTCCTTCGAAGTTAAACGAAAGATCTACATCAGGGGATACATCCTTAATATAGTTTCTTAACGCTCTTGAATCAACTGCAAGTAATTCAGTATCAACAAATTCTCTAATGGTTTTATCATCAGTATCACCATCAACTGCTGTAATGGTGTGTTTTAAGCGTGTAGTTAATTCTGCTTCACGCTTCATTTTTCTTAAATTTTTAAGTTCTAATTGGATATTATTTTCATCTCCCTGAGTTAGAAACTTAAAATTAATCTTTTTACCTGATATTGGTAATTCAAATACAAAGTCATTGGTATTAGGAGTTTGTATTAGTGATTCATTTAATTCTTTATCTTCTACTAAAGAAAGATCAATCATTACTTCTTCATCTTCCCCAGTTTTAGGATTAGTGTAATTAAATACATAATGGGGACCATAACCATATACTCTTGCAGCTACTAAAATAGCATTTTTATCACCTATTAATAGATCATTAAACCTAATGGGTGATACTACAAGTGCTTCTAAAAGTTTATCTATTACTACACCTGTTTTAATAAAGCTTTGGTTAGTTAAAATGTCCTCTTCTTTAGCGGTCATATACTTAACTTCAATAGTACCGTCTTTTAAGGGAGAACCTTCAGGATACAATAAACCCTTTGAGGGTAGTGCAACCTTTTCTGTTTGTAATTTTTTTTCAGCCATTTTTATAACTTATTTATTGTTGCATATACATATATGAATAAATAAAGAGAAGCGCCAAAAGGCGCTTCTTCTTTTAAATATATTAGTATTAAATTAGTATCTTAATACGCAGTAATCCATGGCCATAGTCATTTGGATTGTTTGGGCAGCATTACCTGTAGACCAATCAGCATCCTGGAAGTTAAGGTCTTTAATGAAAGCCCCTTTAATTTCCCATAACTCAACAACATCACCAACGGGACCTAAAGACTTAAAATTAATATCTCTTTTATAGAAGTCCTGATAACCATCTCTACCTGTTAGGGCTTCATGGTGGGATCTGAACCAGTTCATAACAGATTGGGCACCTGAAGGGTTAATAGGATCATATAATTCACAAGTTATATCTTGCCAATTAACTTTGCCTTTTAATTTTCTTTTCACATTAATATGATCGAGAACAATTTCTTCAAATTGGGGTTTGGGTCTATCTGCTTTTTTTACTAAATAAGCAGGAACGCCTTCAATTTCAAATACGAATCTATTTTTAGTTTTAGGTTCGTATGATTTATAAAACATACCTATTTGGTCAGGGTTGTTATTCGTAATGATTGCCATAGTTTTTATTTTTAATGTTGTTGTTGTTGTTGATTATACATATATTAATCTGTAAAAGAAGTGCCAGTTGGTGTTAGAATAAAGTCAAGTAGTATAAATTCGGCTGTTTTAGTAGGTTGTAAGAATACTTGACCTACTAATTGGTTACTGTCTATTACATCAGATGTGTTTAATTCACCATCCATTTTAACTTTAAAAGCGTATAATCCTGATCTTTGCACCAAACTATCTAAGTAAGGGGTTACTTGTTTAACGAATGTTTCTCTTGTAGCTTCAGTATTTTGTTCAAACACTACATTGCTAGCAAATCCGTTAATAACATCCTTTACATCAAGTAGCAAACGTCTTACGTTTACCCTATCTAATGCACTGCTAGCTTGTTGTAGTGTTTTTTGACCGAATACTACGACACCTTGTCCAGGGAATGTAGCTAGTGGGTTTACTTTAGACACGTATAAATCGTCTCTTTGGGCTTTACTTAATTTAGTCTCAACCTTAGTAACATTCCTTAAACCACCTCTATTTAAACCAGCAGGAGCAAACCATGGAGCAGCTATTGCATCTGTTTGAGAGTATACTCCAGGTATTACAGTTGATGGGGGTGCCCAACAAGTTTTACCTAATTCAGGGCTTGCAACTTGCACCCACGGATAATAAGAAGTGGCAAATGAAGTGTCTAATTCTTCTGCTTTTTCTTTAACAGTAGCTACATTTTGATTATACCCAACTAAATCTAATACGAATAGATTATCACCTCTTACTTCTGTGTTAGATATAATAGTATCTACTGTACCACTATGGTTTTGTTGGCTTAAGCCCGGGACTATAAGAGTTTTAAATTTAAATTCTTCTTTATTAGAAAGAATAGATATTGCTTTAGTGTAATCAGTAGCTACAAGACCTTGTATATTAGTTGCTGTTGATGATGATCCATAAAGTGCTGCAAAGGGAGGGAAATTATTTCCTACACCTCCGGCAAGAGCGCCACTTTGTGCTAATGGGATTAAATTTTCAAAAGTAACATTATTTGCATCAGTGCTAGGTGACCCAGCGGCATTTAGATAACGGTATGTAGGAGTATCTACTCGACTGATTCTAACATATTTTGATTTATTAGGAAACTCACCATTTATTATTACAGAAGTTACTCCGTTAACGGTATTAGTAGTTTGGTTTTGGTCTCCAATAGCCTTAACAATATAGTTAGGATTTAGTGGGTCAAGAGATAAGTTAGTAAATTGTTCTAAAATTAAAGGTTTAGAAGTTTTATCATCACCTCTTCTTACTACTAAGGTAAAGGTTCCAGATTTTTTATTTATTCCTGTAATTTCCCATCTAATGTTATCTTTATTACCATTAGTTAATATACCACCAGCTGTTTCAGATCCAGCACTGTTTAAATATTCTCCTTGTCCTAAGGATTTAATTTCAAAGGCATTTGAAGCTGTATTTGCTAAATCGTCTTTTACTAAAGTAACTACTAAATCTTGTTGTGATCCTGCTGTACCTCCTAATGACTGTGAAGGGAAAGTAACTACATCACCTATAGCAAATGTTCCGTTTTGACCTGTTACTGTTATAGTACTAACATTTGTTTCAGTATCTAAAACAATAGATGCTGTAACAGAGGTTCCTGTACCAGTACTAGTAACTGCTGAGGAACTTACTCCCGCATATGTGTCTACAGCACCAGAAGGTTGGGTTGTAATAGAATTTTTCAATTCATTAACAGCAAAGCTAATAGATCCTAAACTATTTACTACAGATCCTGAAGCAGCTGAAAAAGAAGACGCTGAAGGAGCAACTCTTACTACAAGGGCAGAAGAACCACCATTATCAAAATAGTTCCTAACTGCTAGATTAGTATATAATTCATAAGCCTGTGAGCCAGATCTTAATACAGTTCCGTAAACTTCTTTAAATTGATTATAATTAGTTATATTAGTAGGAATTTCTACTGGGCCTCTAGGTGTAGGGCCAATAATTGCCATACCTGAAGGATCGGTACCTTGAAGGGTAAATGATCTATCAGTTTCTTGTAAAAGAACACCTGGTGATAGTAATGTTTCTGTTGCCATATTATTTTATATTAGTCGGTAAATGAAGCACCTGTGGGAGTTAAGATAAAGTCAAGTAGTATAAATTCGGCTGTTTTAGTGGGTTGTAAGAATACTTGGCCTACTAATTGATTTGCATCTATTATATCTGAAGTATTTAATTCGCCGTCCATTTTAACTTTAAAAGCGTATAATCCTGATCTTTGTACTAAGCTATCAAGATATGGAGTTACTTGTTTAACGAATGTTTCTCTTGT
>MDTG01390657.1_pt1 | contig 10058 bp, 17 predicted proteins | sample 811421 | NCBI WGS metagenome assembly MDTG01 (sample SAMN05326645, study PRJNA326480) | marine metagenome | isolation source: seawater | place: Pacific Ocean: South East | collected 2011 | reverse complement strand
TAAGGAGCAGTAGCACGAACGGAAATACTAAAGCTAAAAAAATAATAAAGATCTGATGAAGTGTTTAATTTTTCTATTTCAACCCTAGAACCTTGAATTTCAACATATGTACTAGATATTTCCTGCCCTGAAACGTTTGTTTTATTTGATGATTTAAAAAACTTGTTTTTTAAAAATGTCATAATTTATACCTCATATATAAAAACTTGCGGCAAAGATTTAATTGTTTGACTTCCAGCTGTATAACATTTACCTATTGTATAGTCAGCAATATCAGCCCAAGATCTCGATGCTAATCTTAGCTTTTTTGATCCTGTCCACGGCTCTAATCTGTGTGTATAATGGCAAATAAAAGTATCATAATCAGTTTCACCGTATGTTCCTTCCATAGCTTGTGTACCAGTTATTGTTGACCAAGTTGAACCACCATCATCGCTTTCTTGAAGCCTTACACAATGATATGATCCCATACCGTCTGGATTCCAGTATATAGTATAATTACATTCATATACCACGCCTAAACTACACAAGCTAGGTGTGTATGTTATCTCTGTACCGCTTACAGCTGCTAATGTCGAATAAATAGTCTGCGTATCGTAACCTGTACTATTAGATACCACTTTAATATTACTTTGACTTAAACCTCTTATATAAGACATATTTTTACCTTTGTTTACAAAGTAAATATTCTTCATTAATGTTTTTTTAGGTATATAAGATGTCTTGTTCCATTATAATTTTTGTTTTCAATATTGTTAATAAGCCAGTAATGATTGCTCTGTTTAATTTGAGTATAAAACTCATGCATTAATAATACATCAATATTAACACCATCATTTTTTAACAAGTCTGCTGCCAGCAAATTTGAATTAAACTTCCTATCTCTTCTTATAGCTTTTAACTCTACATACCTGTCTTCATCTGGGTGATAGAAGTCTGGTGTATAGTGCTTTTCCCTTCCTTCATATTGAACTGTAAATGTTTTGTGTTCATAAATGTAAGGTTTATTAGTAAACTCACACCATCTTGCATAGTCAGCTTCTAGAGAAGATTTGAAAAAATAGTTTTTTGGTAAATCATATCTAAATCCCATTCTTCCGTTAGAAGGTATTTCTTTTAAGCCACTACTTTGTGCTTTATTTTGACATTCTTTTCCGCAATACTTAGTAATATTGGTCTCAGGCTTTTCGTAATCTTTGCCGCAAAACTGGCAATTTAAGATAACTCTCTTTATTTTGTTTTCTTTAATGTAACATTCTCTTTTACAATAAACTTGATTTCTATTTGTTTCAAATAAAGTTTTGCAGCTCAAGCACTCTTTTTTCTCTCTTTTCTTGCTTGAATTATCTTTACAGTTTCTAGAACAAAACTTAGAATTTAAAGCTTTAGACTTATGTTTTCTATATTTTATTTTGCAATGACTGCATGTTAGTTCTACTAAAGTTGTCTTTCTTGGCATAATAGATACTCCTTTTTATAGTAACTATTATACGATGCAGAAAGTTATACCAGCAAAGAACTATTATTTAGGGAAAAAATCTTTTAGATCGATACCTTTGTCTTTTGCTTCATTTAAATATTTCAAAGGATTATATTCTCTATCAGCATTCTTGATTGAATACCATGAGTCTCTAATACCTTCTTTGAGTGATCTAGACTTTGAAGTTTTCATAAACTGCAAGTATTTTTTATTTGAAAGTCTATGATTACCCAAGTAATCAGTTTCAGGATGCCATTTAACTATATTTCCTAAACTAGTTTCTGAAACTTCTTCAATAAAGCTAATGATTTCTAGAGTACTATAAGGATTACAAGCTGTGATGTTAAAATCTTGGTTTCTAACTTTTGAGTCAATTAGCTTTAATACGTTAGCGCAGAAATCTTCTACATGCATATAATCTTTAATCTTTTCAGGATTGAGAAACATGTCAATATTTTCTATGTTGTTTTTGATTGCGAACAAAGACTTTGCAATCAAAGAATTCATGTCACCTTCTCCTCCATAAGCAAATAAAGGCCTCGCAACTAACCACTCTTTTGCGTTATTCCTTACAATCATTTCACCTGCGTATTTTTGAATAGCGTAATCTGTTCTAGGGAATATAGTACTTGTTTCAAAAATATCCGAATCTTGATAAGCGTAAGTGTCATATATCACAGTTGTCCCAAAATAAACATTTAAAAGACCTGAAATGTTGGCTGCTTCTGTAATTATCTTTGTACCTAAAACATTCGTATTAACTGCATCCTCTGGATTTAGTGCTACAACATCTGTGCCAACTACAGCAGCATTATGTACTACAACATCGATGTTTTCTTCGTCAAATAAGTCAACCCAGTCTTTTATAGAATTACTATGAACACAAACTTCATTGTTGTGTGTGTATATCATATTTTCATTGGCAAAGCTAGAGTTATCTAGAGACACAAACTCGTGATCAGATGTCTGTATAAGATTCGATAAGTTTCTAGCAATAAAACCTTTTTCCCCTGTTATTCCTATTCGCATTGTTTCCTTTTTTTCTTTTGTAAAATTTTATATTCAATCATAGACTCTGGCACCAACATAATTTTGCTTTTTGCAAATATTGTTATCATGTTGTAGAAATTAAAATCTTTTTGTATATTGCAGACTAAGCCAATGTTTTTATCTTTTTCACCATATATAAGTTTATAGTCAATTAAATCGTTTACTTTTATTTTTCTGAGCAAAAGTATTACTCTTTATCATCAATATTGATATGCTCTGTTTTGTTTTTTTCTTTAATAACTGGAATTGTTTTGTCGTGAATGTTCTTAGCAGCTTGATTCATATTGATCATATAAAAAAGCTGCATCAAAGGATGGCCAACAAAGTTATGAATAGCCCAGTTTTTGTATATCTTTTCTAATTTTAAATTCATAGTTATTGCTCTTTTTAGAAAATATTTTTTATATCATTATCTGTAAAAGATATTCTTCTTTCTTTTATTTCGCCAATACCTATATAATGACCTTTAGGAAATTCTCTAGATACAAACTTAACAGGTATTGTATAGTGATTTTCCCCATCAATGTCTACTTCTAGCAAGAATGCTCTTTTAAACTTAAATATTCTAAATACATCTGGCTTTCCAAGCATATAAGAATCATTGTCTTTTATGTAGTTGTAGTTACTAGTATCTTTAAATGACCAAAATTTTTTATTCAATTGATTTATCATAAGGCTCTAAAGGCAAAGTTTTTGTTTCTATTACTCTACTTAAATATTCTTCTAACTCTTCAAAAGAAGTGCATACTTTAATTCCACTTCTTGCTAGCATTAAATTGAACTTTGCACCCGCTGGAAGACCTGCACAAAAGTATACGATTGGCTTATTAAAAGCATATGCATATCCAGCTTCCCAAATAGTCCCAATATCTTTGTCTCTTGTATTAACCAATAAAAAGTCAGCTGTCTTAATATGAAACAAGTTACCTTCAAAAGTTTCATCTTGAACTTCTTTAGATGCATTTGGAGGACAAACAAATATTCTCCTTGGTGATGCTAAATCAAAATAGTCTGATCTGTTGTCAAATATGTTTTCAAGCATTGTTAATTCTTCTGCTTGTTCATGATTGAACCATCCGCTAGCTAAATAAACTTTCATATATTAAAACTTCTCCTTAATAGAGTTGATGTAATTAACATCTTCATTCCACATTCTTGTAAATATTTTCTCATCTTTAGCATTTCTGCCGTTAATTTCTTCTCTTCTACAACTATAAATAGAATCATTTTCGTTAAATTCGAACAAATCATTTTTGGGCTCTGGGAAATATAAATTTGTCCCCTTGGAAGTAAACGAACCATCAGATTGTTCTACGCGAAAAGTTCTTACATAATGCATATCAGGCTTGTTAAAGTCTAGGCATGTTGATACTTCTGGTATTCTCTCAACTACTAGCCTTGCAATTCGTGTTGCAAGAATATTATCAACTTCAGGTTGAATTTGAACGTCTTGTCGTTGTTTAATAAAACCAATCAAGTCTTTTAAATTGAATCTTGCAATGTAAAAAGTCTCCATGCACTTTGGAAGTATAACTCTAGCATCCATCATTGAAACAATTTTTGAATCAACCATTTCAGAATATAATTTTTTTGCTTCATTTACAATGTTGATATATCTAAAATAGAAGTCTTCTTCGTCTTTACTGCAATTTTCAATTGATTCTGGCACTAGAGCATTATCATACCTTAAGTCTCTATCACCCGTGCATTGAGCTGCAAATGAACCCGCGCGGTGTCTAATTAAATGTGTAACAGTCTGAGTATCGATACCACTAATCTTAAATGTAAAACCTAAGCATTCCATTGGCGTCGGTAAAGCTTTAAAGTTCAAAACATCTTGCAGGTTCTTTGATGCTTCTAAAGAACCTGCAGATTCAAAACTAGTTTCAGAAGGCATATCTGCCCAAGTAGCCTTAGTCATATTCCATGCGATATTTTGTGCTTGTTCTCTTGTAGGAGCATCAATAACTTCAATTTTTAATGACTCAAGATTGTTGATAAAATTAGTTTTTTGATCTTGATTAAACTTAAGATCCATAGGTAATGATACTGGTTTTAAATTATTATTAATAGGCAATTAATTCCTCCTTATTTGTATTACTTTTTATTATAATATAATAGAATTAAATTTACACGTCAAAATAATTAATATGTTATTCAAATTTTCCCGGGTGTAGAACATTTAAGAAATGTTTTAGCTTATCTACTTGTCTTTCTGAACTGAAATTGTCTTTTATTAAATTTATAAATATTCTTGTTTCATTAGGGAAAGCTACTACATCTGTCTCTAGAACAAGAACGAAATATGCTATTAATGGGACAACTAAACCCATTTGAGCTTCTGTAGCAGATGAGTCTTGTCTGTCATCGCTCAAAAGATCGTTTCTAAACTCTTCTACTGCTTGAAATATATCAGCCCAATTTGTAGGAGTTTTCGAAGCTCTTTCTAGCATTTCACTTACTGTCATGTGTAAATTAGATAGGTCGCTATTTGAATCATCTTCTATAGATGATTCAAATAGAATATTAAATACTTTTTTTAAATTTACTTTACTTTTCATTTATTAAATCCTTTAATGCTTCAATAATTTTTGTGTTTTTTTCCTGTATAATGTTGTTACTTGTAAGATAAGATTTAGCTTTTTCAATAGACTTATCAAATAACATGCATGCTTGAACAGACTCAAATTCAGCATCAATTTCTGATCTGTAATCTTTTTCAATGTCTAAATAGAATATGTTTTTATGTATTGCATACTGTATTTCTCTTGCTAAGTTTGTGAATATTATTTTCTTAAATTTATTGTAGTCTTTTAACTTAAAACAAAAGTTACATTTAAACTCTACAACGCCTTCATCTTTTGTCTTACCATTATAAAAAAAATTACTTTTTATGACATTATAAGAAAAGTCCTTGCAGTTAGTAACAATATTAATATCAATCTCAGTGTAAAAATCTACACACATACTTAAACAGTGACTAGATGATATACTTTTACTTATGCTTGCGTAAGTTTTAAAATTAGACGTTAGAGTAAAGTAAATAGATCTTGAGTCTATTATTATTGAAATGTTAATATCGTTAAACATTCCTAAGTAGAACAAAAGCATACTTTCAATTTCGTCCCAAGCTTCTGTTATGTATTTTGAAGATCTGAAATATTCGTTTGTATAAAACTTCAGATCTTCAAATAAAAACATAACTAGTAACCTTTTTTTAATCTCCTTCTAATTATATTGTCCTTAGCATTAAATGCATTATAAAATTCGTCAACGTCTACTCCCATTAAAATCATTAGAGAAAAGAAGTAGTTAAATGCATCAACTATTTCTTCTAAAAATTCTTCTCTATTGATTTCAGGAACATCAGTCTCCCTATGAGGCTTCCAGTTTTTTAAATGCCCTAAAGCTTCAAACATTTCTTCAACACCCTTGAGCGCTGTTTCTCTAATTATTGCTTGGCTGTTTTTTTCGCTTATATCAACAGGCCAAGATGTATATGTATCTGGGTACTTTTCTTTTATTAAAAGCATGAAGCTTTCTCTTTTACAGAAAATATCTTTAAGCTTATCAGTGCTCATCTTCTTCTTCTTCACTTTGAGAGTTTACATTAGTTAACATTTTTTCAATGCTACTATCAAATATTTCTTTATACTCTTTCTCAAGCTTCAATAAGCCATCTTTATTTACTTCTAATTCGACCATCCTTAAATGGTCAACTATGTCTGTTCCTGTTAATATTGCCATTTGTACAATTTTTGCTATTTGAGCTATTGCTGTATCATGTAATTTCATATCTATCCTTTTTTAAATTATCAATGGACTCTTTTGCAATTGTCTATTCAAAGAGTCTTCGTCGTGTTCAATAACTTTTATCATGTCAATTCCTTCTACTTTTTTTAAAGATTTAACAACTGTCATAAATTTATCTTTTTCTTCTATAAAAGCAGGTATATAAGATACATTTAATTCAATTAATCTGTGTCCATAAGAAGTAACAACATCTGTAACCTTGAGAGTCTGTCTTACTGTAACAATCCCGGGTAATGCTCTCATATCTGTCATGATATCAAGAACTGTCGGGTCTTCTCTTTCTTCTATTTTAATTCTGCATCTAACTAATGTATTTAATAAATCACTGTGTCTTTCAAGTAATAGTTTATTTTTTTTTAGCATAATATAAATCCTTTTTTATACTATACTAAATATTACTGTGTTCGTTTATTTATTAATATAACTTTCAACTGTAATTGGCCAAAGCTCTTTAATGATATCTAACATTTTAATTGCTAGCTGTTGAATCTCCCATTGTGCTCCTTCATGCGTTCTAAGCTCTATAAACTTTAGAACATTATTTAGATTTGCTGTTGCATAGTATTCTGTGTACATTGTTTGTGGCAAAATTCCTCTTGCTTGCTCTTTACAGACACCTGATTCAACAAAACTATTAAATAAGTCTAAAGATTCTCTACAATGCTCTTTATACAGCTCTGATGCTTTTGCTGCACCGCTCCAACTATTTAAATATACTTTAGGATCAATCAAATCTTCAGAATTAGATGCTTGTCTATTTGTTTTATGCTGAGTTCTAAAACTTTTTGGTGTATAAAATTCTATATTATAGTCTGTATATCTTCTAGATATTTCATTGTATGACCATGTTCTGTGTCTATGATGCTGGCTTCTTACAAACAAAGGAACTTTAATTCTAAATGTTACAATATTATGTTCTAATGTAGAAGTATGTCTGTGTTTAACTAAATAATTAATTAACTTTTTGTCTTTGCTATCAATTTCTGATTTTTGAACTCCAAAAGATACTCTAGCAGAGTTTACTACAGTTATATCTTCGCCCATATGTTGGACTAAATCAATATGTCCTATATTGTCATCATATAAATATTTCATATTTCTACCTTTATTTTTATATATTATAATTAAAAAATAAAAAAGTACAAACAAAAATAAATTTATTTATCTAATCCGCAATAAAGCTTTTCTGCCCAAGGAATAACATCCCATTTTCTTGCTGAAATGTTGTGATGGCCCACGATGCTATATTCAGATGCTTCCTTTACAGGCATTACATCTAATGATTCACATACGGGCTTTTCCAAAAGACCAGAAGCTTCTCTCAGTGCCTGCAAGAATTGTCTACTTAGATCAGCAAACTCATCACCAATCATCACACATTTCCTACCTTTAACTCTACTATCAGGAATCTTGCAAACTTGCAAAGAAGAATCTGGGTACCACTTCTGAGTTTTTTCCCAATACTTCTCTTCAGGATGCATGCAAATGTCTACACCAATTGAGTGTTTATTAAACTTACCTGCATGATATGCAACTAGTCCTGTGTCTAAGCATTGCAAAATTTCGTATTCACCAGTCTTATGATTTCTACCAATAAGAAAGTGTGAAGATACATGTCTTCCTTTCGCCATATTAAATACATTATAACAATGTCTACTATTTAAACCACCCCAGTGTACACATATAGTTTTAGGGTCTGATTTTCTTGTATACCAGTTTTTTGTACCGTCATCTAACTCATATAGAGATGCAGACCAGTCTATTTCTAAAGGTGAGTCAATAGGCACAACCTTTCCCATATGCATCATAATAGGCATGCCAAAGTATTCTCTTACAGCTCTATGTGTATTAGGTCCATAAACACCGTCAACACTTACTCCTGCTTCTCTTTGAAGCTCTTTTACATAATCTTTATTTTTATTTAATGTTTTAAATTGTTCCATTATTAATCCTTAATCTTATCTTCTCCATGCTGGCAAAGGTGGTACATAGTCCTCATCTTTATCAGAGTCTTGATAATCTTGATTGTTATAATTATTATCAGAGAATTCATTAAAAACATTAATATAACGATTGTTTTCTTTTTCAAGCTTAGAAAACAAAAAGTATTTCACTTCTTTAGTACTGACATAGTCTCTTAACACACGTATACTTGATTGAACGTTTTTTATTTCGTTAACTATACAGTTAAGTTCTGTATAATTGAGGTCTCTTGATTTTAAAACTTCTATTACAAAATTAACATACTCAATAGTTTGATTAAAAAAGCTTTTTTCATAATTTGTTTTTTTTAAGTACTTAATATTGCTTAAAATTTTATATTCAATTTTTTCATCTATGAGTTTGCCTTCAAGAATAATTCTGTACTTGTCTAACAATTCATCATCTAATAAAACTATTTCAAACAAACTGTAAGGATTTTTTATATCTAGCGTTTCTACTAAATAAATGTTGAAATTATTAAAGACTTTGTGTTTGCTTTTCAAGTCAAATACTATTTTTTGTTTTTCAATATTTTCTATGTTGATATTTTTCTTAAAATCTACATTTGTTTCTGTCTTATCTTCATCTTTTAAGATTTTTTCTCTATCTTTTTCAATTATATTCAAAAAAGACGCAAATGCCAGACAAAATACTACAAAAAATATTCCGTTATAATTCATTAATCCAGCTCTATATCTACTGATACTTTTCCTTTTAGCTGAGGAACTCTTAGTTGCTGAACTATGTTGTGCTCTTTTGCTTCTTCTGCTTCTAAAAACCAGTCAGCGTGACCTTTATCGTGAATTAGGTTTAGAAAGTAATCGTCTGCTTTGCCACAGTTTCTTGCCATCATTGTATATAGCTTCTTATTTAGTCTTTCAGCTTCTCTTGCATCTGCTTTTAATTCTTCTACTTTTCCAAAAGCTGCAGTTGATACGTCATGTATCATAAGTACTGCATCTTTATCCATAAACCTTAAACCATCTTCACCAAAAGAAGACAATATTGCACCACATGACATAGCTTTTCCTTTTACTATAGTTGCTATTGGAATATTAGAAGATTTTATAGTAGAAATCATAGTCAGTAAAGAGTAAGCTTGTCCTCCATAAGAATCAATAATAACGGGTATTACTTTCTGTCCCGTATTATGAGCCAAGCTTACTGCTTCTGAAAATGTGTTTGCTGTTTCTTCATTGAATTCATTAATAACAATTATTATTGGTTCAACTTTTAACTCTAAAGTTTTAATTAGTGGTGATATTTCTGTAATGAAGTTCATTAATGCTTAATCCTTTTTTAATCTGTATGTTATTATATCAATTAAGTCTTGTTGTTATATTTTTTGTGTTGACAATTTTCATTAAATAGATTCCCAGCCCCAAGTTTCGCCACTCATGCCATCTGCGTTATAATCTGTAACTGTACCTTCAAAGAAATTCTTAAAAGAATCACCGTTTATTATCCAGTCGATCCAACCAAGAGGATTGTCTTTTACTTTAAAGTTAGGTTTAAGACCTAACTGAATTAGGCGCCTATCAGCTAGATATCTTATGTAACTTTTGACTTCTTCTTTCTCTAACCCTTCTATAACACCCATCTCATAAGCTAAATCAATAACTTTGTCTTCAAGTTTAACACCTTCTCTATACATTTTGTATATAGACTTTTTAAAGTCGTTGTTAACAATTCTTGGGTGTTCTTTTACATATTCTCTAAATAATTGTGTCAT